>Ga0209427_10008897_pt1 | contig 11242 bp, 10 predicted proteins | sample DeeMarSWOR136_30_FD_187465 | JGI IMG/M metagenome (GOLD analysis project Ga0209427, IMG submission 187465) | Marine sediment microbial communities from White Oak River estuary, North Carolina - WOR-1-36_30 (SPAdes) (version 2) | ecosystem: Environmental > Aquatic > Marine > Intertidal zone >... | reverse complement strand
AATTCCAGGAACTTGGACACAAAGTCATTCTCGTAGTCGGGGATTGGACAGCCAGGATTGGCGACCCCAGCGGTCAGTCGGCTACCCGTCCCATGCTCTCCCCCGATGAAATAAGGAGAAACGCAGAAACCTACATGGAGCAATTTTTCAAGGTGGTAGATAAGGACAAAACAGAGCTAAGATGGCAAAGCGAATGGTTTTCCCAATTCACTTTGGATGAAGTAATTAGACTTACCAGCAAATTTACCATAGCGCAACTTCTTGCTAGAGAGGATTTTAATAAGAGGTATGGTTCTGGCAACCCCATATCTTTAACTGAAATGCTTTACCCTTTGCTTCAAGGCTATGATTCAGTAGCTATCAAATCTGATGTTGAATTCGGCGGCGTTGACCAGAAGTTCAACTGCCTCGTGGGCAGAGAACTCCAGCAAAGCGTAGGGCAGCCTCCCCAGCAAGTTTTCCTTGTTCCCCTCCTAGTTGGTACCGATGGTCATCAGAAGATGAGCAAGAGCCTACATAACCACATAGGAATTGCCGAGCTTCCCCCGGAAATATACGGCAAGGTGATGTCTATCCCTGACTCTCTTATTCTGGACTATTTTGAACTGGTGAGCGACATCTCTGAACAAGAAATCGCTGAGTTCAGAGAGCAACTGAAGACTCGCTCAGTTAACCCCATGAACCTTAAAAAACGACTAGCTCATGAAATTGTCAGGCAGTTCCACGGCAAACAGGCAGCGGACGACGCGCAGCAAGACTTCGAAACGCGGCGTCAGACGCGAGAACTTCACAAACTTGCTGGCATCAAAGTCAGAGTTAGCGTTGAAGCGATCCACCGCAGGGACATGCCAAAGTGGCTTGTCAACAACAAATTCGCGAAAAGCATGAGCGAAGCCAGAAGGTTGCTTGCTCAGGGTGCTGTTCAGATAATCCGAACAGATGGAACCAGACAGGTAGTCAAGGACGAGAATGTTGAAATGAAACCTGGTGATAGAATCAAAGTTGGGAAATTCCACCTTGCTGAAGCTGAAATCGTCGATGCTGATAAAGAGAAGGCCTAATTAGGAGGGAAAATGCAGCTACGTATTCCAGGACCAACTCCCTGCCCACCGCAATCTCTTCAAGCCATGAGTCGGCAGATGACAAACCATCGTGGGGGAGAATTTGCCAAGATTCTCAATTCAGTAACGGAGAAATTGAAACAAGCGTTTCAGACCAAGGGAGATGTTTTCATACTCACCGCCTCAGGCACCGGTGGCCTGGAAGCCGCCATTGTAAACACCCTGTCGCCAGGCGACAAGGTCTTATCCATCTCCAACGGAGCCTTCGGCGAGCGCTTTGCCGATATTGCCGAAGGTTATGGCGCCGGAGTGATCCGCCTTAGTCTTGAATGGGGCAAACCAGTTGACCCTGATGCTGTAGAGAAGGCACTGCAGGCAGATGGCGATATCAAGGCAGTCCTGGTAACTCACAATGAAACATCCACAGGAATGACTAACAGGCTCGGTGACATAAGTGCCATAGTGAAGAAATTCGATAGACTTCTCTTGGTTGATGCCATCTCAAGCCTGGGTTGCATCAATTTGCCCACCGATGACTGGCACTGTGATATAGTTGTCACCGGTTCCCAAAAAGGATGGATGGTGCCTCCCGGGCTGGCCATGGTCAGCGTCAGTAGAAAAGCCTGGGAGGCTCATGCTAGGGCGAAAATGCCCCGGTATTATTGGGATTTTTCCAAAGCCAAAGATTTTCTTCAGAAGGGGCAAACTCCCTGGACACCGGCTATCTCCATCTTCTATGCTCTTGATGTCACTCTGGATTTAATGTTAAGCGAAGGACTAGACAACATATTCGCCAGGCACGCTGGAGTAGGCCAGACGGCAAGAAACGGAGTGAAATCATTAGGTCTCTCCATTTTCCCTGATGAAAAATATGCTTCCAACACAGTCACGGCAGTAAACGTACCTAACGAAATTGATGCCCCTAAATTGATTCAAGTGCTCCGCGAAGAACATAAGGTAATCGTGGCTGGCGGCCAGCAAAAACTATCGGGCAAGATATTCCGCATTGGCCATCTTGGCTCGGTATCGGAAACAGACATCAAGCTAGTGTTGGAGGCATTAGACAAAGCTCTACCGCGAGCGAAGAAAGGCTAACCACATGATGAAGATTCTAGTCGCTGACCCAATTGCTGAAGAAGGACTACAATCCCTGCGTGGCCACGCTCAAGTCGATATCAAGACCAAGCTGGAGCCTGGGCAGCTCAAGGCTATAATTGGCGATTACGATGCTTTGATTGTGCGCAGCCAAACCAAAGTAAGGACAGAGGCTATTGAATCAGGAAAGAAACTCAAAGTGATTGGCCGAGCAGGAGTGGGCACGGATAATATCGATGTTGATGCCGCTACCAGGAACGGAATTGTGGTGGTTAACACCCCTACGGGCAACACTGTAGCTGCCGCAGAACATACCATCGCCCTCATGCTTGCCCTCGCACGTAACGTACCACAAGCCAATAGCCGCCTTAAATCAGGGAAGTGGCAAAGGGAGGAAATGGTTGGCAGCGAACTCAGAAACAAAACACTGGGCATCATCGGTCTGGGTAATGTCGGCTCTGAAGTAGCCAAACGGGCCGAGGCCTTTGAGATGCACGTGATCGCCCACGACCCTTTTGTCTCCAAAGACTATGCCCGTAATCTCGAAGTAGACCTGGTATCCATGGACCAGCTTCTTAAAGAAGCTGACTTTATCACTCTCCACGTGCCTCTGACAGCAGCTACGAAGAACTTGATTGGACCCAAGGAGTTGGCAAAATTGAAGCCCACGGCTCGGATCATCAATTGCGCCCGGGGTGGGTTGATTGATGAGCAAGCGCTAGTCAAAGCAATTAAGTCCGGGAAAATAGCTGGCGCTGCTTTCGATGTCTTTGATAAGGAGCCAATAACAGATAGTCCTCTATTCAAGGAAGACAAGATAATCGTGACCCCTCATCTTGGCGCCTCCACGGTGGAGGCTCAGACGGGCGTTGCCAGGGATGTTGCCGCGGAGGTCTTAGCTGTGCTGCAGGGACAATTCAGCAAATACGCCGTCAACGCCCCACATATAGCTCCTGAGCTAGTCCCATTCATGAGGGTGGCTGCAACTATCGGCAACCTCGCCAGTCAACTAATGGAAGGACAAATAAGCTCAACGCATATCAGGTATAGCGGCGGAGTAGGTAACTACGACTGCAATCCTATTAAGACGGCGCTTATCAGTGGACTATTGCAGCAAGCAAGCGAGGAAAAAATCAACCTGGTCAATGTCGGTTTTATTGCCGCTCAGCGCGGCTTGAAGATCAGCGAACAAAAAGAGGCAACGTGCCAGAATTACTCCAACTTGGTCACCCTGGAGGTCAATACCAACTTAGGAACCACCGCAATATCGGGCACAACTAGAGATAGCGAGATCCACATTGTCCAGGTCAATGACTTCTGGATGGATATCGTGCCGGCTGGGGAATATTTCCTTTTCTGCGACCATCTTGACCGACCGGGACTCGTTGGCACAATCGGTAACATAATCGGTAAAGCCGATATTAACATCAGCTCTATGCACTTATCTAGACTCAAGCCCCAGGGCAAAGCCCTTATGATTTTGGTTCTCGATGAACCACTGGGTGAAGAACAGCTACAGGAGATACTTGGCCTGCCTGGCATTCACAGTGCTAAAGCCGTGAAGCTATAGGTAGTCTCTCCTGAGCCTCAGTCAATCCAGAGGATTGATGACTAAACCGGCAGGGACTTTGGGGTAAAAATAAGTTGATTTGCTTGGCATTCTGTCTTGGGCATCGGCAACAGCCTTGACCATCTCCGGCTGCGGAGGATTTAACAGGAACGCTAGTTGATATTTCCCTTCCTTTGCCTGCTGGTAAGCTTCCTTCAAATCCACGGTATAAGCGATGTCTAGATACTTGACTCCGCTCAGGACTTTATGCAGAATAATATGATTAAGAATGCTAACGTCAAACTTCCGATAGGCCTGGGATCTGTCACCGGGCATCATGGCCTCGAGGGAAACATCCTGGCGTTTCTTCAGCAGCACTAATGCTCCAGCACGCAGACCTAGGATTCCTAGGACTATATCCTGAGGTCTATGAGATTGCTTCGCTTCGCTCCCAATGACAGAAGGAACGAGAGGCTCGTAACGACGGCGTGTAAGCGAGTCATTGCCAAAGGAAACAGATTCCAAAGTAAAGAAATCTGCAAGCTGTTTTTCGAATTCAGCCAGAGCCAAAGGCGCTATACCGTGCACTAACCTGTGCAGAGGTAGAACAACCAGTCCTGGGTCAGAAAACTCAACTAGCTCCATCATGACATAATTAAAGGCTCCTTTGCCCCCCGGAGACTGCTCTTTGGCTCTTTCTTGTTGATAAATCAACGCTGTTTCGTAGCGGTGATGACCATCAGCAATGTAAAGGGTCTGAGAGGACAGAAGCCTACCTAGCTGGCGCTTGATTTTGGGATCAGTTATCGCCCACAGACTATGAGCTTCTGCACCCTCACCATCTCCCTCTCCCTTCAAGGGAGAGGGAACTGATGTCTCAATCGTGGGCTTAGCACGGGATACTTCAGATAATATTGGGGCAATCTTTTGCTCGGAATCATGGTAAAGAGAAAGCAGTGGGCTGAAGTTAGCTCGACAAGCCCGCATCAACTGCAAACGGTCGCTTTTAGCTTTGGAAAAGGTTTCTTCGTGAGGATATATACCGCTGCCCCAGGGGACGAGCTTGACACGAGCTATCAGCCCTCGCCTTACCTTCTTCTCGCCTGAATACTCAAACTGATGCTCATGTAAATAAAAGTTGGATACGATGTCATGCTGAAGAATTCCGTGCTTCAACCATTGCTGAAATACCGTAGCTGCCCTTCGGTATTTGCCTGCTGTTGGCTCGGGGAATTCCAGGCGAATAGCGTTGTAACTACTCTTTTCATAGTAGAGTTCTTGCTGCTCAGGAGTGATAATATCGTAAGGAGGACAGATAACCCGGGCTAGATCGCCAACCGCCCTTTGGTTATAGCGTATACCAGGAAATGCGCGAACTTCCATGCTCTTCAGCAGATGAAGGTTCAAAAGTAGAAATCATAACTGCAGCCCAAAAACAAAATCCCCCCATTGTACTCTGTACCTTCGCATTTTCGTTCCTAGTTTTCTCATCTCATCATTAATGCCAATATCACCACAAAAGAACAATGGCGGTCCTTCTTTACCGCCATCAAGCCATAACTCGAAGAATCTCGCTCGCTAAATCTAGCGAGCAGCAAGCAATTCTGACACTATCTCGCTAACTTCTTTGCCATCAGCCTTGCCTTTGAGTTCAGGCATAAGCTGAGACATCACTTTGCCTTTGTCGCCCGGACTCTTAGCTCCAATTGCGCCGATCACTTCCCGTGCCGCAGCCACAATCTCTGCCCGACTCATTTGCCTGGGAAGATAGCCCATAAGAATAGCCAGTTCTGCCTCTTCCTGTGCCACCAGATCGCTACGATTTCCCTGCCTAAATGCTTCGATGCTCTCTCGATGACGTTTTACTTCCTTGCTAATAACATCAAGCACTTTGTTATCGTCAGCGGCCTTCTGCTGCGCAATTTCAGCATACTTTATCTCAGATAATAACAACCTTAATGTAGAGACCTCCACTCCTTGTTGACGCTTAAGCGCTCCTTTGAGAGCTTCTTGAATCTTATCCTTAAGCGTTATTTCTTGGCTACCAGCACCCATGGAAATTCGCCTGTTCTTCATGGGACCCAGGACATGCCAATCAACAAATTCCGGACCCCTCGAAGACTGAACTGTTTCAGCGGTAATTATCTAAAGCTCTTCCGCCTCTTCGCTGCCGCTTTCTTTCTCCTCTCTTCACTAGGTTTTTCAAAGTGCTTGCGGCGGCGAACCTCTGCCAAAATGCGATCTTGCTGGACCTGTCTATTGAACCTACGCAACAGCGCCTCGAAACTTTCGCCTGAACCAAGCTTTACATCAGCCATAGCAAAACACTGCATTTTACCCCAGCCATGCCAGTATGTCAATCAGGGCAAATGCAATATTCTAATTGACAAATAACAGCAAAACATGATAAGAATATAATACCTGGGAGAGAGGATATGGCAGAGGACACACCATCAAAGGCACAAAAGCCCAAGTTCGATTCTATAGTTGGGCCCCTGGCAAGGAAGGGATTCCCTCTTCTTGTGAAAGTAGTAGATAAATACGCGCCTGATAGGTTGTTGCTCTTCGGCCTCAACTTCCTGGATAAACGTGTCCCAAATAGGCTGATTTCCTTCGCAATTAAGTGGGTCGAGAGATTGGCTCCCCGTAGGCTGATTTCTCGGCTTATCGCTACCGCTGATGAGTATATACCTGACGAGGTAGCGAACTCTAGAAAGGTGTGCAGTGTTCTTGCTGGAGTAGGGAAGTACATTCCGGACGAAATAATTCCCCCGGAATCCACAGGAAGGTGGGAAAACATCAAAACAAGGTTTCATATTCCCAAATTAGTATCGAGCAGGCAGAAGTAAGCCTGTGGCTTGATATAGTTTTTTGTGATAACTCCTCACGATGTTGGTGAGGGACAGACAGGGTAGTGAATGCTATACAAGAAGGTTTGCGTTGAGTCTTTCGGCTATGAACTTCCCGATGACATCGTTACATCTTCGAGTCTGGAAGAAAGACTAGGGCCCATATACGAAAAATTCGGCCTTCCCTACGGTCGCCTAGAATCGATGACGGGAATTCGGGAACGACGATTCTGGGACGATGGAGTGACGCCCAGCCAAGCTGCCATAAAAGCGGCAGAAAAAGCCATCAGCAAGTCCGGCATCAAGAAAGAGGATATCGGATGCCTACTCCACACTTCGGTATCCCGTGACTTCCTGGAGCCAGCGACAGCGACAGTGGTTCATGACTGCCTCGGTCTCCCGCACACGGCTACCATTTTCGATATCTCCAATGCTTGTCTGGGTTTCATTAACGGCATGGTGACCCTGGCAAATATGATTGAGCTTGGTCAGGTAAGAGCAGGCATCGTCGTCGGCTGCGAGAGCAGCAAACGGCTTATCAATGCAACAATCGATAATATTTTGCACGACCCGAACATCACCAGAGAAAAGCTCAAACTGGCCTTTGCCACTTTAACTTTGGGCTCAGGAGCAGTGGCAGCAGTGTTAACTCACTCCTCTCTCTCGCAGGACGGCCATAAGATTCTCGGCGGGGTAACGCGCACCGCTTCACAGCATAATGGTCTTTGCCGAGTACAGGCCGATACCTACTTCTTCGACCCGCGTATTCTGCCTGAGATGCGCACAGCCTCTACACAATTGCTCAAAAATGGAGCGAAATTGGCGACCGATACCTGGGAGGCTATAAGACAAGAGCTCGGGTGGCAGAACTCCGACGTAGATAGGTTTTTTACTCATCAGGTCAGCGCCGTGCAGAGTAGACTGCTGTTCAAGAACCTAGGATTAGATAAGGCAAAAGACTTTTCGACCGTGGAATATCTGGGCAACGTCGCGTCAGTTTCCCTTCCCATCACCATGGCTATCGGCATCGACGACGATCGCCTCAATCCCGGTGACACGGTCGCCATGCTAGGGATTGGCAGCGGCCTAGTTTGTCTTATGCTAGGGCTGAAATGGTAAAGAAAGTGGCCCTAGCAGGATGAGTTAGGGAGAATCTTCCTTCCCAGCGATACAACTGGGTTTCTTTATGCTGCTTTGTTACAGATATTAGTGCATGAAACTTGCCATTGACAAAGCGAGTATGTCTCCAGAAAGATACCAATATGATTAACACCGCTGGGCCAGGCACGATTCAAGGACACACCGTTGAGTGCCAGGCAATTGAAGCAGTCTTTGGCGAACATCCCCATGCTCATATGAACAACAGCAGGAGTTTCATCGGCTATGCCACCGGAGCTGCCGGCCCCTTAGAACTAGCGGGCAATTCACCTTCTTTTGAAGATTATATTGTGCATACTACGGTCAATCTGTACCACCTGAACCCCGACTGTCCTCTCAACAATGTGGTTATCAACGAACTAAAAGGGATTGACAAGATTGACTATATATTGAATAATTCTTGCGGAATGCTGGGGACCAATTCAATGCCTGTTTTTAAGAGATTTGAGAAGTGAAGCTGAAGGCATCTTCAGATAGACAAACGGGTGATATGACGAAGGAGCAAATTAGAGCCACCATTCAGGAAATCGTAGCGCAGATCAGCCCGGACGAAGGCCTGACTAATCTCAAGGGTGGTATCCCGATACGAGAACAAGTGGAGTTGAACTCCAGGGACTCCTTGGACATTATCACGGAGGTACGAAAGCCATATGGCGTCGAAGTGCCCGAGGATGACTACATGCGATTAGTCACCTTGGATGGGTCTATAGCTTATCTGGCGCCGCGCACAAAAGAACTCTAGACCAAAATGGCCTCAACTTTGTTTTTCTCTGCGCGGGTTACTGCCAGGTTGAGGCAGGTCAGCCCCAGCAATCTCGGTCAATACAGTACAAGAAGTGCAATATGAACATGCCATTCGGTTCCAGGATACAGCGCGACGTCGCAATACCCAGCATCTTTTTGATCATGATAGCCTTAATTGCAGGCGTGGTAGGTTGCACTCTTCCTCCTGTTCAGATACAGGATTGGGACGATTTGAATGCCATCCGAGACAACCCGGGCGGTAGGTATCGTCTGATGAACGATCTCGATTCCGCTTCTGCCGGTTATTGGACGCTAGCGAGCAACATGGCCGACTATCGAAAGGGCTGGCAGCCGATTGGAACTCCGGATAACCCCTTCACCGGGAGCTTCGACGGGCAGGGATTCGAGATAAGGGGCCTGTATATCGACCGGCCTGACCAAAACGAGGTCGGACTTTTCGGTCTTGTTGATGAGGCAGGGACCATCAAGGATGTTGGGGTGGTGAGCGCCACTGTGACCGGCAAGCAATGTGTTGGCGGGGTGGTGGGAAATAATTCGGGCACTGTGAGCAACTCCTACTTCAGCGGGCTCGTGACCGGCGATCACTACCTTGGGGGTCTCGTGGGAGGGAACGGCGGCACTGTGACCAACTCCCACTATAATTACGAAGAGGTTCTGATTAACGGAGAAAACAGGATTACCATTGGAGCTCTGTGCGCTGAAGACTTCCAACAGTGGCTTGCTAACGATAAGTTTTTGGACGTCAACCAAAGGCTTTTTAAGGAAAACGGTCGCTATCTGGTGAATAATGTCAGTGATTTCAAGGAGCTGCTCGCCTTCGGTCAGGATAGTTCCCTCAGATTTGGATTGACGGACGATCTGGACCTAGGCAGTGAAGCCAACTTTTGCATCCCATATCTGGCTGGAGAGTTCGATGGCAATGGTCGCAAAATCCTGAACTTGACACTCGACTCTGATTCTGCTTCGCAAGCCGGATTGTTTGGATATCTTGCTTCCAGCGGAAAGATCAGTCAACTGGGTGTCGAGAATGTAAACGTAACCGGGGCTTATCTGGTTGGTGGCCTACTGGGAGGTAACGATGGTACCGTGACCAACTCCTATGCCATCGGCAATGTAACCGGCGATGATTATGTCGGGGGTTTGATCGGACATAACTGGAAGGGCACTGTGAGCAACTCCTATTCCATGGGCAGTGTGGCTGGCAAGTGGGACACTGGCGGTCTGGTCGGGATTAATGAGGGCACCTTGACCAACTGCTATTCGAGCAGCAGCATCACCGGCTGGTATTCCGCTGGTGGTCTGGCCGGAATTAATGCAGGCAGCGTGATCAATTCCTATTCGAGTGGCAGTGTCACTGCCTGGTATTCTGTTGGCAGTCTGGTCGGAATTAATGAGGGTAGCCTGAGCAACTCTTATTCGAGCGGCAGTGTCACTGGCTGGTATTCCGTTGGCGGTCTGGCCGGGATCAATTCGGAAACTGTGAACAACTCCTATTCCATCGCCAGCGTGAGTGGCAGGTCAGGTGTTGGCGGTTTAGTCGGAACTAATCACGGCTCTGTGAGGTATTCCTATGTCACAGGCAGTGTCACAGGCAGTGTCGCTGGCGAGCGGGATGTTGGCGGTCTGGTGGGAAGCAACTACGACACTGTGAGGAACTCCCATGCCACAAACAACGTGACCGGCGAGTGGAATGTCGGCGGTCTGGTGGGAAGCAACTACGGCCCTGTGAGCAACTCCTACTCCACAGGCAGCATGACTGGCAACTACTATGTTGGCGGCCTGGTTGGAGTGAATGAGGACATTGTAAGCGACTCGCTTTCCACAGGCAACGTGAGTGGCAACTACTATGTTGGCGGTCTCATGGGATCTAATTCAGGCACCGTGACCACCTCCTATTCCACAGGCGGCGTGACCGGCTCTTCAATTGTCAGCAGTATGGTGGGAATCAATGGCTGCGATGGCATCATCAGCAACTCGTATTGTACAGGCGGCGCGGCTGGCAATTACTATGTTGGCGGTCTGGCGGGAGTGAATTTCGGCACAGTCAGCAACTCGTACTCCAGGGCCGCCGTGGCCGGCAATCGGTATGTTGGCGGTCTACTGGGAGTGAATTGGGGGGGCACCGCTACAAGCTCTTTCTGGGACACCGAAACTAGCGGACAAGCTACTTCAGCGGGCGGGACAGGGAAGGCCACCATGGAAATGCAGGACATCACCACATTCCTAGGGGCTGCGTGGGACATATACTCGGTCGCTCCCAATGTCACCGAACCCGCCTACACCTGGAATATTGTTGACCAGCAGACCTATCCATTCCTGAGCTGGCAGCCCGTCACTTGATACAACTGAAGCGTGGAATGTCTCTTTGTTCGTCACTCCCGGACTAAGAAAGTCAACCCAAGCGATACCGCTGGGTAGAGTACACGAAGAGAAGTAGGATGGGAATATGCCGAAAATGGAAAGGTGACATGACGTAGGTATTTCACCAGTGGCTCGGGCTGGACTTTGCTCACCGTGACAAGGTGAACTCTGCACAAATTTGTAATGTCAGTTTCCACAAAGTCCTAGTTCATCAAACAATGCCGTATCTTTCGTGGTATAACTTTGCTTGGTGTATAAATGCCTCTATCCTTGTCTTTGCGTTGGTTTGCTGTAGCCCATCATACATCATGTTCAGCACAGGAATACGGTTGTGCTCCCTCTGTATCCCTCTATAAATAGCAGTGGATACAGTCCCAAAAAGGCAATTCAGAATGATCAGATTG
>Ga0209427_10008895_pt1 | contig 11242 bp, 13 predicted proteins | sample DeeMarSWOR136_30_FD_187465 | JGI IMG/M metagenome (GOLD analysis project Ga0209427, IMG submission 187465) | Marine sediment microbial communities from White Oak River estuary, North Carolina - WOR-1-36_30 (SPAdes) (version 2) | ecosystem: Environmental > Aquatic > Marine > Intertidal zone >... | reverse complement strand
GATTGGCTATAGCATCATGGTCAATATCCAATACTATTAGCTCTTCTTCAAACTGTTTTCCCTTTCCCAGAATCCGCCCTTCGTCGTCGCAAACCAGGCTGTTGCCATCGAACACCAGTTCATCCTGACCTCCCACCAGGTTGCAGTACTCCATAAAAACGCTGTTTTTGATTGCGTTGTTTTTCAGCATTTCCTCTCTGGACTTACCTTTGCCAAAGTGGTATGGCGAGGCGCTTATATTTACGATTAGTTCAGCTCCAGCATGGGCCTGACAGGTAACCGGCCCTTCCCCGACCCAGATATCCTCACATATAGTGACACCTAAACTTAATCCATTGATGAGATATATTGGATAAGTACTACCCGCTTTAAAGTAGCGCTGCTCGTCAAATACGCCGTAATTGGGTAAGCACACTTTGTGGTAAACCGCCGCTAGTTTCCCATGATATATAATGGCCGCCGCATTATAGATGTCGTTCCCTTTTGCGTCAACAAAGCCAACCACAACGGTTAGCCCCGTAGAATTGCGAACGATGTCATTCAGCACTTTTAGGTTCTCCGAGATGAACTGGGGCTTGAAGAGTAAATCTTCCGGGGGGTAGCCACAAATGGCGAGCTCTGGGAAGGTGAGAAGGTCTATTCCCAGAGCCCTGGCATCCTCAATTGTCTTTAATATTTTTCCCTTATTGCCCGGAAAATCGCCCATGGTGGTATTTATCTGAGCCATACCAATCCGAAGCTGATGCATTTCAATTCCTCCAGGCGTAACCAGCTAAGCTGGTTATAAAATGGGTAAATACCTGTTCAGTTCGTATTCGGTTACCTGAGTCCGGTACTGGTCCCACTCTATCTTTTTGTTTTCGATGAATGCTTTGAAGACATGGTCGCCGAGAGCTTTGCACACCAGTTCGCTTTTCTCCGTCACCATGACAGCTTCGAGCAGGCTGGCTGGCAAAGTTGCTATCCCTCTGCGTTGCCTTTCTTCTTCAGACATCTCATAAACATTTTCCTCTATAGGGGCGGGGACTTCATATCCTTTTTCGATTCCCTCCAGTCCCGCTGCCAGCATGACGCTGAAGGCAAGGTAGGGGTTGCAGGCCGGGTCAGGAGAGCGGAATTCAATGCGTGTTGCTTTTTCTCTACCCGGGCGATATTCAGGTACCCGGACAAGGTCAGAGCGGTTGCGCCTTGCCCAGGAAAGGTATACCGGTGCCTCATAGCCGGGGACAAGACGTTTGTAGGAGTTAATCCACTGGTTGGCAACCGACGTGATTTCCGGTGCATGTTTCAGCAGGCCAGCGATATAGCACTTGCCCACATTGGAGAGATGATATTCGTCTTTCGGGTCGAAGAAGGCATTCTTATCGCCTTTGAATAGCGATTGGTGCACGTGCATGCCGCTGCCATTGATGCCAAAGACTGGTTTGGGCATAAAGGTGGCATAGACTCCGTACTTCAGGGCCACCTCTTTGACCACCAGGCGGTAGGTCATCACGCTGTCTGCCATGGTCAGGGCGTCGGTGTATCTCATGTCGATTTCATGCTGGCTGGTGGCAACCTCGTGGTGGGAATACTCAACGCCAATGCCCATCTCTTCCAGGGTAAGGACTGTCTCTTTTCTCATGTCAGTGGCGGCATCTCTGGGGGTCAGGTCGAAGTAACCCCCCTGGTCCAGAGGCTCGGTTCCCTGTGAGTCCCTGAAATAGAAGTACTCCAGTTCTGGCCCCACGTAATAAGTGTAGCCTAAATCAGCCGCCCGCTTGAGGTTCCGCTTCAGGACATATCTCGGGTCGCCTTCAAATGGCTCGCCGCCCGGTTTCAGGACGTCGCAGAACATTCTCGCCACGGCACGGTGCTCCTGAGACCGCCATGGCAATATACGAAAGGTGTCAGGGTCGGGCAGCGCTACCATATCGCTTTCATCGATTCGGGCAAAGCCTTCGATTGAGGAGCCGTCAAAGCCCATTCCTTCCTCGAGAGCGCCCTCCAGTTCCTCGACTGTTATGGCGAAGTTCTTCAGGAAACCGAGGATATCGGTGAACCACAGGCGGACGAATTTGATATCATGCTCTTTCGCCATGTTGAGCACGTATTCTTTTGAATCGACTTTTTTCTTTTCAGCCATTAGTTTCTCCTACCCCCTGAAGTAGTAACAACTTGCTGTAATTATACCATAAGTCAGTGGTGCGGTTGATTTAATTTCACCCTTCGATTCGTACCGGTATGCCCTTTTTCGCCAGGTACTCCTTGGTCTCCGGTATGGAATGAGTGCCGTAATGAAAAATGCTGGCTGCCAGCACGGCATCTGCCCTGCCAGCAACGAGCGCGTGGTGGAGGTCTTCCAGTGACCCGGCGCCACCGCTGGCAATAACCGGCACGGTGACGGCTTCAGAAATAGTACGTGTGAGGTCGATGTCATAACCGGCACGGTGGCCATCGGCGTCAATGCTGGTAAGCAGTATTTCACCCGCTCCCATCTCAACGGCGCGTACTGCCCAATCAATGGCGTCCTTGCCCGATGGCTGATGGCCGCTGTGCGTATAGACCTCCCAGGCGGGTTCGAGATTATTCTCCAGGCGCTTGGCATCTATGGCTACGACGATGCACTGGCTGCCGAATTTTTCGGCTCCCTCCTGTATCAGCTTCGGGGTAAGAACCGCTGCCGTATTGATGGAAACCTTATCCGCACCCGCTTTCAGCAGGCGGCGCATGTCGTCGGTGGTGCGCAGGCCGCCGCCGACGGTGAGCGGGATAAATACCTGCTCCGAGATGCGCTCCACCACGTCTACCAGCGTATCGCGGCCCTCTGGCGTGGCACTGATATCGAGAAAGACCAGTTCATCAGCGCCCTGCTGGTAATAGAAGGCAGCCAGTTCCACGGGGTCGCCGGCGTCACGCAACTGGATGAAACTCGTCCCCTTGACTACCCGCCCGTCTTTGACATCGAGGCAGGGAATAATGCGCTTGGTTAGCATAAAAAATCCTCTCCTGCTGTAAGCCTCTGCACTTTTCTTACTGATTAAGAGTTTTTCCCGGACAGAAAATGCCGAAAGAAATTATCATACATTTTAAGCCCGAGCACGCTGCTCTTTTCCGGGTGAAACTGAGTTGCCAGTAAGTTACCGCGCGCAATGACGCTGCCCATGGTGACCCCGTAGCCTGTTTCACCGGCTACCAGAGATTTGTCCTCTGGTTCACCGTAATAGCTGTGCACAAAGTAGAAATTCGATTCATCGGGAATGCCTTCAAATACCGGGTGACTTACGCGCTGCTTTACCTGGTTCCACCCCATATGAGGTACTTTCTGCCCGTCGGGCAGTTTTTTTACCCAGCCGGCGATTACCCCGAGACAGTCATGTCCGCCGCCTTCCTCGGTGCTGGTGAAGAGCACCTGCAGTCCTATGCAAACGCCGAAGAAAGGCCGGTTGTCGGCAATGAACTGCTTTATCGGTTCCACCAGTCCCAGCTTTCGCAGACTTTCCATGGTGTCGCCGGCAGCACCAACGCCGGGCAGAATGACCACCTGCGCCTTTTGTAAGTCACTGGCAAGGCTGGTTATCCGTGGTTGGTAGCTCAGCTTGGTGATGGCGTTGGCCACGCTGCGCAGGTTTCCGGCCCCGTAATCAATTACTGCAATCATGGCTGCTCGTCTGTCCCTTATTCTAATAGTGCCTCTCTCTATTGTACCGTTTTATGCAGTGCAGTAACAGCGGTCGCATTTGATAACTGCACCGAGCAGATATATTTAATTTTGGAGAGGCATCCAAAGTTAAAATAATTTATAATAGCAAAGGTTGCTGCACTGAATTGGCATGAAAAAATGTTAAAGAGAATGAAGACCTTTATCGCTTGTGTACTGGTGACCGGGCTGGTATTTGCTGTACTGTCCTGTGCTCCTGAAGAAAAAGCGGACGATAAGGTAGGGGTGGTGGTAACGGTTCTGCCTCAGGCCGATTTTGTGGAAAATGTGGGAGGGGAAAAGGTCAGCGTGACGGTTATGGTACCGCCGGGGGCAAGCCCTCATACCTATGAACCCAAACCGGTGCAGATGGCAACGTTGGCTGAGGCGGAGATGTATGCTAAGGTGGGCTCTGGGGTAGAGTTTGAGCTTGTCTGGCTGGACAAACTGATTGCCGCCAATAAAGGGATGACCGTGGTGGATTGTTCGAAGGGGGTGGAGTTTCAGGAAGTAGAGGTTGAGGACGTGCATGAAGAAGAGCACGAAAACCACAGTGGCATGGACCCTCATATCTGGATGTCTCCGCTGAATGCACAGATAATGGTGCGTAACATCTGCGACGGATTGATTGAAGTGGATCCGAAGAACAGGAGCTATTACGAACAAAACAGGGATGGCTACCTGAAGAAGCTGGCTGAAGTTGACCGAGAAATTAGAGATGGCCTAACAGAAGTGAAGAATCGGCGGTTTATGGTCTACCACCCGGCGTTCGGTTATTTTGCCAGCGAATATAACCTGGAAATGATAACCATCGAAGAGGAAGGGAAGGAGCCGACTGCTGCCGGTCTGATGCGCCTCATCGAGCAGGCAAAGGCGTATGATATCAGAGTTGTCTTTGCCGAGCCACAATCTAACCCGAAGAGTGCTGAGGTCATTGCCGAGGCAATCGACGGCAGAGTAGTGCTGATTGACCCGCTGGCAAAGGATTACATCGGCAATATGCATCTCATCTTGAGTGAAATGCTCCCAGTTATGGAATGATGGCGATGCTTGAAAAAGCGCCTGCTAGTCTGTTATCAGGACGAAGAAACGTGGTAATATAAATTTAGATTAAAAAGATGGAGGCGTGCCTGTGGAAGACAAACTGGAGGAGAAGATAAAGTCATCGCTGGTAGACGGCAGGTTACCTTGCGCCGTCGCTTTCAAGATTGCCAAGGAACTGAAGGTCAGCCCCCATGATGTCGGCGATGCCGCCAATCGACTATCGGTTAAAATAGGCGGCTGTCAGCTGGGGTGCTTCCCCTGAACAGTAACTTTTTGCGCTCAATTTCGTTTTATGTGGTGAACAGCGCAAACAGGAGGTTATTATGAAAAGGTTAGTGATAATTTCGACTTTGATAGTGCTGGCTGCGGCGTTGTTTGCCTGTGCCGCGCCGCAATCGGCAGAGGCACCAGTACCAGCCCCAGCACCGGCACCCGCACCAGCCCCGGCTCCGGAGATTGTTATACCACAGGCACCGGGAGTGGTCGTTGAAACACCACCAAAAGAATCTGGCGGAGTGGCTGTGCCAGCACCAACCCCGGCACCGGCGCCCGTACCGACCAATGGAAATGATTCATACATTGAAACCGACCGTATGATAATACGCACTGCCAATATGCAGTTGGTGGTGGATGATGTCCGCGATACCATAAATAATATCGCACAGCTTGCTCAGGACCAGGAAGGCTATGTGGTCAATTCCAGCAGCTGGAAAGAGGGCGAACGCGTTGTCGGGCAGATTACCATACGCGTGCCATCAGCGGACTTCAACTATGCGATGAGTGTGCTGCGCAGCATGGCTGTGGAAGTGACTTCCGAGACCACGTCAGCACAGGACGTTACCGAGGAATATGTTGACCTTGAGGCGACTCTCCGCAACCTGGAAGCCACCGAAGCGCAGCTTCTGAAACTGATGGAGAAAGCGGTGGAGGTGAAAGATATCCTCAGCGTCCAGAGCGAGTTGTCCAGAGTACAGCAGGATATTGAGCGGACCAAGGGACGCATGCAATATCTGGAACGGACTTCCTCAATGTCGCTCATCCAGGTTACGCTGGAGCAGTCCAAGCTTGAGGTATGGTTGAGTGCCAACAAGGTAACGGTGAAAGAGGGGGAGGAGATTCGCTTCGATGGCGATGTGGGCGGTGGTGTCCGGCCGTACAGCTACGAGTGGGACTTTGGCGATGGCAGTACCAGCACCGATAGCAATCCGAGATATAAGTACAAGTCCAAAGGAACCTATACCGTTACCCTGACTGTCATAGATGACCGCGGCAATCAAGATATAGAAAAGAGGAGCGACTATATCACGGTACTGCCCGGCTGGAGTGCTGGCAGCATCGTTGACAGCGCTTGGAATGGACTCGTCACCTTCGGGCGGGCGCTGGCTAATATTCTAATCTGGCTTGGCATTTTTAGCCCGGTGTGGATAGCAATTGGCCTGATACTGTACTTCGCGTGGTGGCGTCGCAGGAAGAGACGCGCCAGGCAGAAAGGAGAGTAGCAGGTATGAACCTGTCACGGTTTTCATTGGAAGGGAAGGCGGCGCTGGTCACCGGAGGCAGCAGAGGCATCGGCCGCGCCATCGCGCTGGCCTTTGCCGATGCCGGCGCCAACGTGGCCATTAGCGGTCGGAAACTACCTGATTTGGAGCCTGTGGCTGAGGAGCTCAAGCAAAAGGGCGTGCAAAGCCTGGCCGTGGCCAGCCACGTTGCCAAGGTTGAGGAGTCTAAGGCTCTGGTGGACAGGGTAAAAGGGGAGTGGGGAAAGATAGATATTCTGGTCAATAATGCCGGCACCAACCCGTACGCCGGGCCACTGCTGGAAGCTGAGGAATGGGCCTGGGACGTGACCATGAACGTCAACCTCAAAGGTCCATTTTTGCTGAGCCAGATGGTCGCCGGCGTGATGAAGGAACAGGGTGGTGGCAGCATTGTTAATATTGCCTCGATTATGGGCATAGCGCCCAGTGAGCTTGGCTTTTATAGCGTGACTAAGGCAGGCCTGATTATGCTTACGCGGGTGCTGGCCAAGGAATGGGGCCAGCACAAAATCAGGGTGAATGCAATCGCTCCGGGCGTGGTCAAGACCAGGCTGAGCGAGGCGCTGTGGAAGGACCCGGTGAAGAGTGAGGTGGCGGCAAAAAGCAAGGCACTGGGTTATATTGGGGTGCCTGAAGACATTGCCGGTACGGCGCTTTTTCTCGCCTCTGATGCCTCCAGCTATATTACCGGGGAAGTCATCGTTGTTGACGGCGGTGAGCTTGTCGGGCCGGCGCCGGATTATGGGGCCTGAGCTAGCTTTTCGCGGTGGAAAGGGATTTGACCTTCTGTATGACCTGAGAGAGCAAATCTTTTTCTGCGACGGGTACAAGGTCGACGGATTCACCCGCGACGACAATGCAGTGACTGGCCCTTTTCCTGATGCGCTTCTTGTCGCCGCAGGCTCTGGGGCAGCCACACAGAATGACCATCACATCTATGGCTTTGCTACTGCGGGGAACAACCTCGATGTCGGGCGCTTCCTGAAGCGCTTCCTCTATCTTATGGCCGATATCGGAAAGCTCTATTTGCGGGTTGCACGAGCCGCAGTACTTCAAAGCCACATTCATTCGTGATTGCTCACACCAGTTTCGGCTGCTCGCCAATTTTAGCCAGCTTCTGGGCCAGCCTTTTCTTGCGTTCCCAATTTGAGCGGCGCATAATCATAATCCTCTGCGCCTGTGGCGAACCGGCACCGTGCATTGATTCCACAAGGGCGGTGCCGCAGGTCATGCCCTCTATCAGTCTCAGCAGACGCATTCTGGTCTCGGCGGGCACATCGGTGGCACCTTTGCTGTACTTGTCCACATATTTGCCTATCTTGGTGTCGCCCCAGTCGAATTCTGAGGGCATGGTCGCCAGTAGCCCACCAGCTATATCCTGGGCAAGCCTGCTCATCTCGTAAACATTTCGGGTAACATTGAGCTTGGTGATATTAGCCAGAAGTGGATCGGCCATGAAGTTGCCCGCCGGCAATGCATATCCCTGGCAGGAGCAGGCAATGGAGCAGCAGTAAAGCGTCTCGGCAAGGTGCACCATTTCCACCAGCTTGTCCCTGACGTGTGAGGCGGTTGCGGTACCCTGCACCTCAGCCAGCGCATAAGTAGCACCGGTTAGAACATCGGCCAGACCTACCTTGCAGCCACCGTAGTTCTGACGGTGGGCGGTGGCGAAGCGCTCGACAAGCTCAAAGGCAAAATCGTACTCGCCGCACATGAATACCTGCTCCCAGGGGACGAAGACATCTTCAAAGACGAGAAGTGCCTCTCCGCCAACGATACCGTATTCCGGGTTGCCCTGATCCATGAGACAGCCGCTGCATTTACGGTCGTCATTAGTCTGACGACCGAATATATGGATCAGTCCGGGGGCATCGACCGGCACGTAACAACATACGGCGTAGTCGGCGTCCGTTTCCTTCATGGAAGCAGTTGGCATTACCATGTGGCCGAGGGCATTGACGGAGCCGGTGATATGCGCTTTAGCACCACGTATCACGATGCCGTCCTTTTTCTTTTCCACAACATGGACGTACTGGTCGGGGTCAGCCTGCTGGCTGGGTGAGAGGCTGCGGTCACCTTTCGGGTCGGTCATGGCTCCGGAGATGAACCGGTCCTCTTTTTGTATTTCTTTCAGGAAGTCGACAAACCTCTTATGGTAGTCTGTGCCGTTCTTTTTATCCATGTCAAAGGTCACTGAATAGATGGCGTTCAGTGCGTCATGGCCAACGCAGCGGGCAAAGCAGCTTCCCGTCTGTTGACCCAGGGCACGGAGAGCTTTAACCTTCTGTATCAGGTCGTCGGTGCTGTGGTGCACATGAGTGAAAAGGTTGATTTTCTCCCCCGTAAGGTGGGATTTGGTGGTCAGCAATTCTTCAAACTCAGGTGCCCACGCCATGTCATAGGTCAGGGCGGCGGAATTGATATGAGGGATGAAGGCGGGATGGTCTGTCACACTATCGATTTTCTCCCCCATGTAGTAAACCTCCGGCTTGACCCGCCGCAGGCTCTCACGGTAATCATCACCACGTATCATACCCATAGCCTGAAACCTCACATTTTTTATTAATACATTTCGTCAGCAAATATAAATTATTCGTAGTAGCCGCGGCTGACGCTGAAGGCGATGGAGCCCAGAATAAAAAGCCCCGAAACAGAGAGCCAGAAAGTCCAGGTAAATTGGGGCATAATTGGTGCAATTACATCGGCGGCGGTTACAATGCCCATTGCAGCGCAGAGCGTACCGATGATGCCCAGAATGACAGCTGTTAGACCCATTACTTATCCTCCTGATGTTTTTTATTTGTTAAGCCTAGTTTATTATATAATTGGGGAATGAACAAGGCCGTCTAAGAATGATAAGGTAAAGGAAAACTGATATGTCCATCATAGAACAGGAAGTCGGCGCTTTACTGCGCCAAAAGGGCATGACATTGGGAGCCGTTGAATCCGCTACCGGCGGGCTCATTTCCCATCGCATAACCAATGTCCCCGGGAGCTCGGACTACTACAACGGTTCGGTAACCGCCTACAGCAACGAGACAAAGACCAGGGTGTTGGGCGTAAAGCAGGAGACCATTGACAAGTATGGTGCCGTGAGTGCTCAGGTGGCTGAGGAGATGGCGGAGGGGGGCAGAAAGCTGTTAGCAGTGGATGTGTGCCTTGCGGACACGGGTGTTGCCGGGCCGGGTGGAGCTACTCAGGAAAAGCCGGTTGGCCTGTTCTACCTCGGCCTGTCTGCTAGAGACAAAACGTGCAGCCGGCAGCATAACTTCAGCGGCGACCGCGAGCAGAACAAACAGGAGGCTGCGGAAGCTGCTCTGCAGTGGCTTAAAAAATATCTGTCCGGTTTGGATTAGGGATTCAATATCCAGATTGATATATTCAGGGCGGTAGCAAAACTCACCCACAGTATATACGGCACCAGCAACCACGCCGCTGTCGCTGATATTCTGGCAAACTTAAGTATCGTCAGCAGAATCATCAGCCACAGGATAGCGATGACGATAACCCCGTAAAGTGGTGACTGCATTCCGAAAAATACTACCGACCATAGAGCGTTAAGCACCAGTTGCACCAGGAAGATTATCAGCGCTGTCCTTACCCGTCGGTTTTCCAGCCCTACACGCCAGACCAGAAAAGCGGCTATACCCATGAGCAGATAGAGGGTAATCCAGGCGGGTGCGAAGAGCCAGTTAGGAGGGGTAAAGGCAGGTTTCTGGAGGGTAGCGTACCAGTTGGGAATCGCTGGCGCAGTGAATACCGAGCCAATAATACCGGCGCACTGACAGACCACCAAACTGATAAAAAGCTTCACGATATTGATAACTCTGATATTTTTCATCGTTTCACCTCCATTCATGGCTGGTGAGCATTTCTATCATATAATTGAATGGATTGTCAATATCAATCATCAGTGTTATACTCTGACATATTGTTAGCGGATTTGGAGGAGTCAGGTGAAGAGAGCCGATGGGCGTGCCTATAATGAACTCCGGCCGGTAAGCATCGCTCCCGGGTTTTTGCTATTTGCCGAGGGCTCGGCGCTGATTGAGATGGGCAAGACCCAGGTGCTGTGTTCGGTGAGCATGGAAGACCGGGTGCCTGGTTTTTTGAAAAATAGCGGCACGGGGTGGATTACCGCGGAGTATGCCATGCTGCCCCGGGCCACGGTGACGCGTACCCCGCGTGACTCCTCACTGGGGAGGGTGGGGGGCAGAAACCAGGAAATCCAGCGCTTTATTGGGCGTTCACTGAGGGCGATAACTGACCTTGTGACACTTGGTGAGCGGACTCTGGTTGTCGATTGCGATGTTATTCAGGCTGACGGCGGAACGAGGACCGCGGCCGTTACCGGCGCCTATGTCGCCCTTTATAAAGCCGTCCATAACCTGGCCAATATGGGAATCATATCTTCGGTGCCGCTCAGGAGCGCGGTGGCAGCGACCAGCGTAGGTATTGTGCACAACAATATGATGCTTGACCTTTGCTATGACGAGGATTGCACGGCCTCGGTGGATTTCAATGTGGTCATGACCAGCAAGGGCGAGTTTGTCGAAGTGCAGGGCACTGCGGAGGGCAAACCGTTCTCCAGGCAGACCATTGACGAACTGATTTCCCTTGCCGAGGGAGGGATTCAGCAGCTATTCGAGATTCAGAAGATCGCCCTTCAGGGAAAATAAGCGGGCGAGAAACCTACGGTCTTATTTGGCCGCTGCCCAGAATAATCCACTTATATGTGGTCAGTTCTTTAAGCCCCAGAGGGCCACGGGCGTGGAACTTTTGTGTGCTGATGCCAACCTCTGCCCCCAGACCGAACTGCGCTCCGTCGGTGAAGCGGGTGCTGGCATTCACATAAACGCAGGCGGCGTCAACTTCGTTGAGGAAGCGCATTGCCGAAGGGTAGTCCTCGGTCAGGATGGCTTCGGAGTGGCCGGACCCGTAGCGGGCGATATGCGCCATGGCCTCGTCGAGGGAGTTAACC
>Ga0209427_10008894_pt1 | contig 11243 bp, 6 predicted proteins | sample DeeMarSWOR136_30_FD_187465 | JGI IMG/M metagenome (GOLD analysis project Ga0209427, IMG submission 187465) | Marine sediment microbial communities from White Oak River estuary, North Carolina - WOR-1-36_30 (SPAdes) (version 2) | ecosystem: Environmental > Aquatic > Marine > Intertidal zone >... | reverse complement strand
GTCTCTCCCACCACAGGGTTGACCGAGCCGACTCTCTCATTCCCGGGAAGTGAGAGTATATAGTCGATCACAGCGTCTCCCGCAGTCGGGACACTCAGAGTGTTGGTCAGGATAATGGGTGTCTCCAGGTTCCCCAGCTCTTCGACCTGGGTCGAACCCATGAGCTTGCCGTAGGCATTGGCGATATAGACCGCAGCAGGCACCTTCTCCTGGTAGATATTCCCCCCATGAGGGAGGATGGCGGTCACGCCTGTCCGGATGTCCTGTCCCTCGATGAGCGTCACCTGCCCGACCCTCACTCCCGGAACATCGGTGATGGAGTTCCATTCCCCGGTCTTCATGGTTCCGGTCTCGATGCCGAACTCCCTCATCCGGGGCCTCTCCTCGGATGAGATCAGAGTAAGACCTGCGATGAATAATACCAATATGAGAATAATCGCCTTCTTCATTCGTCTTTCCCCTTGGGTGTTTTGAGATTATGATGGTAGTTAATATAGGGATAAAAATCAATATAAGTATTTATTTGACTGAAGCAATATGAATACAATAGTATTTTTTTTGGATTATAATTGAAAATTATAAAAACAAATCATATGTTAATGAATATTTTTTTTTTGGTATGCTTTCATTTTAATCTATCAAATCTTAATAGTGTCCAACACATCATAGAATCTAATTTTCAACCAGCTTATAATTCAATAATTAAATCAGGAAAAATAATGAAAGAAAAAGGAGATTTTTATGAGGCTATCAACGAATTTAAGAGAGCTTTAAACATTGCCGATGAAGATAACATGATAGACGGACAGTTATACTGTCTAATGAATTTAGGTGTTTTGTATTGGAATGTAGGAAGAATTGAAGATTCTTTACGCTTTTACAAAAAGGCAGTTATCCTTGCAGAAAAGGAGAACCTAACTGAAATATATAAAAAATGTAAAGATGCGATTGAGCTTTGTAGCCTTTATAAAAAGGGAAAAGATTTACGATTCCAAGGCGAGTATCAACAATCAATAATAAACTTTAAAAAAGCAATTGAAATAGCTAGAGAATCTAATAGTAGGGAACATGAGCTCAAATGTCTTCGCCAGTTAAGCTTCAGCTTTGAGGATTTGAATAATTTAAATGAATTTTTTACATTAAATCAGGAAGCTTTAAGGATTGCTTTAGATATTAATCATATGGAAGAAAAAGGAAAATGCATTATTAATATTGGTAATTTTCATAAAAAAGTTGGTGATTACTATGAAGCACTCAATTGTTATTACCAAGCTTTAAGAATAAAAAGAGATTTAAATAATAAACAAGATGAGTCAATTTGTTTAAACAATATTGGCATTATTTACCAAGATTTAGGAGATCATGATAAGGCCCTTGATTATTTTAGAAGAGCATTAGAAATAGATCATAATTTAGGAGACGGCATTAATATTTTAATGGATTTAAACAATATTGGAACAGTTTGTAGGAAAAAAGGAATTATCTCTAATCATCCCAAAGATTTTTATAAATCTTTGTTTTATTTTAGCAAATGCCTCAACTTCCAAAAAAAATTTTCAGATAGGAAAGAAAGAAAAAACGTTTTTGAAATGATTGAAGTCCAAGTTTTAAATAATATTGGTGTTGTTCTTATTGATTTAGGATATCTGGATAAAGCAAAGCAGTACTTATTATCTGGATATAATAAATCTTTAGAGATGAAAAATTTAGAATTTAATGGAATGTGTTCAGTTAATTTAGGATTTATAAGTCTAAATCAGGATGATTATGATGGGGCTATTCAAATGTTCCAGTATGCTATTAAAATAGCTAAGGAAATAATGAATGCGCAAATTCTTTGGGAAGCTTATTTTGGTCTTGGGCAGTGTTATGAAAGGAAGAATTTTTGGGACCAAGCAATTAGGTTTTATAAGAAAGCTATTGATGAAATTGATTTAATAAGAAGTCGCATTTTATTGGATTCCTATAAAATTGGTTTTTCAAGAGATAAATTAAAGGTCTACGAATTTTTAATTAATTTATTGTATCGAATAAATTTGGATAATTCTACAAAAGAATTCGAAAAAGAAATATTTTATATTGTTGAAAAAGCAAAGGCTAGAGCCTTTTTAGAAAACTTAGCACAGTCAAAGATTGATTTAGGAACAAAATTAAATCCGGGTCTGAGGAAAAGTGAAAATGATATTTCTAAAAGGATGTCTTCTTTAATTATTAAAATTTCTGAGCTGGATCTTTCTGAATCTAGGAAAAAAGAGCTGTTAATTGAACTCGAAAGAGAAGAAGACAAGTACAATTCGTTGTTTTTTAAAATAAAAAAAGAATTATCGGAGATTAATAATATTGTGTCAGTTGAGCCATGTAGGGTTGAGGATATTCAGGATTTATTAACCAGAAAAGAAGTACTATTAGAATATTATCTTGGCGAAAGTCATTCAATAATGTTTTTAATAACAAAAGGGGAATTTTGTGTGTTTTCTCTGCCTGCGAGAGCCAAATTAGAAAAATCAATAAAAGCTTATATAAAAATTCTTTCCAATCCGACAAAAGATAAATTCGCGGGTGATCTTGCTGCTAAGCGTATATATAAAGAACTGTTAATTCCTGTAGAAGATTACCTAAAAAGGCCAATTGAAAATCTCATAATTATTCCTGATGGGATACTTTATTATCTTCCTTTCGAAACACTCATAGCAAATAATCAGGACCAGTCAAAAGGATCTTATTATTTAATAGAAAGATTTAAGATATCTTATGCTCCCTCGTCTTCTATTTTATCACTTATATTAAATAAGCAATCTAATCTTGAATTTTCTAGAGGCCTATTGGCTTTCGGAAATCCTTCCAGTAATTTTCTAGATTCAAAAGAAAAGCTAAATCATAATGGATACTTTGAAACATTTAAAGAATTATACTTAAGTAGTGGATTTGTATTCTCTCCGCTTCCTTACAGTGGAAAAGAGATATTTAAAATTTCAAAATATTTTCCCCATAAACAAAGAGATCTTTTTCTTAAAAATAATGCAAAGGAAGATGTTTTAAATGAAATTATTCGGAGTAATTATAAAATAATACATTTCGCTTGCCATGCTTTATTGGATGAAAAATTTCCATTTAGATCTGCCCTTATTTTATCTTCAGATAAAGACTCAAAAGAAGATGGATTCCTTCAGGTTCGTGAGATATATAATTTGAATTTAAAGGCTGAACTTGTTGTGCTTTCTGCGTGTCAAACTGGAAGAGGAAAATTAGAAAAAGGAGAAGGGATTTTGGGTTTTCCGCGCATTTTTTTCTTTTTAGGAGCTAGATCAGTATTATTATCACTTTGGAATATAAACGATGAATCGACGTCATATTTTATGAATTACTTTTATTATTATCTTTCTAAAAGGTATAATAAGGCAGAAGCTTTGCAGCTCGCCAAATTAAGAATGTTAAAATCCAAATATCGTCATCCGTTTTACTGGGCAGCCTTTATACTGAATGGCGACTTCGATTCTTCTATTATTTTGAATTGATTATACTACTCTAATAAAATAAATTTTTGTAAATTAGATTCAACTTTATTCCCATTAGGCAAAAAAGCTGTTACCATCCAAAAGTATGCCTTATTACATCTTAGATTTTGAACTATTTTATCTGGCAGAAAAGAAAAGCTTGAGATTATTTTATTACTTTTCCAGACAGGGAAAAGACTATCGTCAAATATTTCAAGTAAATAATAATTTGAGCCTTTAAATTCATTCCACTTGAACATTAATTGAGACTTAGAATGTTCCCCATTTAATGGTTCGAGAAGATGGATTTGTTGAGAATCTATTCCTCTAATTTCTTTATTTATTTGATTTTTAAAGAATACCACACTTAATACGATAGTTACTGTTCCAATAAAAAGACATAAATATTTCCAATTGAAAATTAGAATTAGCGGTTTTTCTTTTTCCTGTATTTTAAAACTTTTCTCTTTAATTGGTTTGATTATTGACAAATTTGAAATTTTTGGGAAAAGCAAAGTTTCCAATTCACTTTTCAATTTTTTTTCATTTCTTAAAATATTCAAAATGAGCTGAAATTCTCTAGCGCAAAAGTAACAATTCGTGATGTGGGCAAGAAGTTTTGTTTTTTGTTTTTCAGAAGTCCTTTTATTGAAGAAAAAAATTATCTTTCTTAATGGTGGGCAATTTTTGCGAGATATAGGGATTTTTTTTGAGATATAAGCACTATATATATTCCGTAATTCTTTAAGATTTATTTTCAAATTTGACACCTTTTTCTTTTAATGACTTTTTTAAATCAGATAGTCCTCGGTAGAGTAAATTTCGAGTTTTATCTTTGCTCCACTTCAAAAAAGTTGAGATTTCCTCAATAGTCATATTTAATAAAAACAATTTCACTACTTTCCGGCGCGATTCAATAAGCGACTCAACTGCTTCACCTATGATATCTCTTTTTTTGCTATCAACTGATATTTTGGGAAAGTAGCTAGATTTATATTCAGAAATCCATTTGTATTTTTCATATAGAAATATTACTTTTTCTCTTTTTAATCTTCTAAGCTTATCAATTACAGAGGAATCTACGACTTTTCTTATGTAAGACGCATAGTTTTTTATCTTTTTCTCATTTTCTAAGATTTTCCATATTTTTATTTTTACCTCTTGTGAAATATCATCGGGGTCGATTCCACTTTTTTGAACATTGAATTTTTGAATATTTACTTTTACGAATCTTGAGAATTTATTTACTAATGCTTCAAATTCTTTGATTTTTTCATCATTATTGTCCATTTTTTTTCACGAATTGTATCATTGGAAAAAAAATACGAATATTTATCTTTTTAATTATATAGATTCTTTTTTTTGTTTGATATTCTCACTTTATTAGATTAGAAATAAAATTATTTTTTTAGATTAAAGAATTGTGTAAGCATAATATGCACTTTTATCAATTTTTTTGATGGTTTATTTTAAGTTCTTTTATTATTGAAAAAAAATTTTTTTTAATTAGTGAAACTTTTTAACCTATTTAATTGCTAAGGTTAGCTGATATTAGAACTACTTACACTTTTAATATTCAAAATTAATTAATAATTGCCAACTTGACTTACCAAAGCTTATTTAATAATATTCATTATCGAGAAAAAAGGTCATTTTCAAAGATTTCTTTTCAAATATTGACAAACTGAATATCAGGGATGTGGGAAAAAACACTAGATGACCTAGATTTAGAATTCCAAACAGAAAAACCTCTTATCAACCTCCCTTTTTTTAGAGAAAAGACAGATTCAATTCTCATTATTCTGATCATATTAACAAGCGCTTTGATTGTGTTTTTCTCCGTTAAAGTGCGAATTTTCCATTTATGGATAGAATTTTTAGGAAGCAATTCATTCTTGAGATTCGCAACGTATCCTTTGTTGATTTCAGCGACGGTCGTGATAACCGGCATTATTTTCCGGACCGTACTCTGGTTTCGCTACAAACCTCAAACAATTGAAGCAGGAGAGGATTTTGAGTGGCCGTATGTTACTGTCATCATGCCGGCCTTGAATGAGGAGGAGCTGATTGAGAAATCAATAGACTCGATTTTCTCCAGTCATTATCCTCAAGACAAGCTTGAAGTCATCTGTGTAAATGATGGTTCTACTGATAGGACTTATCATTATATGATAAGGGCAAAGATTAAATATGGAAATAGGCTTCAAATTATTAATTTCAAAAGGAATTTAGGTAAAAGGAAAGCTCTTTATGCCGGATTGAAAAAATCAAGAGGAGAATTCATTGTTACCGTTGATACGGATAGTAAGATAGGGCGAAGTGCAATCAAAAATATTATTATTCCCCTGATTAATGATGAAAGAACAGGAGCTGTGGCAGGGAGGGTTGCTGTTTTGAACGAAAAGCAGAATTTCCTTACCCGGATGCTTTCTATAAGGTACTCTATTTCTTTTAATTTTGGCCGTGCTTATCAGAGTGTTTATGGAACTGTTTTTTGCTGTCCTGGAGCCTTGACTTCTTACAGAAAAGCTGTCCTTCAGAAGTTTATAAAGAAATGGGTGGGCCAGAAATTTTTGAACACTCAATGTACTTATGGAGAGGATAGGGCTCTCACAACTCAAATCTTAAAAGCTGGTTATTTGACCCGATTCCAGTCCAATGCTCTCGTCTATACCAAGGTTCCTTCAAGATTTACTCAAATGGTAAGAATGTACCTGCGCTGGACTCGGAGCTATATCCGAGAATCTGTGCTTTTCGCCAAATTTATGTTTACTAAATACAGAAAAAAAAGGCGCATTCTTCCCATCTTCGATTTTTTCTTTTTGAACATCCTCCATCCCTTCCATCTCTTTTCCTTGGGATTAGTGACCTATTCTTTTATAGTTCAGCCAATTTTTATACTCAGACATTTTGCCTTCCTGGTCATTTTTTCCTTCCTGCTTTCCCTTTATTATCTCAGAACCAATAAAAGCCTGGCCTTTCTCTATGGTATACCTTATGCTCTGATGACCGCTTTTTTTATGTGGTGGCTTGTTCCGTTTGCAGCTCTGACTATGAAAAATCAGTCGTGGCTGACCCGGTAGGAAAGGGAAGGCAGGAATTTTAAAAGAAATCTCAGGTTTTTTTTCTAAGTCTTTTGCTTACGATAAATATTGCCCCAATGGCTACCAATAATACGATTCCTATGATCAATATTTTCGATGAGGATTTTGGAAAGATGATTTCATTTGCCTTTCCTGAGGCGATGAAGCCTGCCCAATAATAAGGGTGAGATAAGACGTCTGACTCAATCATCTCCAGCTTAGCTTTGCGTAAGGCATCCATGATTGAATTAGAGGAACAGAGATGGGTGTAGAATCTTTCCATGAGTTGACAGCTTGCTTCATCGTTTACTGGCCATAAACTCATAAGGATAGAAGACGAGCCTGCATAAAAGAAAGCCCTGTTGATACCTTCTATTCCTTCTCCTCGGAGAAGCTCACCCAGACCTGTCTGACAAGAAGAGAGTGTAACCAGGTCTGCATTGAGTTTGATGTTATATACTTCTCTCATCTGGAGAAAGCCATCTTCTTCAGGGTCCTTGTCCAGACGAAGTACGATAGAGGAGCGGAGTGGCCTTCTCTCGTCTATGATGCTGTGAGTGGCGAAATGGATGATTTTATAGTTGTCGAGATCGTTGCTTTTTAACTGTTCTTCTGAAGCTTCCTTTCTCTGGAATACGGTTCTTTTTTTTGTCTTGAAGAGAGAGCTGATTCGGCTGATTTCTAGTCCGCTGAATTCCAGTCTGAAAAAGCCAAAAGACCTTGAAGAGAAAAAGACCTGAAATATGTCTCTTCCGTTCTCATCTGTCTCAAGGGTGCCGAAATCCGGGTCTCCGAACGCCAGCAAGTCCATTCGTGGTTTATGTCTGTTCGAGTTTTTTCTCTCGGCGATTTCTCGAAGTGATGAGATCGATGGAGCATAGGCTATCTTGTAATCCTTGATAAGCCAGTCGTTTCCTTCTTTGCTGGTGATCAATGTTTCAAAAGGAAGAATATGAAGGATATCATCAGGCATGAAGATTATGTTTTTTATATTATTGCTTAAGCCTGGAAAAACAAGTTGATTGAACAGCTCATTACCTAATTGAAAGTATTGATTATCCTTGTCAGTAATTGTTTTAAGATACTCTGTGACCTGGTTTTGGATAGAGTCAATTGATGGGATTGGGAATATTTTCAAATCATTTTTTGTGATGGTAAAGGCATAGGAATTTTCCGCTCCGATAAGATAAGCGAAAAAGGCTGTTTTCGAATCGAGCAGACTTTTTTGAGCTTCCTCGAGTGAGATAATTTGGGGATACCTAAGGCTTGCATATGATGGGCTTTTTTGCCGAATTTCTCTCTGGAGCGCATTTGATTCATCTTCATAGGCTTTGAGTTCTTCATGAAGATTATTTCTCTGCTCTGAAGTCAGCTCAGCAGCCAATAATTTCGAATAAATATCCGTGATGTTGTTCATCAGTTCTTTTTCTCTTGACAGGAGTTCGGGGTCTGCGCCATAGGAGATGTCTATTTTGGAGAGTTCTAAACTGTCCAGGAAAGACCTTGCCTTTGCTCTTTCTAAGTAGTCAAAAGCTTCTAAGGCATATTCTTTATCATGCTTTTCGTGATAGAGCCTTACGAAGAGGTTTATTAGGCAGTGATAAGCCTCGATTCTTTTATCTGTCCCCAGGAATTTAGCTTTAAGTTGTTCTAGCATGATTGTGGAGCGGATTCTTTCAGTCGTTTCGATGGATGCCCTGTAGTTTTCCATAGCCTTGCTGTAATCTTTTTGCTTTTCGTAGACCTTGGCGAATCCAAGGTAGGCTTCCCAGAGAATCTGATCACCTCTTATCTCCAAGGCCAGATCTATCGCGCTTTGGAAATATTTCGTGGAATCCTCGTAATTTTCGAGATTGAAATGGACTATGGCGATGTTATTGAGTGTCTGGCTCATGCTTTCATAGTTTCTTATTGTGACAGCCTTTTCATAGCTTGATTGGAAGAATTTCAAGGCGTCATGATAATATAGCGATTCCTGGGTGAGATTCCCGAGGTCAGCATAGATAGTGCCGATGTTATTTAAGGCCCGGACTTCAGTGTTTTCATCACCAGTTTGTCTGGTGAGTTCGAGGCATTCCTCAAAGTATCTCTTTGCCTCTTGGAAGTCTTCGATTTTATTGGATAAAAGGCCTTTAATCCTGGTTGTTGTTCCCATGTTATTGAGAACCATTGAGATGTCTTCTCCAGACTCTTTATCAATTTCAAGAGCTCTACTGAGATAATCAAGAGCTTTTTCATAGTCACCTAAGCTCTGGTAAATTGCTCCCATATTATTTAGACAATATGACTCATAAAATTTGTTTCCAACAGTTTTGGTAACATCTATTGCTTTTTCATAATTGTCGAGAGCCTCAGAATAATTATTTAATTTATAATGATAAATTCCAATATTGATTAGACATCTTGCTTCTTCAATTTTATGGTTAATAGAACGAGCCATTTTTACTGCTTCGTCATTTAATTCTTTAAATTCTTTAAGCTTGTTCTGGTCCTCATAGACAAAGCTCAATAAGCGTAGGCATTTGAGTTCGTGATCTCTGCTTCCTATTTTTCGGGCTAGATAGATTGCTTTTTCAAAATTATCTATTGATTTTTCGTATTCTTTTGAAAGCCGAAAAGCTTTACCTTGGTTGTATAGATTATATATTTCTAAAGCTGAATTGGATTTCTCTAATGCATTTTTAAGATTTTCTTTCTTAGCGATAAATTGGGCTTGTTTGAATTTGTCTGCTGAATCATCAATTTTTCCAATATTCCAGAACAAAATGCCCAATTCTTGAAAAATTTCGCACTGTTTTTTTTCGTCTTTGTTTTTTTTTGCAAGTTTAAGAGAATTTTCAAAAAGCTCTATTGACCTATAGAAATTTCCGTGTTTTCTAAGATTTTCAGCTTGAATAAATAATTGAGAATATTCTTGCACTGAATTGATTTTCTTATAGGGATGCATTTCGGAGTTAATAGATAAAAAGATTAGAAAAAAACAAAGGGACTTTACAGCAAAATATAATACATCAAATTTCTTCATGATATTATCGTAAAGATTCATTTGATTTGATTCTAAATTTTATCAGATTAAGAGGAAATGAATCAATCGATGTTAAAGGTGGATTTTATTATCATCCCTGGAGAAATAGGATTTTAAGAATAGTTATAATTCTTATGTTGGAATAACGATCTTATTGAAGTACAGATAAATGTATAACGCGTACTCAGGCATTTCTTTCCTTATGCCTGAATTCAAATTTTCTTTTTTAGCTTATACTTCGTTTAAATATGAACAGTGTTAGTCTTGATCTGGTTTTTTAATCGAGTTGAGCGTACCGGTGACTTTCTTGACCTTGGAGCTGTTGTCGGTGGTGATGTTCTTGGTTGCCTTTTCCGGGGTAGGAGCAGGGTTGTCATCGATGTGGATGAAGGGAAGCAGGGAAACGATGACTCGGATCTGTTTCATGATTTTTTTGAAGTAGGTCTTGTCCGGGCTGTCTTTGGCTGAGGAGATCATGGGAACCGAGAGGGTGATGAAAGCGAGACATACCACGATGGCGACTGCTCTTAGAAAACTTTTTTTACGCATAGTTAAACCTCCTTATATTTTACGGTGAATTTTGGAGTTGGGGATATGAGGGAAGGATTCGGGAGCAAAGATCAATACTGGAATCCTCATTCATCCCTCCTATCCAAAGCGCACCATAATTTACGTTATTGACAAAAAAATGTCAAGTCTTTTTTTTATGTAAGTTATTCATAAATAATGCTTTATGGTACACTACGCCACCTGTGCCTTGTCATATAGTGACATTCTTTGGCACTCATACATCTTGTGTTAGTAGACCACCACGCACCATATATGTTGTGTAGTTGGACTACCACACATTTTCAGTTGTTCAGCCCAAAATTCTCTTTTTAAAGGCACATATTGAGTCGCATAAAAAAGGGAAAAATTGAAAAAAAATTTGGGTTAAAGGCGGTATTTTGCGGCGATGGACCGCAGTTCCTCCTCCGCCTCACGGGGAGGTACGGTAAGGAGGCTGACGGTTATGGTGAGGATGGAGGAGATGAGAAAGGCGGGGACAAGCTCGTAGATCAGGCTTTTGAGGGAGGGCACTAGGTACCAGACGATGGTGACCGCAGTCCCGGAGATGAAGCCGGCTGCGATTCCGGCTTTGGTGGTCCTCTTCCAGTAGAGGGCGAGAAGAAGGGGCGGTCCGAAGGAGGCGCCCAGCCCTCCCCAGGCAAAAAGCACCAGCCAAAAGACCAGCTTTTGAGCGACGAGCCCGAAGACAAGAGCGGCGATGACCAGGATGAGGACGGTTATCCGGCTGAGGAAGACAAGCTGCCTCTGGTCCAGTGATTTACCTTTTTTCGCTATTTTCTGGTATATGTCGCGCACCACTCCCGAAGAGGCCACCAGGAGTTGGGAGTCGGCGGTGGACATGATGGCGGCCAGGATGGCAGCGGTGATGATGCCCATGATAAAGGGATGAAGGTGGGCAGAGGCGAGGAAGGGGAAGAGGTTCTCCGGGTCCTCGCCCGGGATCTGGGATATTTTGGCGTAGTAGGACCTTCCCACAAGCCCGATGAATATCGCTCCCCAGGCCATGAGCACATTCCAGACGGTCCCGATAACGCAGGACGCTCTCAGCGCCCTGGGGTCGTCGACGGACAT
>Ga0209427_10008893_pt1 | contig 11243 bp, 8 predicted proteins | sample DeeMarSWOR136_30_FD_187465 | JGI IMG/M metagenome (GOLD analysis project Ga0209427, IMG submission 187465) | Marine sediment microbial communities from White Oak River estuary, North Carolina - WOR-1-36_30 (SPAdes) (version 2) | ecosystem: Environmental > Aquatic > Marine > Intertidal zone >... | reverse complement strand
TGGGGGTTCAAAATGGTGATATCGATGCACTCCGTAAAATTTCCGCATATGAACTCGTTAATGCTGAAGCAAAAATATGGTTAGAAACTATAGAGAAAAAACCATGGACTTTCGCAATTCCTCCTTACATAGATGGCGAGTATATTCCCGAACACCCTCTAGACTTAATTCGTAAGGGTGCTGCAGCAGAAGTCGATCTGTTGGTTGGAACAAATTTGAATGAATCCACATCAAGAAAACCGGATGATTCCAATTTCAAGGAAGTAAGTGAAAATGGGATGCGCAATTGGATAAAATTTGTTGTGGAATCTCTTGGTCAAAATAAGGAAAAAGCAGAAAACTTAATAAATTCCTATAGAGAAACCAGGAAAGATGATGGATCTCTATCCGCTCAAAAAGTCTTCGATGCCTTTTTAACCGATCTTGATTTTCACATTTCTGCCATTCGAACAGCTGAGACTCAATCTACACAAAATCCTAATACTTACATGTATTTGTTTACATGGCCCTCCTCGTTTATGGATGGAATATTTGGCTCCTTTCACACCTTAGAAATACCCTTCGTATTTGGTATGTTGGATGATCCATATTGGAGTATGTTTTCGGATATGAGTGAAGAAGCGAAGAAATTCAGTGAGAAAATTATGGATACATGGATAGCATTTGCTCGAACGGGAAATACTTCTCACAGTGGAATACCAGATTGGCCTCAATATAACACGGAAAAACGGAGTACAATGCTTTTAGGTAAGGAGATAAAAATATTTGATGATCCATATGGTAAAGAAAGAATGGCTTGGGATGGAATTATGTAGGAAAAATGATTCAAAAATAAATTTTACCTTTTCAATCTAACAAATAATTTTTTATAAGATTTAACAATCAAAATTATAATTAAATACAAGAATAATGTATGTAGTGGTGTTTTTACGTGGGTAAAAGTATAGTATCAGTAGTTAAATATGAAGAACCATTGAAATCAGTACGAAAAGTGATTGAACAATCAAAATTATTTGTAGGTTTGCCAAAAGACTCTAAAATATTCATTAAACCAAATATCGTGGTTTGGATTAGTTCTCCTTACCCTAAATGGGGTGTAATAACGACTTCCAGAGTCATGGAAGATGTAGTTGTGTTACTTAATGAATATGGGATTAAAGATATTACAATTGGTGAAGGGTTTGGAACTCCAGAAGCAGCTGAAGATGCCTTTAAAAAATTGGGATACAATACATTAAAGCAAAGATATGGCGTGAAATTGGTCAATACAATGGAAGGCCCCTTTGAAAAAATTGATATGGGTTGCGAATTCTTAGTTAATTTTAGCTCACACCCTCTTAAGGCAGATTACATAATAAGTCTTCCTGTCTTGAAAACACATTCTCAAGCTCATGTTAGTCTTGGATTAAAAAATTTAAAAGGATTTATCAATATTGCTTCTCGGAAGAAATTCCATAGCCCGAACCCAGAAAAAGATCTCCATTACAACGTCGCAAAATTAGCTAATAACATTCCTCCTTGTTTAACAATCATTGACGGAATTTACACACTTGAAAGAGGACCATCTATAGATGGAAAAGCTCATAGAAGCGATATTTTAATTGCTTCAAAGGATATTTTATCTGCTGATATTGTAGGTGCAAAATTGCTTGGTCTTGAGCCCTCAACAGTACCATCCTTAGTTCAAGCAGCAAAAGATAGAAATATAAGCCCCGATCTCTCAAATATAGAACTTGTAGGAGATGATATTGAACCTCTGATAAAGTCTCATATGTGGGATTTTAAATATAATGAATCAGGAGATTTACCTTTACCATTTTACAAGAGACAATTTAAGGGATTAAAATATTGTAAATATGATACTACTATGTGTACGTATTGTAGTGGACTTAACGGTATAATGCTTGTATTACTAAAGAACGCATGGAATGGTGAGTCTTTTGGAGATATTGAGTTTTTAACTGGAAAGATAATGGAACCTTCTCCAGGAATGCAAAAAACAATACTTGTCGGACAATGTCAATACAATAAAAATAAAGACCATCCATATATAAATGAACTTATCCCCATAAGAGGATGCCCTCCTTCTATTGATGATCTATTAGAAGGTTTTGAACGTTGTGGGATTAGTGTTGATCGAGAACTCTTTACAGGTAGTAAAGATGCAGGTGAATCTACATTTCTAATGAAATATAAGGATAAACCTGAATTCCAAGAATCTTTTTTCAAGATAAAATAAAAACATAGTAAAGTCTTAAATTCATATCAAATTTTATAAATAGACAGATTATATTAAGTTACTTTAATTTTATTTTTTGAAAAACAGTAGAATTTAAACAGTCAATTTGAGCATAAATACCATACCTGATAAAATCCCTAAAAAATTCTTAATGAGGTTAAAATGAGGAAAATATCACAACATCAAAAAACAATCCTATTTATTTTTATCTCCCAAGATGCACTAAATATACACTTCTGACAGAAAATATTTATGAAAACATTCTAAATAGAAAATATAGATTTTAGAATTAAAGGTGTTAATTATGCCTTGGATAGGAAAGGAAGGAAAGTTCAATGATAATACATATTTATTTGATTCTTTTCAATGTGATGCCGAGTTGAGTATGGCGTATTATATTTTAGAGGGAACTAAAAAGAGAGCGCTTATTGACACATCGGGGCCTATAGAAGCAGAAAGATTTGTAAAAAGAATTAAAAAGCTGGATCTAATACCTGATATCCTTATATTGACACATTCTCATTGGGATCACGCTGGTGGAACCACAGTCTTTCAAAAAGAATTTCCAAATATTGAAGTATTTGCAGCAAAACCTGCCATAGAATCGTTAAAAAACAATTCAAAATACAATGAAAGCTTCTCTGAGATAATCACAGATTTAGAACCAGTAAATAACATTACCCCTGTAAAGGAAGGAGATATAATTGATCTAGGCGGAATGGAATTGTTAATTTATGAAACTCCTGGTCATACAAATTGTAGTATTTCTATATTGGATCAAAAAAATATGATATTATATATAGGGGATGCTTTAGGAAATTTATGGGAGCATTTTGTTGCATTCCCACCAATTATGCCCCCTGAGTTTTCTCAAGAGAAATTATTGTCTACTTTTGAAAAAGTGAAAAAAATCGATTACTCCGTAATTGGATGTGCTCATTTTGGTTTATTAACTGAAGAAGTAGCCAAAATTTTTCCCAACCATACTAAGTTATGTTATATCTTTTGGAGAGATTTTTTTATTTCATCATTCGAGAAAAATAACACAACGGAAAATGTTGTTGATAATTTTATTGATAAATTGCATGAATTGAATATATATGATCCTGGAGGGAAGATAACCTTTAAAATACTTGGTGGTTGGGTTATTAAAGGTTTAAAATCAGCAGGACTGATTTAATCTAAAGATATTAAAATTAGGAGATTAGTGATTAAGAATTAAGTGAATTGTCTGATTTTTGAAAATTCTACTAGATAATTTCATAAAAGAGTTTTTAATATAATATGTATATTTATAAAATATATCTACATAAAAAAGAAGTTGAAATAAATGACAAATATTAAAAACATTGTAATGCTTGGTTTTGGCGATATGGGTAAAGGAATTGCCCAAGTTTGTTTGATGGCAGGTTATAATGTCACAGCGGTTGATATTAGCGATGATCTTATTGAAAAAGGTTTGGAATATATAAAGACGGGATTTGAAAAGTTAGAATCAAAAGATAAATTGCCTAAAGGCTCCAGTGCTAAAGATTATTTAGCGAAACTAAAAACTTCCAAGGATCTCATTGAAGTTGTTAAGGATGCAGATTTAGTAATTGAAGCAGTTGTAGAAAAATTAGATGTAAAACAAAAACTTTGTAAAGATGTAATTGAAAACTCACCAGATCACTGCATTTTCGCTTCGAACACATCAACAATGAGTATTACTGAGATCGCCAAGAATTGTAGTAAACCTGAAAATGTAATAGGAATGCATTTCTTTAATCCAGCTCCATTAATGCGATTGGTTGAGGTAATAAAGGGTGATAAGAGCTCTGATGAATCCATGAATATAGGCGTTGAAGTTTCTAAATCATTGCCTTGTTTAAGGGGAGAAAGATATGTGGTTCGTGTATTAAAGGATCGTCCAGGTTTTATTGTTAATCGTGTACTTGCGCCTGCAAGTATTTATATCAATTACATTATTGATTTAGCATATGAGAAAGGAATTCCTTGGGAACAAGTAGACGCCGATATTAGCGGAGAAAATGCTCCTATGTCCACTTTAACGCTATCAGATTTTACAGGACGTGATATAGCTTACCATGGGCAACTTTATTATGGTGAGAAACTTTCCCCTGATTTTAAACCTGGGAAAGTATTAACTATGCAAATGGAAAAAGGAACCCTAGGTAAAAAGACTGGACAAGGGTTCTATGATTGGACAAAGGGAAGACCTCAACCTGATCTCTCAAAAAAAGCAGGAATTGTGAATCGCAAGATATTTGCAGCCATTAATGCTAATGAAGGATGTAGAATCCTCAAAGAAGGGGTTGTATCAAGTTGGAAAGTTATAGATGATGCTATCTTAGCAGGTATGAATTTCCCGGGACCAATGGAATTTGCTTCTAATAATTTTAAAAGACTAGCTGATCTCCTAGAAGAAACTGCTGAAAAATTAGGTAAATCGTATCTTAAGCCCTGTGATTTACTTAAATCTGGCAAATTTGTAGATATGGTGTAATAAAAAAAAATTAGAAGTGAACCTAACAATTTAATATAGGAAAGTGAATATATGTGGATTATAACTATATTATAGTTGAAAAGAAAGAACATCTTACAATTGTACGCCTTAATAGACCAGATGTAAGAAATGCAATCAATCCGTACGTAAGCCTCGAGTTAGAAGATGCATTTCATGAGTTTGAAAATGCTTCAAATGCATGGATTGCTATTGTAACAGGAGTAGGTGAAAAAGCATTTTCTGCAGGATTTGATCTAAAATGGAGTGCCAGTAGTACTATTAAAGAACAAGAAGAAGCTTTTAGTAAGCTTAAATACAAAGCTATTACTGGAGGTCTAACATTCAATCCAAATATTACTAAACCAGTCATCGCTGCTGTAAATGGTTTTGCTTTTGGTGGCGGATTTGAACTTGCATTAGGCTGTGATCTAATTATTGCCGCTGAACATGCGGTTTTCTCCTTGCCTGAACCATTAGTAGGTCGCGTTCCTACTGAAGGAGGCATACATCGTTTAGTAAGATATCTCCCATATCATTTAGCAATGGAAATTCTGTTTACACATAAGCGGATTTCTGCTAAAGAAGGAGTTGAACTTGGTTTTGTAAATAAAGTGGTGCCATTAGACCAATTGATGACTGAAGCTGAGAAAATAGCTAACGTTATAATGGAAGGTTCACCATTAGCTATTCGAGCGATCAAACAAATGGCAAATGATGGTCTTGAAACAACATTGAGAAAAGCAAATAACACAATTTTTCCTCTTTATGCGAAATTTATGCAATCTCACGATTTTATTGAAGGTCCAAAAGCTTTCTCCGAGAAAAGAAAACCTATTTGGAAAGGAGAGTAGTATAGAAAATTAAAAATTTTTTTTTTGTTATTTTTCTTTTATAGGGACATAGAGATCTAATTCTGAATCATCCGAATCTTTACTAAATCTCCTATCATATACTTTATTAGGGATCTCCTCAAGGTTTTATCCCATCAATTTTAGATAAGAGTGAACAAAGGTCCTAATCAAAGGAGATTTATTTTTCCCGAATTGGTATATATAGATCAAGTTCAGAAGTGTCAGAATCTTTCTGAAATCTCTGATCATACCATTCAAATTCGGGAGCAAACGGTACACGTTCATATCTCGAATTGTTAGTAAGCCATTCTCCATAGATAAAATCAAAAGTTTCTCCTAAATTGTCTAGTTTCCCCAGATGAGTGAATACAGCATATTTTTGAGCGTGAAATTCTTCAACTATAAACCCATTAGGTATATTCTCAACTTTCCATGCTTCATGTGCTACGATATAACGCTCCTCGCCTTTTTCATACAACTCCTTTGTAGTTGCGTTAATTCCTAATCCATGAGACGTATCTCTATAGGGAACTTTTGAAATTATTTCATAAAATTTTGCCCATAATTGAGATATATTTTGTTTTTCTCTTTTATAAAAGTCTTCGATTCCAACTATCTGAAAAGCCTCTTTTTCTACAATTTTTGGACCTCTTATAAAAAGTTTAAAAACTTTCGAGAATTCTTGACCTTCTCCTAAAACTAAATGTACTTTTTCTAATTCATAAGGAATATTAATCTCCTGAGGACATTTCTCAAGACACTCACCACATTGAACACATAGAGCAGCATTTCCATTATCTTTACTTTCATTTAGTTCTTCTTTAGTTTTTGCGAAATAATCATAATATTTAATATACTCTTCACGATCTTCTACCCAAAGGAGTTCATTTAGCATTCCAAAATTTTTAGGTATATTTACACTTGATGGACAAGGTTGACAATAGAGACAAAAAGTACAAGGAATTACGGACTTTTTTGTGAATCGGATTGCCATATCAGAGATAATCTTTAATTCTTCTGGACTAAGAGAATTAATTCTTGATTTATTTGCACTTTCTATATTTTCTATTACTTGGTCTAATGTACTCATTCCAGATAGAGCAACTGAGACTCCCGGATGGTTCCATACATATTGTAGTGCCCAACTCGCTGCTGGCCTTTTAATAGGTGTATTCTCTATAATATTTTCAATTTCTTTTGTTGTTTTTGCTAAAAATCCTCCTTTAATAGGTTCCATTACTACGATTGCTATACCTTTACTTGCTGCATATTCTAAACCTTTTGTGGTTGCTTGCGTATTATGATCAACAAAATTCCATTGTATTTGAGCCATATCCCAATTATAGAAATCAATAATTTCTTTAAATACCTCACAGGAGTCATGGAAGGAAAATCCTATATGTCTAATTTTTCCTGCGGTCTTCGCTTCTTCCATTTTCTCTATAAATTCATATTTTTTAACTAATTCAAAGGTTCTTTTGCTTAGTCCGTGGAATAAATAGAAGTCTAGATGATTAGTCTGTAATTTCTCCAATTGAGTGTTAAGGAATTTATCAAAATCTTCCCTTTTGGTTACCCTCCATATTGGAAGTTTGGTGACCAATTTAATCTTTTCACGGTATCCGTCCTTTAATGCTTTTCCAACTAATATTTCACTAGTTTCATTATGATATGGAAAGGCTGTATCAAAATAATTTACTCCATTATCAATAGCATATCTAATCATCTTAATAGCTACGTCTTCATCGATCACTTCATTTCCATTTTCTCTCTTAGTAGGAAGTCTCATACATCCAAAGCCTAATGCTGATACTTCCCAATCTAATGATCCCATTTTTCGATATTTCATTTTTTCTTTTTTCTTTCTTTTATTTTTTGTAATATATATAAACTTAATATACGTATTATATTTAAAGTTTCGAAGATTTATAATAGATAAGAATTAAGATTGATAATCTTATAAACAGGTTATTATGAAATGATTGAAACAAATATTACCAAAATGTTTGGGATAAAATGCCCAATATTTAGCGCCCCAATGGGACCATTTTTCACGCGTGATTTAGCACTAGCAGTATGTGAAGCTGGTGGATTGGGAGTATTATCAAATGTTAACATTGTTGGAACTGATCCCGTTGAGGAACATAAAAAAAGTTTAGAATATATGGTTGAACATACAGATAAACCATTTGGATTAAATATCCTCACTTCGAGGAATAATCGGGGAGTTCAGGAAATGGTAACCGATTTACCAAAAATCGTTATGGAGAATCCAAAAATGAGGGAACAGTGTGTTTATTGGTTAACTTCCGCGGGATCTTCGAAAATTTTACCTGCTTCTAAAAATTTTCAGGAATTGCGAGAAAAATCAGAAGTAAAGCACTTTCATGTTGCACCAGCAGTGTGGCTTGCACAGAAATGTTTGGATGCCAATGTAGACGGAATAGTGTGTACTGGTACAGAAGGAGGAGGACATCAATCATATGAGAGAGTCTCAACTCTTGTCTTACTTCAGCAATTAACTAAAGCTTTCCCAGATTTACCCAAAATAGCTTGTGGTGGATTTGCCACAGGTCAAGGTTTAGCAGCTGCCTTATCACTCGGTGCAGGTGCTGTTGCGATGGGTTCGAGATTTATTGCTTCAAAACAATCAGAATTCCATGAAAGATACAAGGCATTAGTACCACCTGGTAAACCTCAAGATACAGGACTTTACACAGGAGCTTTTGGACCTATACGTCTATATAAAAATAAATATGCATCGGAACATCCCGCTCCTCAATCTAAAGAGGAAATGATAGCTTATGAAAAAACTATCACTGTAGAGATGATAACGCGTGATGCAGATGCGTATGATAGGGTATATAATGGAGATACTGAAAACGGAGCCGTTTTACTTGGTCAATCAATAGGTATTATTGATAGTATTGATGATGTCAATGATATTATTGAAAGAATAATGAATGATGCAGAAAATGTAATTCGAAATAATTCTTCGATGCTTAAATAATAAATTTTATTAATCAAATTAATATGAGAAGGATAAGAATTGACCGAATCAATAGATATAAACTTATATAATAAATATAAAGAAGTAGCTCAAACTATAAATAGCGCGGGGGGTAGCTCTTTTCCGGTTACTGATACATTAATTTCAATTCTCAAGCTCATCACATCTGAAGAAGATTTAGATTTCATTTTGGCTTTCAAAAAACAAAAGTCACAAACCCTGGAACAATTAAAGTTAAGTAGCAATTTAACTGAGGAAGAAATTTTAGGAAAAACTGAAAAATTAGCGAAAAAAGGGCTTCTATTTAACCAACCGAACCGACAAGGGGTAATGGTTTTTCGATTGATGCCTTTTATAAATGTAGGAGTATTCGAATATACTTTTATGAAAAAACTCCAAAAATCCAAAGAAGAGAAAGAATTAGCTGACTTATATGAAAAGCTGTTTAGAGAATCGAGAAGAACGTGGATGTCAAAATACGATATTGTTAAGGATTATGTCCAAAAGATGTCACCAATAGATAGAACTATCCCTTTTACTGAAAATAAAGAAAGTGGAGAAGAAATTGAGATAATAATTAATGAAGAATTAGATGTTCCTGAACAAAAGATATTACCCACTCAAAAAGTGGAAGAATTGGTAGAAAAATTTACTGATATTGCAGTAGGGCATTGCTTTTGTCGTCACCATAAAGATCTATTAGGAAAACCTTGTGAACAAACTGATTTAAGAGAAAATTGTTTTACGTTTGGTAAATCTGCGCGGTACACTTCTGAACAGGGTTTTAGCAGATTGGTATCTAAGGAAGAGGCTTTAAAGATATTAAAACAATCTGAACAAGATGGATTAGTACATAAAGCTTATCATCCCAATTTTGACATAAAAAGAGATGAAACAAGTATTTGCAACTGTTGTTCATGCTGTTGTGGACAAGCTGGAGGACCTACTGCAAATGCAACTAATTATCTAGCTCAAGTTAATCAAGATCTTTGTATTGGTTGTGGTACTTGTGTAGAGAAATGTCATACTAGTTCAATGCTATTAAATGAAGATGGGAAAGCTGAAAATATCGTAGAGAACTGTATTGGATGCGGAGTTTGTGCCTATTTTTGCCCAGAAAATGCCATATCACTAGTTGAAGATGAGAGAATAGTAAGAATAATGCCTCCTCGCCCAACTTAAAATAACACTTTTTTTTAATTTTTTATTTTATTAATCATATAATTTTGTCAAATATACATATTATATTTAAGGTATTGAGACTTTATGTGATTAAGTAAAATTGATATTTAGTTTGAAACTTATTTAATTATATCTGAGTCTAGGGAAAAAGTATAAATGAGAAAGATATGAGTAAAAATTCAAGTAAAATAAAAACTCGAAATCGCTCGCCAGAAAAAAAAGCAGCTCAATTTGAGCAAATTTTAGAAGCAGGAAAAGATTTATTTTTAGAAAAAGGAAGGGATGGTTTTAGTTTGCGAGGGTTAGCTAAAATTCTTGGAATGAACCAAAATAATTTGTATAATTATGTTGAGAGTAAAAGAGAATTGTGGATTGCTATTCGAAATAAATTTTATAAACAATATCGAGATGAGAATGTTGAAATTATGAAAGCTCATAAGGGATCTACGCTTGAACTTATAATGAAGATTTTTACTAACTTTTTAGAATTTGCTCATAAGGATTTTGGGGCTTTTAGCATGATGCATCTAACAGAATCTCCCCCTTCTGATAAGATAGGACCATTTGAAAAAGCATATCAGGAATTTAATTACTTAAGAGGTACAGCTAAAGTAATACAAAATGCAATTGAAGCAAAAGAAATTACGCAATCTAATCCGGGATTAATAACTTTCTTTACATATAGTTTAATATTAGGAGCTGCTATAGTAGAACGAAATATGAGGGTACTTGAGCAAAACCCTGATTTTGAAGGAGATTATGTCAGCGAAATCTTAACATTTAAGCAAGCTGATTTTGGCAGTAAAGAATTTCGTAATTATGTTTTAAAAAAATTAGAATGGATTTTAAAAAATCCAAATTTAGATAAAAAATAAACAGTACCAAAGGATTTTGAAGTCTGAATCCTAATGAACTGTGCTTTATTCTATTTTCATCTAAACCTTAATTAATATTTTGAAGTATTGTTTTTATGATCAATAAATAGCAAATTGTTTATCGCTAAATTTATTAGAAAGAAGTGATTATATTTATATATGCCTGTAAGCAATATATCTCCATATTCAGTTAAGACCTCTGGAATTAAATCACTTCTTTCCAACCATTATATGCTCTCATTTTATAGAAAGTTTTGTGATGCAATTGTTTCTCGCACGTGGAGGTTCAAAAAAGCTAAAAACGCAAGGTATGAGGATAAGGACTTTTTAAAGGTGTTCTTCTTTTCTGAAATCTTAGGAAGGTCGATTCATGATACTGGTGAAATGCTCAACGAGTACTTTTTAAGGAGTAGAAAGGGAAGACGTAAATTGTTTGCTGACGGGAGGCAAAGACGCATTATTCCGCACCAGACCGAGGTAAACAAGTACCTTCGCAAAATTGGATTAAATAAGGTACGTGTCATTCTGCGAAGCTGTTTGGATTCCCAATTAATGGAAGCAGTGAGACTTGGACTGATCT
>Ga0209427_10008892_pt1 | contig 11244 bp, 10 predicted proteins | sample DeeMarSWOR136_30_FD_187465 | JGI IMG/M metagenome (GOLD analysis project Ga0209427, IMG submission 187465) | Marine sediment microbial communities from White Oak River estuary, North Carolina - WOR-1-36_30 (SPAdes) (version 2) | ecosystem: Environmental > Aquatic > Marine > Intertidal zone >... | reverse complement strand
AGGAAACCTATGAAAGCCTTAGAAACTGGGACGGTCTCAAAGAATTTGGGGGGCAATTGGTGACGATTACCACAACAGACCATCGGTATAGTTCGATCGTTAAGGTAGGTAGGATTATCAAGGGAAAACCAGCGACTGTAGCAAACATTGATATGCGAGCCAAATTCTCTGACAAGTGGGCTTCCTGGCTCGGCTGGTAAGGAGAAAAACATTGAATGCTGAAAATATCTTGAAGCTTAACAACATCGAGGTCATGTATCACGAAGTCATTCTCGTTTTAAAGGGAGTCTCTATTGATGTCCCTCACGGAGGGATTGTTGCTCTCCTCGGAGCCAATGGGGCTGGAAAATCGACCACGTTAAAATCGATCTCTGGTTTGTTAAAACATGAAGATGGTGAGGTGACCGATGGAAGCATCGAGTTCATGGGGGAGAAAATACATCATCTCTCTGCCGAGGAGATCGCTAAGAAAGGAATCTTCCAGATCATCGAAGGGAGAAGAGTCTTTGAACACCTCTCCGTGGAAGAGAATCTCCGAGTCGGAGCTCACCTGAGAGGAGATGGGTCTGCATTAAAAGAAAGACTGGAGATGGTCTATCATTATTTCCCCCGCTTGGTGGAGCGGCGCAATGTTTTAGCTGGCTTCGTTAGCGGAGGAGAACAGCAGATGACCGTTATTGGTAGGGCTCTGATGGCCCAACCAAAATTGATGCTCCTTGATGAGCCTTCCATGGGCCTTGCCCCTCTTCTCATCAAAGAGATCTTCGACATTATCACGAAATTGAACAAGGAAGAAAGAATCCCTCTTCTTTTGGTTGAACAGAATGTTAAGTTGGCCCTCACTGTAGCACCTTATGCCTATGTCTTGGAAAACGGCAGGCTGGTGATGCATGATACCTCAGAGAAATTGAAGGAGAATCCAGACATCCGAGACTTCTACTTAGGTCTCTCCGATATTGGTGAGCGAAAAAGTTTCAGACAGGTGAAACATTATAAAAGAAGAAAAAGATGGCTCACATAATTCCGTAAATCGCAAGTCGTGAAGCATTTGAAAGGAAAACTAAACGAGACATATTGTTTAAACCCCTTGCGACTTACGCCTAACGACTGACGAAATAAAAGGAGGGATACCATGCGAAGATTACTGTTAACCTTAATGATAATTGCATTTGCTGCTTGGGGAATGACGGCTTGCAAACCCGGCTTTCTCCCGACCGAAGAGGCAGGGAAGCCGAAAGTCAGATTGGATCGGGTTGAAGTGATGAGTTACTTCCCTTGGGTGGATCTCCCCGCTCGAACTCCAATGGTCCTTGGTTTTGTATTTAAAATTGAGAATCCCAGTGGGTATAATATTAGACTGGAAAATTTCAAATTCGCATATTCTTTTGAAACTTCAGCTGACAAATATATTGATATAGGTATTCCCACCGTCTATGATCGGATATATTTCCCAGGCAATACCACAAGTCAATATAGAGTGGTCAGTGTCGTCGATTCGGGGACTGTCCGCCTAACGCTTTTGGTGGCCCAGGCACCAAAACTGAAAGAATGGGGCTTGAATCTTGCCGATGTGATTAAAAACTGGTATTCAACAATTGGGGATTTTACATTTAAAATTAAAGTAGGGGAAGGACAAGCAACCTTCTCAACCGAAAAGGGAGATATTATCGTCCCCTTCGAAGGCATATTTCCAATGGAGTAATTGAACAACGCATAACTCCACATAATTCCCCTCACCCCCTGACGGAGGGGGGGTGAGGGGAATTATTCTGAAATCCCTTGTAACCTTGCCTGCCTACCGACAGGCAGGCTTTAGTAAAGGGAGGTATTTTTCCCATCCCCCTTTTGGAAAGGGGGATGGAGGGGGATTACCAAGGGGAATTCTGTATGCCAAAACCAGCGATGACAGACCGAACCCAAGGCTTTCTTAAGAAGAACCTTGAGACCATGCCCAATAAAAAACGAATCGACCATGTTAACCAGAAACTTAGAGGAATCATACAATACGCTTATAAGCATTCCGTAGCGGTCAGAAGTAAATTGGATTCGGTCCGATTGAAACCCAAGGATATCCAGACGATTAAAGATTTAGAAAAAATTCCTGTCACCAAAAAGACCGAGCTCATGGAGCTTCAGAGGAAAAACCCTCCCTTCGGTGGATTTGAAGGGGTTCCGATTCATGAACTGAGATGGATCTTCATCTCACCCGGCCCCATTCATGAGCCCGGTGAGGTAGAGTATGATGAGCTGGGTTGGGCTCAGGGAATGTATGCAGGAGGATTTCGTCCAGGAGACATTGCCGTCAATACTTTCAGTTATCACATGGTTCCTTTTGCCCTGCTCATGGTGGATAATTCTCTCCATCGAATCGGATGTGTTTCCATCCCTACGGGCATTGGAAATACCGAACAGCAGGTCAATATCATAAGGAATCTAAAAGCCAATGCCTACTGTGGAACACCCAGTTTCCTTCTCAACATCGCCGAAAAAGCTGAGGAGATGGGACTTGATCTGAAAAGAGACTTAAGCCTTCGGGTTGGCTTTGTGGCTGCTGAGATGCTCCCGGAGTCTCTTCGATCAAAATTGGAAGAGAAATTTGGAATGATCATCCGCCAAGCTTATGGAACCGCTGATGTTCGCTGTCTTGGTTATGAGTGTCTGGAGAAGAATGGAATGCATGTACCGGATGACAAGATCGTTGAGATCGTGGATCCCGAGACAGGCAAACAGTTAGGTCCGGGGAAGATGGGAGAGATTGTCGCAACTACCTTCAATAAAACATACCCCATCATTCGCTTCGGAACAGGAGACCTCTCCATTTTGACAGAAACCCCCTGCCCTTGCGGTAGGACGTCACCCAGATTGTTAAAAATTCTTGGTAGAGTTGATCAAGCGACAAAGGTGAGAGGCCTTTTCGTCCTTCCCGGTCAGGTCGATGAAGTGGCCTCAAAGCATCCGCAGATTGCCAGATACCAGGCGGTGCTCACAAGAAAGGAACACAAGGATGAAATGACGTTCCGAGCTGAGCTCAAAGAAGATGTGCCCCAACCCGAAACGCTGAAGGAAGAGATCGAAAAATCCATCCGGGATGTGATGAAAGTCAGGGGCGATGTGGAATTTGTCGCGAAGGGGACGATCCCGGAAGGGGCAAAAAAGATCGAAGACCAGCGCACCTGGGAATAAACTAAGAGTTATGAATTGTGAATTGTGAGTTAGTGTGAAGTGGACAGCTCATCGATAAGTATGACCATATGACCAAAAAAGAAGGGAGGAGGGAAATCATGAAAATTCATTACAAGGGATTTATGAGAGAGAAGATAAATAGAAATCCGGTAACTATCGGTGCGGAGGCGTCTTTTTATGAAGCCCGAGCCCTTATCCATGATAAGGGTATCCGACATCTGCCTGTGGTGGATAAGAACAGTCACCTAGTGGGAATTGTAACGGATCGGGATATTCGGGAGGCCGCCCCCTCTGATGCCACCCTGCTGAGCGTTCAGGAACTCCATTATCTCCTGGGGAAATTGAAGGTGTCGTCATTTATGACCCCCAAAGAAAAATTAATTACGATTACTCCTGATACGCTGATCGAAGAGGCTGTCCAGCTGATGCACGATAATAAGATTGGATGCCTTCCCGTTTTGGAGGGAGAAAAGCTTTATGGAATCTTTACGGAAACGGATGCCCTGGCTCATCTCGTCGACATCTTTGGCCTTAAGGAGAAAGGAACGCGTCTATCCATCGCCCTTGAGGATAAACCTGGAGCGATACTTCCGGCCCTTGAGGTTATGAAAAAGCATAATGTGAATATTATCAGCATTGTCACACCCTCCTTCATGGTGGAAGGGAAAAGAATTGCTGCGATTCGAATTAGAACAGAGGATTACAAAAATATTGTCAAGGATTTAGAAGATAAGGGTTTTGATGTCCTCTCAATAGGGAAATGGCCCTCCATCTAAAGGATGGTGGAATGATGGAACGTTGGAATAATGGAAGAGTGCTTTATATAAAAATGTCTTTCCTGATTTGAACTCATCTATCCAATACTCCATTATTCCATTTTTTTTCCTTGTCTATTGTCAGTTTACGTTAAATGATTTATCAGAGGTGTTCTATGGAAAATGATAGCTTGAAATATTATCAAATCGGTGAGTTGGCCAATTTGTTACATATGAGCCCCCGGACGATCCGCTATTATGAAGAAATCGGCCTCCTCAATTCCGTCAAGCGGATTGAAGGGGGCAAAAGGGTCTACACCGACAGGGATATTCAGCGTCTCAAATTTATTACAAGATTGAAACACCTTGGCCTCACCCTTTCAGAAATGAGTGAGTTGGAAGATATCTACCAGATTCACCGAACGAACAAGAAGGTGCTCCCCCGCCTTCTAGAATTATTAGACAACCATGCTTTAAAGATTGACGAACGGATCAACCATCTCGTCAAGCTAAAAGCAGACATTTTGGAATATCAAAAGAAAATCCGCCATAAGTTGAGTCCGGGTGATGTTCCCCAGGAAGGAGTGAAGATTGATGAGAGAGGTAGTGATTACGAGCGCAGTGAGAACGGCCATCGGTAATTTTCTCGGCGGCCTAAGTCCTTTTAGTGCAACGGAACTGGGTGGAAAAGTCATTGAAGAGGCGGTCCGCCGGTCGAATATTCAAAAAAAGGATGTTGATGAAGTGATCATGGGTAACGTCCTTCCTTTTGGACTCGGACAGAACCCGGCTCGCCAGGCCATGATCAAGGCCGGACTTCCCATGTCCGCTGGGGCCATCACGGTGAACAAGGTCTGTGGATCCGGATTGAAGGCCGTCATGTTAGCTGCTCAGGCCATCATGGTGGGCGATGCAGACGTGATCGTGGCAGGCGGAACGGAGAGCATGAGTCTAGCCCCTTACTACTTAGAAAACGCTCGCACTGGGTACAGACTCTGGGATGGGAAACTGGTGGATGGAATGGTCCATGATGGCCTCTGGGATATAGTCAATGATTACCACATGGGGTATACTGCAGAAATCCAATCTAAAAAGTTCAATATCAGCCGTGAAGAACAGGACCAATTCGCTTACGACTCGAACGCGAAGGCGATGAAGGCGATAGGAGAAGGCAAGTTTAAGGAGGAGATCCTCCCTATTCCAATTCCCTCGAAAAAAGGAGAGCCAACTCTTTTTGAAATCGATGAGGGACCTCGCGACCCGGACCTCAAAAGCATGGCTAAATTAAAACCTGTTTTCAAAACGGACGGAGTTGTGACGGCGGCAAATTCTTCAAAGATCAGTGACGGAGCGAGCGCCCTGGTGGTGATGTCGAAGGAGAAAGCCCAGTCCTTAGGGGTCAAGCCTATGGCGAACGTTGGAGCACAAGCAACAGCAGGGGTGGAATTAGAAGATGTACTGGTCGCTCCCATTCAATCCATTCCCAAGGTCCTCAAGAAGGCGGGGCTCTCACTGAAAGACATTGACATCTTCGAAATTAACGAGGCCTTCGCTGCAACGACCGTGGCTATTATTAAAACCCTGGGAATCGATAAAGATAAAGTGAATGTCCACGGCGGCGCCGTGGCCCTGGGCCACCCTATCGGTGCTAGTGGTGCAAGAGTGCTGACCACGTTACTTTACGCCATGAAAGAGAGCGGGGCGAGAAGAGGAATGGCTTCTCTCTGCTTGGGAGGTGCGGAAGCTGTCAGCTTAATCGTAGAGAGTATTTGAGGAGGGCTTATGGAAATTAAGACGATTGGTGTCGTAGGAGCTGGGCAGATGGGGAATGGGATTGCTCAGGTCGCTTCCCATTCTGGGTTAAGGGTTGTGATGAGCGATATTGCAGATTCCTTCATTCAGAAAGGATTGAACACCATCTCAAAGAACCTAGACCGGATGGTAGAAAAAGGGAAGATTCCCTCCGAGGCGAAAAATGAAATCATGGGAAGGATAAAGGGAACGATTCAGATTAAAGAGATGGCGGATGTCGACTTTGTGGTCGAGGCGGCTACGGAAAACGAAACCCTTAAGTTAAACATCTTCAAGGAATTGGATCAGGTCTGTCGGAAAGAGATCATCCTTTCGAGCAATACCTCGTCCATCTCCATCACTAAAATTGCTTCGGCTACCCAAAGGCCAGCTCAAGTCATAGGGATGCACTTTATGAACCCTGTACCGGTGATGCAGTTGGTAGAGATCATCCGAGGCCTTCAAACCTCTCAAGAAACTTTTAATACGGTGAAGTCCATCGCCGAGAAGATGGGAAAAACCCCTGTGGAGGCCAATGACTTCCCTGGCTTCATCTCCAACAGGATCTTAATGCCCATGATCAACGAGGCTATTTATACCCTCTTCGAAGGGGTGGGAACGCCTGAGGCTATTGACACCGTCATGAGGCTTGGAATGAATCACCCAATGGGTCCCTTGGCGTTGGCTGACCTTATTGGGTTGGATACTTGCCTGGCGATCATGGAGGTGCTCTACAAGGGTTTCGGGGATTCCAAATATCGCCCCTGCCCACTCCTCAAGAAATATGTGGATGCTGGCTACCTGGGTAGAAAAACAGGAAGAGGATTCTATACTTATTAAGAGTTCAAGGGGCCAACGGATAATAACAAACACTTGAACCCATGAACCCTTGAATCCTAGAACCCTCAGCTAAGAAAATGGATTTCAAGTTGACTTCCGAACAAGAGATGATCCGCGATATGGTGCGGGATTTTACTGAAAAGAACATCAAACCCGTGGCCGCTCAGTGCGACGAAGAGAAACAATTTCCTTATCAAAATCTTAAGAGAATGGCCGAATTGGGATTGATGGGGATGAATATTCCTACCGAGTTCGGTGGATCGGAAGTTGGAGTGGTTGCCTATAGCCTTGCCATTACAGAGATTGCAAAGGGCTGTGCCTCCCATGCCGTCACGACCTCTGTGACCAATATGGTTGCAGAAGTCATTTACGAATTCGGACAGGAGGAGATAAAAAGAAAGCACGTCCCCAAACTTTGCAATGGCCAATATCCAGCCGGCTCTTTTTCTATTACCGAACCTCACACTGGGTCGGATGCAGCCAACATTCGGACAACGGCCGTCCGTAAGAATGACACCTATGTGCTAAATGGAAGCAAAACTTTGATCACGAGTGGCGAGGCGGCAGGGGTCACTGTCACTTGGGCCGTCACTGACCGGAACGCTAAGAAAGGAAAAGGGATCAGCAGCTTTGTCATTGAGAAAGGAACGCCTGGTTTCATCATAGGAAAAGCAGAAGAGAAGATGGGTCACCGAGCCTCGCAAACCAACGAATTGGTTTTTGACAATTGTGTCATTCCAGCTGGTTGGCTGTTAGGAAAAGAGGGAGACGGCTTTAAGATTGCTATGATGGAATTGGATGGTGGAAGGATTGGCATCGGATCTTTAGCCGTCGGAGTGGGATTCGCGGCTATCGATTTCGCAATCGATTATGTGAAAGAGAGGGAGGCTTTTGGCAAGCCCCTTGCCACCTTTGAAGCTATTCAATGGATGATCGCCGATTCCTATACAGAATTGGAAGCCGCTCAACTCCTTGTCTTAAGAGCAGCTTTCTTGAAGGAAACGAAGCAACCCTTTACGAAAGAAGCCTCTATGGCAAAGCTCTTTGCCACAGAGACAGCAAGGAATGTAGCCGTCCGTGCCGTTCAGATGTTAGGTGGCTATGGGTATACCAGAGACTATCCAGTGGAACGTTACCTCCGGGACATCGTCGGAACCACCCTCTACGAGGGGACCTCGGAGGTTCAACGAATCGTGATTTCAAGGGAAATATTAAAAGGAAGCTATTGAAATTTAACTAATTTTTGTCTTATAAATGAAATAGTTCACAGGTTAAAAAGCATTGGATTTCGGGTTTCAATAGGAGGAACTGGATACATGGAATTAGCAGAACAGACCATGGCTCAGAAATATGACCTCTACGGTTGCTATCAATGCGGGAAGTGCACAGGAGGCTGCCCCGTCTCTTTGAAATCAAAGTTAAACATCCGAAGGCTGATGATCGAAGGGATCCTAGGAAAAAACCTCGATCATTTGAGTGACAGGGTTGAACTCTGGGATTGCACCACCTGTAAAACCTGCACCATAAGGTGTCCCCGGGGACTCGAACCTATGAATCTGGTTATTGGGATGAGGGGCACTCTGGTCGAAGAGGGCCATATCCCAAAGACGATCATCGAGGCCATGGAAAGTGCTTACAAACATGGGAACCCTTGGGGAAAACCGAAGAGCAAGAGGACGGAGTGGACAAAGGATCTCCCAGAGGATCTGAAGGTCAAAGACTTCTCCCAGGGAGACCGAGCGGAATTTCTCTACTTTGTCGGGTGCACTGCCTCTTCTGATCCAAGAATTCAGGAGGTCGCAAAGGCATTGGTTCTCAATCTCCATCATGCAGAAGTCGATTTTGGTATTCTTGGAAACGAAGAACAATGCTGTGGGAACGAGATCCGTAGAATGGGAGAAGCGGGTTTATTCGAAGAAATGGTAGAGTCAAACATGAAACGCTTTGATAACTATCAGATCGAACGGATCGTCACCCCATGTCCCCACGGTTTCAATGCGCTTAAAAATGAATACCCTCAAGGAAAATTCCAAGTTCTCCATGCAACCCAGCTCTTGGCCAAACGCCTGGAAGAAGGAAAGCTCTCTTTGACTCAGGAGATCAAGAAGGTCGTCACCTACCACGATCCATGTTTCCTTGGAAAACAGAACAATGTCTTTGATGAACCGCGAATTCTGCTCAACGCCATTCCCGGCATCACCTTCAAAGAATTGGACCGGTCCAGAGAAAGGAGCCTATGCTGCGAAGGAGGGGGTGGAAGGATGTGGGCGGAATCGTCCTCAGAAACCGGTGAGCGTCTTGCTGCAATCCGCGTGAAGGATGCCGATGAATTGGGTGCAGAAATCATCGCTACGGCGTGCCCCCTCTGCGTCCTTACCCTAGAGGATGCGGTTAAGACCTCTGGCTACGAAGAAAAAATCCGAGTTATGGATGTAATGGAATTATTGGCAGAGGCCATAGGATAAGAATCTCGAAGCACGAAATCCCTGCCTGCGGCAGGCAGGCGAAACACGAGACAAATTCAAATTTTCGAAAGTTAAAACTCTTATATTTTGAAAAAAGCCCGTCTGGAAAATTTGGTCATTCGGATTTGGGATTTGTTTAGGATTTCGAAATTCGAATTTCGGATTTTACAACGGGCATTTCGGTTCCTGTAGTGGGCTAAGGAAAGAAAAAATGCGGCTGGTTGACCCGATTACCCGAGAGGAATGGCAAAAGGTTGATGAGGTGATTGCCAAATATAAAGGAAGGCATGGGGCCCTCATCCCTGTCTTAAAGGAGACCCAAGACATCTGTGGATACCTTCCTAAAAAAGTCCAGCATCGTATCGCAGAGGGCCTGCATCTGGCGTCTTCTCAAGTCTATGGCGTCGTCTCTTTCTATGCCTTTTTCACGACCGTTCCAAGAGGCAGGCATATCATCCGGGTCTGTCTGGGGACAGCGTGTTACGTGAAGGGATCGAAGCAGATCTTGGAACAACTCCAGCGAGAATTGGATGTTGAAGTCGGAGGCGTCACAAGAGATCGCAAATTTTCTCTGGAAGCGGTGCGGTGTCTCGGAGCCTGTGGTTTAGCACCGGTGATGGTGGTGGATTCTGACACTTACGGAATGGTCGATCCGGGGAGAGCCCTTGACATCGTGAGAGTATGTCCATAGTCCCTCACCCCTCTCTCCCCCATTGGGGAGAGGGGAAGAGTGAGGGGAAACTTTATTAGCCTATGCACCGATTAACGATCGAAGACCTAAAACAGATCAAAGAGAGAGTCCATCCCACCCTCACGGTCAAGGAAGGAGAGCTCCGATGTATGGTCTGTGCTGGAACGGGCTGCGTTTCCTGCAACTCTTTGAAGGTGAGGGAACAGCTCGAAACAGAATTGAAGGACAGGGGCCTTGCAGAGAAAGTGAAGGTTGTAATCACCGGGTGTAATGGCTTCTGCGCCGAAGGCCCGATCATGGTCGTTTATCCTGAAGGCATCTTCTATAAAAAACTCATCCCCGAAGAGATCCCACTCCTTGTTGAAGAACACTTCTTGAATGGGCATCCCGCTGAAAAATTTCTCTATGCCCTACCGACGATGAAAGAGAAAATCCCCTTGATGAAGGATATCCCTTTCTTTTCGAATCAGACCCTTAGAGCCCTTAGGAATCGGAGTCTGATCCATGCTGAGAATATTAATGAATATATTGCCAGAGATGGATATGCAGCCCTTTCCAAGGTCCTTTCTTCCATGACACCCGAACAGGTGATCCAAGAGGTAAAGATCTCTGGATTGAGAGGAAGAGGAGGTGCTGGGTTTCCAACCGGCCTGAAATGGGAAGAAGGCCGTCGTTACAACTCGTTTCCAAAATATGTCATCTGTAATGGAGACGAAGGGGACCCGGGCGCTTTTATGGACCGGTCCATTTTGGAGGCAGATCCCCATGCGGTTTTGGAGGGGATGATCATCGCGGGCTATGCCATTGACTCCCACCAAGGCCATATCTATGTCAGAGCAGAGTATCCCCTAGCGATTCATCGGCTTAACATTGCTATTGAGCAAGCCAGAAACTATGGGCTTTTGGGGAAGAACATTCTTAATTCCGGTTTCGATTTCGATATCAGTATCTATCCGGGTGCTGGTGCCTTTGTCTGCGGAGAATCAACCGCTCTCATGTATTCCCTAGAGGGAAAACGAGGAATGCCCAGAATCAAACCCCCCCGCTCCACGGAGGCAGGACTCTGGGGACAACCCACTGTTCTCAACAATGTCGAGACGTTCGCCAATGTCCCTTCCATTCTTTTGAACGGAGGCTCTTGGTTTGCCTCGATGGGCACAAAGGGATCCAAAGGAACCAAAGTATTTGCACTTACAGGGACTGTACACAACGTTGGCCTTATTGAGGTCCCTATGGGAACCACTCTCCGGAAGATTGTTTATGATATCGGAGGAGGGATCCCAAACAAGAAAGAGTTTAAAGCGGTTCAAATCGGAGGTCCTTCTGGAGCCTGCCTTCCGGCCTCCCTACTCGATACAGAGGTCGATTTCGACTCTCTTGATGAGGCGGGAGCCATGATGGGCTCCGGCGGTCTGGTGGTGATGGACGATTCGACCTGCATGGTGGATACCGCCCGATTCTTTACCGACTTTTCTGTGGATGAATCCTGTGGCAAGTGTGTTCCCTGCCGAGTCGGGAT
>Ga0209427_10008891_pt1 | contig 11244 bp, 9 predicted proteins | sample DeeMarSWOR136_30_FD_187465 | JGI IMG/M metagenome (GOLD analysis project Ga0209427, IMG submission 187465) | Marine sediment microbial communities from White Oak River estuary, North Carolina - WOR-1-36_30 (SPAdes) (version 2) | ecosystem: Environmental > Aquatic > Marine > Intertidal zone >... | reverse complement strand
TCCCTAAAAGGCTTGGACGCGCTGCTTGCCACGGTCCAAATGCCCGCTGGCGTGCCGGTAGCCACCATGGCCATAGGGGCTGCCGGGGCAAAGAACGCCGCCATATTAGCCGCCCAGATCCTGGCAACCAGTGACCCTGGGATCGAAGGCAGGCTGGAACAATTAAGAAAGGAGATGGCCGGCCAGGTGGCTCAAAAGGCCGAAACCTTGCGCCAGAAGCTATGAACTATGAATCGTAATGTTCTTTCCTTACGCTCATTTATGTGCGAGTTTGAGTCGGTTTAGAATCGGATCGCCTGTATGCGATAATGTTTTCAAAAAACTGATAAATCATGGAGAGTTGCGAAATACTTTGTGTGGATCCGAAATCTCCCGATCAGAACGCAATCGACAAGGCCGCCGCATTGATCAAGAAGGGCGGCTTTGTCGTTTTCCCCACGAGCAGCTTTTATGGCCTTGGGACAGATGCCTGTAACGCTGAAGCGGTAGATAGAGTATTTCGAGCCAAGAAGCGTGACCCTCAAAAACCGATTCTCATCCTTGTCGCCTCTCTGGCCGATGTTGCCTCCCTGGTCCGATCGATTCCAAAGACGGCAACGCGCCTAATGGAAGCCTTTTGGCCAGGTAGTCTGACACTGGTCTTTGGGGCTGCCGATCTCCTTCCATCTAACCTTACCGGTTACACAGGACAAATCGGCATACGCCTTGCGGGCCATCCCGTGGCTTCTGCCCTGGCAAGAGCGGTAGGAGGCCCCATCACAGGGACCAGCGCGAATCTTTCCGGAAAAGGCAGCTGCACTGCAGTGGCCCACCTGGATCTTCCCATCAGGGATCAGGTGGATTTGGCCTTGGACGCAGGGGGGCTTGCGGGAGGAAAGGGATCCACCGTAGTGGATGTGACTTCGGATCCCCCGAAGATCCTCCGCCAGGGCGCGATCGATGCTGAAGAGATATGGACAGCGCTCAAAGGGTGAGCGCTTTATGGGTTATACGAGACAAGGATGATATTTTTCGCGACAGCCCCCCAGTACCGTGAGGACCCCTGACCCGCCGGGGCCCTTCACTGACACACGTGCGGGCTGGCCATCTTCAGCCCTGCTATAGGCTGCGCAAAGGCACGCCGCCTCATGCACGATCTCGTCCGGGGCACCGACAGGGATTAAGACGACGGGTCCTGGCATGTCCATCATTTGCAGTTGGATGTCTTTATGGGGTTCTATGAATCTTGAAATTTGTCTATTATCTTCCCTGGTGCGACCTACAACAACCTTGTGATTGTCCTGGAGGCGAAAATGGCGGCCGTGCTTTAGCAGCTCAAAGTCTCGCTCGTGGCAATCATCCTGGTGTTCAAGGAGGTCCTTTACCCGCCTGGAAAAACCGGGATCGGTCAGAAGGCACCCCCCGGCCGGAGCAGGATAATCGGTGATGCCAAGATCCTCGGCCAGCTTCATCTGCCGTTTTCGGGAGCGACCGGAAATGTCTAAGAGGCGCTCACGATCCACCAGGCCGCGTTCTTCGGGAATCGTGGGCGGGAGAAGCTTGGCACTCAACGGACGAAGGATATGGCCGGCAAAACCCGACCTCTTTTCAACATAACGGAGCGACGGTTTGGTCTGTGACATGGTACGCTGGCCCAGAACTTCGCCGGTAAACAGGAAATCAAAGCCTTCTCTTGTCATTATCGAACCGGCGATTTCGAGCATCAGGGCGTGACAATCGAGGCAGGGGTTCATGTTCGTGCCATAGCCGCAGTTGGGATTCTTCAGCATTTCGACATAGACCCCGGTGATGTTCCTTACTTTTAAGGGGATCCCTGTCATGCGGGCGGCACGGCGGGCCCTGTCTGAGCTGAAAAAGGGTGTTTCGAAATTAACCCAGACCACATCGATCCCTTGCTCCTTGAGAACGAGTGCTGAAATAATACTGTCCAGCCCGCCAGAGGTAAGACCGAGGGCGCGAACCACAGAGGGCCTTGTTTTTCTTGCTGTCGCGTTAAATGACTCTTCTTGCTGGGAGGTAGAAACCATGGCTCAAAAATGGGCAAAATCGCGTATCAAGAAGATTTTAGACATTTTAAGAAGTACCTATCCTGGTGTCAAGACCGCCTTGGGCCACAGAAACCCGTTGGAGCTTCTGATTGCCACGATTCTGTCGGCCCAATGCACGGATGAACGGGTCAATCTGGTAACCAAAACCCTGTTTCAGAAACTGCGTACAGCAAAAGACTTTATGGAAGTACCCCTTCCCGACCTGGAGCAGATGATCCGTCCCACCGGCTTTTATCGCAACAAGGCAAAGAGCATCAAGGCGTGCTGTGCAGCGCTCATGGAAAAACACGACGGGAAGGTCCCGGACAATATGGGGGCTCTGGTTCAACTCCCCGGAATCGGGCGAAAGACGGCCAATGTGATTCTTGGGAGCGCTTTTGGCATCCCCGGAATTGTGGTCGACACGCACGTAAAACGCGTGTCTCAGCGCATAGGCCTTACTACAGAGAAAGACCCTGTCAAAATCGAATTTGATCTCATGGCCCTGATTCCCAGGAAGGACTGGATCGACTTTTCGCATCAGATGATATGGCACGGCAGGGCCTTATGCAAAGCTCGTAAGCCAAACTGCCCTGCATGCCCCATGCGTGACTTGTGTGATGACGGGCGAAAGGCGACTTGAGTGCCTTCAAAGACCGTTCAAGCCGAAACACGCTTTCGCATTTCGGGTGGTCTGCGCAGCGATTTCCTCGGCGGGCACCCCTCTGACTCGCACCACCTCCCGCAAAGTGACCTGGACATGGACCGGCCTTGCGGCCAGTTCCTGATATTGAACCGGAGTATCGGTTTCGAGCAATAGATTGGAAAGGGGGACCGCAGTGATTGCCTTGGCATGGTAGGGGTTATACAAGAGTGCCGGGGTAGCCGACATGTAGTAGCCGTCGGCAGCGATGAGGGGAATCAAATCGAGAGGTCCGCTGTACCAGTGAAAGACGGCCTTTTCTGTCCTCGCCTCTTTTACCATACGGTAGGCGGTCTCATGGACATACCGGCAATGAACGATGACCGGCTTGTCATATCTCTTGGCTATGGAAAGGAGATCTTGAAAAATAGCCTTTTGGATCTTCTTTTTTGTCTTGGCCTTGTAGTCCAGGCCCACTTCGCCCAAGGCCACGCAGTGCTTCAGGTTTGTGTCAATATATGCAAGGGTTTTGTCGTCATTATCTGGGTTGAGACGCCAGGGGTGATACCCAACAGCCGGAAAGACAAATCCAGGATGCTCGCCTGCTATCTCTAAGGTCTTCTGGTTGGAGGCAATGTCTTGCCCCACTGCCACGATACCCAGCACACCCCCTTCCTGTGCTTCTTTGATCGCTGCCTCCGGGTCAGGCAATTCATCCAGGTGGGCGTGGGTGTCGATGACAGGGGTTGGTGTCACTTATTGTGTTTCTCCTTTTCGTTCTTTCGTGTTTTCGTGCCTTCGTGGTCATCTTTATCTTCGTACACATAGATGTGCTCGATGCCCGGCTTGAGAAAGAACGTGCTCAACTCTACTTTTTTCTTGTTCGGTGAAAAGCTGATCACAAATTTCTTTTCACAGGCCACCCGTTCCAGGCTCTTTATATCCTTTAGTTCAATCGTGGCGTTGCTGCAAAAAGCCACCTCCACGCCGTGATCCTCTTTGACACCCACGATATCGACTGGACCCTCTGGAAACCGCGGGTTACGAAAAACAGGCACAGGCTGAAGCCCTTTTTCCTTCAACAATCCGTATAGTACGCAGCGGATGGTCTCCTTGACAACAGCATCCCTGAGGTATCCCTTTGGAATCGACCTGATTGCCGCCAATATCTTATTCTTGATCTCCTGTTTCATGGTTCCTCCAAAAAAGACGCTCCTTGTAGGAATTTCCTGTAACTCCTCAATAAGTTCGGGTAACAGGTACTGGATGTAAGTGTTCGCCCCCCACCATTTTGTCATTTCTAGCTTAGCGCCCGCCCTGCCCGCCCTGGCGCGACAGAAGTTGGACGATGCCCAGGAGAGAAAACCCCGGTCTGGGCCAGGGAGAAATCCTGTTTGCAACAGTAGCTTATCAAGATTTCTTCCTTTGGTCGAAATGACAGCCACTTACACCCAATCGTCATGCCCGCGAATAGTCGCAAAATATGATCAATTCCAACTTTTCGAGAAGTGACAATTTTCTTTATTAAGTGGCGGAGCCGCGTTATATAAGATTGCGTAACGCGTTTATAACTTGAGACATTATGGACGGTCAACCTGTAATTGGGTCTAAAGTTTGAGGAATCATATTTATAAAACTCTGGAATTCGACAAGGTCCTTGACGACCTGGCCCGCAGAACCCATTCTTCGCTCTCTGCTGAGCGCCTCCGGGGTCTAACACCGCTTCCGAGCCTCGAGGTAGTTCGAAAAAGCCTGGGGAGGACCTCTGAACTCCGCAACTATATGGACTCAGGTGAGTCTTTTCCCATCGGCGACTTTCAGGACATAGGTGGATACCTCCAGTCGGCAGCCGTGGGAGGAAGCTATCTTGAGCCCGGTGCCTTTTGCCATATTTATGATGTGCTGGACTTGGCAGCGAGGATACACTGTTTTTTTTCAAAAAACCGATCAGATTTTCCTCTTCTTCAAGAAGTCGCAGCCCCCCTGGCCGCCAACCCTCCTCTGACGCAAGAAATCAGCAAGAGCATTGACTTGAAGACCTTGGAGATTCGTGACCAGGCAAGCCCGAATCTGGCCACCATTCGCCGCAAGACGGCCCGGGCACGTGAACGGCTACGAAGAGAACTGGATGCCTTGCTTGACAGGCTGTGGCGGGGAGGTGTTCTGCAGGAACCCTTGATCACCATGAGACAAGGACGGTGGGTCCTTCCGGTAAAAGAGACCCACCGACACCGGATCAAGGGGGTCCTTCACGACAAGTCGGCAAGCGGGGCTACCATTTTTGTGGAGCCACTCGAAACACTCGAGCTGAATAACCGGGTTCGTCGCCTTGAAGCAGATGAGCGCCATGAAATAGAAAAGGTGCTCCGCGGGCTCACCGACCTTGTTCGCGCAAACCGCTCCGCCCTTGAACAGAACCTTGAAGTACTCGTCTGTCTGGATTGCATTCATGCCATGGCCGTGACCTCCAGAGAGCTGAACCAACATGAACCAGCCCTTAACACACATGGTTTACTCAAAATCAAGCATGGACGACATCCATTGCTCGCACTGAGGAAGGACACGGAATCTTCCGTGGTCCCTTTGGATCTTTCAATCGGTGAGGGTTTCAACACACTGGTGATCACCGGGCCGAATGCCGGCGGAAAGACCGTGGCACTAAAAACCGTAGGGCTCCTCGCACTGATGGTCTCCTGTGGACTTCATGTTCCGGCAGACCCAGACTCACAAGTGCCCATCTTCAACCGGATCTTTGCCCATGTGGGAGATGCCCAATCGATTGAGATGGATCTGTCAACCTTTTCAGCCCATATTAAGGGGGTCAAGGCGATCGTGGATGAAGCGGCTTCTGGAGACCTGGTGCTCATTGATGAGATTGGAACCGGCACGGACCCACATGAGGGGGCAGCGCTTGCGATGGCCGTGATGGAAGTCCTCACCAGCAGAGGTGTTTTGACCGTGGTTACAACCCATCAAGGAACTTTAAAGGCCTTTGCCCATAATACACCTGGTATTGCAAACGGATCAATGGCCTTTGACAGCGAAACCCTCAACCCGACCTACAAGTTCCGTCCCGATATGCCCGGTTCCAGCTATGCCCTTGAGATCGCAAAGCGTATGGGACTAACGGACGACATCGTCACGCGGTCCAGATCCCTGATGGGTGACCAGGTCCATCGATTAGAGGACCTAATATTGCAGCTCCAGGATAAAGTCGAGCAGAATGAGCAATTGGAGAGGGAGTTAAAGGCCCAAGAGCTCGTTGTTAATGGATTGGCTAAACGGTACCAAGAAGAAAATGATCTTCTTGCGCGGGAAGCGAGGCAGTTACGCCGTAAGGCGGCCGAAGAGGCGAGCGCCATTATAAAGCAGGCTAATGCCACTGTGGAAAAGGCGATACGAACCGTACGGGACAAGAGTGCCACTCGTCAGGCAATCCGTGAAGCCAAGGCCCTTATCCAGTACGAAAAAGAGACCCTAAGAAAGGAGCTTGAGGCCACTTCATTTGATGAAGAATCTCAGCATGAAGATCAAATCACGGGCAAAGTCCGAGCCGGGAACCGTGTTTACTGGACACGAGGCGGCGTGGTAGCGACTGTGCTGTCTGATGAAGACATGACTGGTCACATCCTGATCGCCAGCGGCAACCTCAAGGTGCGTGTACCCAAAGTGGAATTGATCCAGGCAAAAGGGCTGGAGAAGGCCCCTTCTGGGCCCCATGCACATGTCGCTGTTCCTTTCCCAGACAAGGTACGCACTGAAATCGATATTAGGGGAATGCAAGTGGATGAAGCATTGGAGACTGTAGACAAATTCGTGAACGATGCTATGCTGGCAGGGTTAAGGGAGGTTCGTATCATCCATGGTGTGGGGACGGGCGCACTGCGCAACAGCGTAATACCCTTTTTGAAGCAGCATCCTCTGGTGCACGCGACTCTCGCTGGCGGCCTCCATCAGGAAAACCTCGGTGTTACCATAGCAAGAATCGCTGGCATGTAGAATTATTCCTATGCAAGAAGGCTCTGATTGCCCCCTTGCTTCTTTGCTTTATACATGGCCTGGTCGGCCCTTTTTACAAACTCTGCTAAATCCTCACTTTGATGGTATTCAACAACCCCTATACTCAATGTCATATCAATACTGTCGTCCGGCATGCGATGTGAGCAAACAGCCGGAAAAAGCGCCCTGATTCTTTCGGCTACTTTGCTGGCCTCGTTCGCTCTAGTCTCGGGCAGAAGAATCATAAACTCATCACCACCATACCGGTAAGCCGTATCACTTTTCCGCAGACATTCCCGAATCACCTCGCCCAGCTTGAACAAGATCTGGTCTCCCTCCAGATGACCGTATGTATCATTGTACTGTTTGAACCGATCCACATCCAGGAGCAAAAGCGACAGCGAACTCTTGTAGCGCAGTACTCGATCCATCTCCAATTGCAACTGAGTGTAAAAGTGCCTCATATTATAGAGCTTGGTCAGGTCATCCGTGATGGTCAATTCCCTGAGCTGCTTCTCCATCTGCCGTCGCTGGGCAACAAGGGCACGCTCTCTGAGGACCCGTTTTAGTCTAACAATCAACTCTTGCAGCTTTATAGGTTTGAGTATGAACTCGCTTGCCCCTTTCTCAATGGCCTCTTCATATTGGAAATCTCTTCCATAACCCGTAATGATGATCACGTCTGTGTCATACTTTTTCTTCACGATCTCTGTTAATTCAAATCCATCGATGCCCGGCATCCTGATATCGGAAATAACGAGATCTACGCGCTTTTCTTCCAAGAATCTCAACGCCTCGTCGCCACTTGACGCGGCCCAGCAAGCATATCCGGCATGCTTGATCGCTCCTCGGATGCTCTCCCTGACTTCCTCCGCGTCGTCCACAACCAGAATATTGACACGATTCTGGCTGTTTTGAACCTCTGTATCACTATAGTCGTTATTTGTACCCATTTGAAACCAAAGCTCTAAAATGTACTATGAAAGATTGGCGGAGAGAGAGGGATTCGAACCCTCGGTAGAAGTTTCCTCCTACACTCGCTTAGCAGGCGAGCGCCTTCAGCCAACTCGGCCATCTCTCCGGGACTCCGCTTGCGCGGGGACGATGTCCTATGGGCTTGTGGTTTGTAGCCCTCCCCAAAAGTGCCAAAACCTTCTGGCCACAAGCTAATTGCCACCAGCCAATAGTGAAATTTAACCACGCTAAATTTTCTGGCGGAGGGAGTAGGATTCGAACCCACGTCCCGTTTCCGGGAAACGGTTTTCAAGACCGCCGCCTTAAACCACTCGGCCATCCCTCCCGGATCCCGCTTAAGCGGGATACGATTAACCTGTAATCTATAACCCCTACTGTCTATCTTTTCTGCGGTACCCCCCATGCAGTATGACTTGCCATTAGGTTTTGGCCTGTTCATACGTGCCAGCTTTAGGTGAGAACAATATCAGGCACAGAGCTTCCAGTCAAGAAATACCTGTCCCGGGACCTCCCCCAATTTTTCCGCCTCGCTGGCAGCCTTAATCCTGTTGTTGGCCGTTTTTCAAGAAACCTCTAGTGGGGGTTCCTCATGAATAAGGCTATACTTTCTTGCGGTTATAGGGTCTGGGGTTTTCATTGAAAAGCAGGAAACATTGAAGGTTGCGGTTCTGATGAGCCTTCTGCCCTTAGTGGGTGTAAGCTACTCGACACTTCATTTTGGCCCGATAATTACGTTAATTATGCTTGTGATTCTCCTTGTAATTCCAACCTTCCTTGTTTCGTTTAACACAAAGAAAAGGCAACGGCTGTATGGTAAATAGCTGACATAAAAGAGAAGGCATAGAGCTATCGCATAGATATCAAAGGCAGGCCCCAAAGTGGTCTACTTTTTTGTTTGTAAGTTCCGGGGATACAATACTATGTCGTTTCTTGTTGATATGCGGGTAAGTTTTTGTTAGGGGATCATGCTGGTGTCGTGGGATGTATAGCAAGGGTCGTCCTTTTCTGCCGGGCCGACATCGAAAACATGAAATATCGAAATTGGCTATTATATACCTGGAATGTAATGCGCGTTTTGAATCATATACGAAAGAGACGATGAAAACCACAAAAGTTCCTAAACCTAAACAACTACATGGAAATCAAGAATATATGGAGAAATTAGCCAAGGCTCTCTTGCTTTTTCTTATCATTGTATTTCTCCTGAATGCTTGTACGGAGAGTGTTGAAGACGGTTTGCCCGGAAGTGATTCCGATTCTAGTTTCTACCATCCTGCAGGGTGGGGAGATAATCCACAACATGGCAAAGACTACTCTACAGATAAGCAAAATTGCGAGGCGTGTCACGGAAAGGATTTAAGAGGGGGTTCCTCGGGTGTATCATGCGCAGGATGTCATCATAGCGGATGGACTGGCACCCACGGCGAAGAATATGCTTCAGATCCCGACAACTGCAAAGCATGCCACGGTGAGGACCTGAACGGAGAGGGAGATCAGAACAGAGATTGCGGTCATTGTCACCATGAAGATGCCGTTAGCGGATGGCAACATGGAGATTATCACACCCTGCCTTATACAGACAACTGCACCGATTGTCATAGCGCAGACTTTACCGGAGCGAATTCCCTTGTATCCTGTTTCTCATGCCACAGTGGAATCAGCGCCTTTGACTGTACTGATTGTCACACCGGCGCTGCCACTTCCTATACTGATTCCGCCCACGGTAACACCTCATATGGGGTCGATCGCTCAGGCACAGGGTATGCACAAGGAGATTGCACCCACTGCCACGATCTGCCTGCCGGTTCTACCAATGACCTTTTGCTGTTTGCCCCTATGAATCAAACCAGTCAAACTGAAAACTTCTGCTTTCAGTGCCATAAAGATACAGATGACAGCCCTGCTCAAATAGGAATGCCGCAGCAACGCAGCTACAGCTATCGAGCAGGAGGTTGGACGGCTGATCCTCTGGATGATATCAAGGAGGCCTTTTCGGGCACCTCATCCCACAATCTCGGTAATATAGTTACCTTTATTACCGGAAAATGGGGATATACGGCCGATTCCAACCCATGTGCCGCCTGCCACAACCATCATGCTGCCCAAAGGGACGCCCATACCGCCGGGAACAGGGGCTGGCCTGTCTCCCTTCCAAGCGATCACACCGATAGCTCTACCTGGGAATTGTGGGGAGATGATTCTACAGAGAGGATGAATAACTATACAGGGAACTATCAGGCCCCTTATCGATATAACTCCACCACAACTTATGAACCAGATGGCTCCGCAACCCCAGATGGCTCCAACCTAACCGATTACGTTACTTTTTGCACTGACTGTCACGATAACTCAAACGTTATCTATAGCACTGTGCTGGGAAGAGACCTCTATACTATTGACTGGAATAGTGAAACGCATGGCCATGGAGATGGTGACGCCGCTCTTTCTCCCCCTTATACAAGCGGTGGCAATTATGTCCTGGCCTGCACAGACTGCCATGAACCACATGGATCTCCAAATATCTTTCTGACCAGACAAAAGGTTAACAAGGGAGACGACGTTTCTGTTTCAACGGGTTTGGACAATCAATGGAGTTCTCTTTGTGCGAAATGCCATGTTAGCATCGCCGCTTCTCACCATACTGATGAACTCTATGTCCCTATGTGTTCTGAGTGTCACCCGTCAGGAGATGAATCAATCTATCAAGAGTGCACCTATTGCCACTATCATGGAAGCACCTTCACTTTCGAGACGTATGACAGTTATCCTTTATTTTAACCTCTCACAGGAGGGTGTTGTGGCTAAGGTTGTGTCCATTCTGACAATCCTTAATAAACACAGCAGACTTAGAAGAGAAAATCAAATGCCATATTGAAAAAGTGAAGCGTAACAAACCTGAGAAATATCGGGCTATGGTCGAAAGGGCAGGAGGAAAGATCAAGAATTGTTCGAGTTGCCGTAAAGAGATAGGCAAAGATAGAAAAAATAGATGGAATCGATGGCAATGCGTAAGCTTGTGAGAAACTTTTTGTGGAGACATCAGGCGCAATCACACTGAAAGGGTGAAAGTCTATACTCAAAGTCGCAAGGCAGGGAAGACAGAATGAGCAAAAAGCGACGTTGGCATTGTACGATATATGTTTGTCTATTTACCCTGTTCTGGTTGCTTTCAGTATCTTTTGTAGGACCTGTCTTTGCGGATGCAGGTTCACTATCCCTATCAGGCCTCCTTCAGCTACGTTATGATGGGCGTTATCTATCTGACGATGAGGGTGAAGACCATAAACTTCATCAAATTGCCGATATTAATATTAAAGATAATAAATGGGGGCATTTCAAATTTTCCTTAGCCGGAGATATGATAGAGGACATTGACTCTCTAGACGATGATCAAACCGATAGAACCAGAACCATCCATGATACCTGGGACTCTTCTAGTCATGGATATTTATATATCTGTCAAGCGGAGATATATGAGTTAGGTCGTCTAAATTACGCCCGTTTCGGCAGACAATACGTGAATCATGAGCTTCCTACTACCCATCTTGATGGACTCAATGTCTTATTTGACCTTAACCTTTTTGATAGACAAATCAAGCC
>Ga0209427_10008890_pt1 | contig 11245 bp, 9 predicted proteins | sample DeeMarSWOR136_30_FD_187465 | JGI IMG/M metagenome (GOLD analysis project Ga0209427, IMG submission 187465) | Marine sediment microbial communities from White Oak River estuary, North Carolina - WOR-1-36_30 (SPAdes) (version 2) | ecosystem: Environmental > Aquatic > Marine > Intertidal zone >... | reverse complement strand
CCGAAGTTGGTCACCTCCACGCGTTTGAAGCCGCAGAGGATCAGCTCCTCCGCATAAAATAACTTGGCCTCGGTGGGAATCCAGATCTCCTCGTGCTGGAAACCGTCACGAACCGTAATATCGCCCAAGCGAACCTTCTTGGGATATTTCAGTTGAAACGCATCGCCCATATATGATCCTCCTTTGACGACTAATGGCCTATTCGCCCTCGTTACTCCTGAGCCTCTTGGTGCTCGTATGGAAAATTACCCAGATTTAAATGGGAATTTCAACAGCCTTGCATGGGGGCCTGGAATGGGCTCGGTTGGGAGCGTAAGGGCCTCACTCAACCCTCCAGGTCGTCCCATCGGGCCCATCCTCTAACACTATGCTCATCGACGCCAGGGATTCCCTGATCTCGTCGGCCCGTTTCCAATCCCTCTGCTCTCTGGCCTCATGCCTCTCCCGAATCATCCGGTTTATGTGGTCCTGATCGATCCGAAGTCGTCCCAATTCCCTCCGTCTCTGCTCCCGGAAGTAGTCCTCGGGGGCCCGCTGAAAAAGGCCAAGAATATCCCCGAAACGCCGGAAGTCATTTCTGGCTTGGGGCAAGAGCTCCGCAAGGAGATCGCGTTTCAAACCCCCATCGCCCATCAAGGCATTGATGCTTCGGGCCAGATCGTGAAAGTGAGCCAGGGCCAAAGCGGTGTTGAAGTCATCATCCATGGCCTCTTGGAACCTCCCCGGAAACTCCCTCACTTCTTCAATGGCCTTCCGAACCCCTTCCCCGGGGCTCGTCTTTTCCCCCTCGGAACCCTCCCCATCCCATTCATCAATCCTCCTCAGGGTGGTGTAGAATCGGTCCATGCCCATTTTAGCCTCGGCCAAGTTCCGGTCGGAGAAATCGACGGGGCTCCGATAGTGATGGGATAAGAGGAATAAACGGATGATCTCCGGGTGGTACCGGTCGAGAATCTCCTTAATGGTGAGGATGTTCCCCAGGGATTTGGACATCTTCTCCCGGTTGATATTTACAAACCCATTATGTATCCAGAAGCGGGCAAAGGGCTTCCCCGTGGCTCCCTCCGATTGGGCGATTTCATTTTCGTGATGGGGGAAGATGAGGTCCTTCCCCCCGCCGTGGATGTCCAGGGTATCACCCAGGTATGCCTGGCTCATGGCGGAGCACTCGATATGCCAGCCAGGCCTTCCCCTTCCCCAGGGGCTTTCCCAGGATGGCTCCCCCGGCTTGCTGGCTTTCCAGAGGGCAAAATCGAGGGGATTTCGCTTTTTCGCGTCGACCTCGACCCTCGCCCCGGCTTTCATCTCCTCGGGATCACGTTTGGAGAGCTTGCCGTACCCCTTGAATGTATCCACGGAAAAGAAGACATCGCCGCCGGCCTGGTAGGCACACCCCCCCTCCGTCAACTTCTCAATCATCCGGATCATTTCCCCAATATGGTCCGTCGCCTTGGGCTCTTGGGTTGGCTTTTCAAGCCCCAGCGTCTCCATATCCGCGTTGAATTCACGAGTATACCGATTGGCAATCTCCTCCCATGCCACGCCTTCATCATTGGCCCGCTTGATGATCTTATCATCGAGGTCGGTAATATTCCGAACATAGGTGACCTCATACCCCAGGAAACGGAGATACCGGAAGATGACGTCGAAAACGACGGTTGACCTGGCGTGCCCGATATGGCAGAGGTCGTACACGGTCACGCCACAGGCATACATCCCCACCCTCTTCCCCCTGAGGGGTTTGAAGGCCTCCTTCTTACCCGAAAGCGTGTTATAGATTCTCAGCATGGGGATCCTCCCCTCCCATACCCTCGACCAAGACCACGGATTGTCCTATGATGCCCTCCCCCCTTCCCGAAAACCCGAGCCCTTCCGGGCTCGTTGCCTTGATATTTACTCGGCCGGGTCCTATTTCCAGGGCTTCCCCTATCCTATCGATCATCCGGGGAATGTACTCCGCCAGTCTCGGCTCTTGGGCAGTGATGGTAGCATCCAGATTGACGATTCGGAAGCCCTTAGCCTTCGCCTTCTCCATTACCTTCTTGAGCAATATCATGCTGCTCATATCTCGATACCGGGGATCCGTGTCTGGGAAATGCCTGCCCAGGTCCCCCTCTGAAATGGCACCCAATAGAGCATCGCAGATGGCGTGGATCAAGACATCGGCGTCCGAGTGGCCGAGCAACCCCTTTGCATGGGGGATCTCAACGCCCCCTAAAATGAGCTTTCTGCCCTCGACCAGGGGATGGACGTCGAACCCAATGCCGACTCTCAGAGAACGGGTCATGGAGATTCTCCCCCCGCGAGCTTCCCTGCCTGGAGAATCCAGTTGGCCAGAGCAACATCTTCGGGCGTCGTAACCTTGATATTGAGAGGGGACCCCTCGATTACCTTTACCCGAATCCCCATGCGTTCGACGAAGTACGCATCATCGGTTCCGTGTGCCCCCTCCCTCGATGCCCTCTCATAGGCCTCTTTGATCACATCATATCGAAAGCCCTGGGGGGTTTGAATGTGGAAGAGGGCGTCCCGTTGGAGGGTATCTACGACATGTCCGGCTCCGTCGACACGTTTAATGGTATCGTGGGCGGGAATGGCCGTAACCACGGCTTGATAGTCTCTCATGGCCGCCATGACCCTCTTGAGGATGCCGGCGGAGACGAAGGGCCTGACTCCATCGTGAACGATGACGATATCGCAGTGCCCCTCCATGGCCTCAAGGCCATTCCATACGGAATCCTGTCTCAGGTGACCCCCGGGTACGAGCTTGACGACCTTCTTTATCCCGTGTTTTTGGATGATCTCCCCTTTGCAATATTCGAAATCCCCCTCGTCTATAACGAGATAGATATGTTCAATTCCCTCGAACTCCTCAAATGCCCTAAGGGTATAGAGGAGCAGGGGGATTCCCATGAGGGGGATGAATTGTTTCTTCACCCTGCCCCCCATCCTTTGGCCCTTTCCAGCGGCGGCGATGAGGGCGTCGGTTTTCATAAAGCTTCCCAAAATCCACCGTCCAATTCAGGTATCAAACCTGAAATCAGCATGTTATGCAGTATTCCTGATCACCAGCAAGGTATTAGATGCAAGGCGCCGAGGAGCAACGACTGAGGCGTATGGGGGCAATACGCCGCAAGGAGGAGCGATCGAAGGCAACGCCGCAGATGATGCCTTGATGGTGGATCAGGGCTTCCCCAACAGTGGCGTCCGGGAACTTATCCCTTCCCCTTTGCAGAGCGCTCGACCGTGTCGGTAACGGGATAAAAGTAGCCGCCTCCTGCATCTCCTCCCACCTTAGCAAATATCATCCTCCCCGCCGTCGTTTGCAATATCTGGGTGACCGTGACATCGATATTCTTTCCCAAATATTTTATGCCATTTTCGATGACCACCATGGTCCCATCGTCCAAGTACGCCACCCCTTGGCCGGACTCTTTCCCCTCCCTGATCACCTTCACCCCTATGTCTTCCCCCGGCAAGACAATGGGCTTCAAGGCGTTGGTCAATTGGTTGATGTTGAGAACATCCACTCCCTGAAGTTCCGCCACCTTGTTGAGATTCGAGTCGTTTGTGATGATCTTGGCCCCCATTTTCTTACCAAGCTCCACCAGCTTGGCATCGACTTCCTTGATCCTGGGGAAGTCCTGTTCGACGATCTTCACATCGACCTCGACCTGTTTCTGGATTCGATGCAGGATCTCCAATCCCCTTTTCCCCCGCGTTCGTTTGATAGGGTCCGGCGAATCCGCCACATGTTGAAGCTCGTGAAGGATAAACTGGGGAATGACGAAGGTCCCCTCGATGAATCCGGTCTCGCAAATGTCCGCCACCCGCCCATCTATGATCACGCTCGTGTCCAAAATCTTTGGATTCTCAGTGTCAGAGGGGGATTTGGGACTCCCCTTTAAGGCGGTGAAGCTAAACTCCTCTCCCTTTTTCAGCCCTATTGTCAGGCCGATGTATCCCGGTATGGCATAGGTAATGACGTAGACGGCCAGCGAGATCTGGGTTCCCCCTATCATATCAACGAGGAATGCATCCACCAAGAACTTAGCCACGATAAATCCGGCAATCAATCCGAGGGCTGCTCCACAGAGGCTTCTCAAAGAGAGCCTCTTGATGCTCTCCTCTATTAAAATGCTCAGGATGGCAACGAGAAATCCGCCGGCTGCACCCCAGAGGAGGGCCCACCTCGTCCCGAAGAGCTCCCCCGCAATGAATAAACCGCCCACGGAACAGAGAAGCGTTATAAATAGGCGCAATATCATGGTACCCATTCTTGACCTCCAATGTGTAAGGGAAATACCGTAGATTTTGGTTGTCCTTCCGACCCGCAAAAGGGAAAGGGCTTTCTTTATCCGGATCAAAGCAGGCAGTTTAATCGGGGATTCAGCTACCGACGGATGGAGGGAGACAAACGGGAGAGAACGAATTAATATTCCGGCGTTTAACCTTCGCGTTAAAACCATTTAGAATTCGAAGATCTTTTTTAGCTCTAAGAGGATCTCCGATTCCTTGCAATCCCTCGCGACGGCGAGTTCCTTTACGAGGAGATTCTTGGCCGTGTCGAGGATCTTTCGCTCACCAAAGGAGAGGTTCTTTTCCAGCTTGAGTACCTGAAGGTCGCGCAAAACCTCGGCAATGGAAAAAATGCATCCCCCGTTAATTTTCTCCATGTATTCCCGGTATCGCCGATTCCATGTCTGGATGTCAATGGAAATCCGCTTCTCCTTGAGGATTTGAAATACCTTTGGTATTTCCATGGGCGGGATGACCTCCCTCAATCCGACCACATCGATGTTGGTCGTGGGGATCATGATGGTCATTCCATTATCAGCGATCCTTAGGATATAAAATAATTGTTCCCTGCCCGATATTGCCTTGGCCTCGATGGCCTCGATCACTCCAACCCCGTGGCCCGGATAAACGGCCCTATCCCCAATATCAAACATTCTCTGAACTCCCCTCGGTCGTTACTGTTTGTCCCTTAATTTCATCCCCCCTTGCTCCATCATTGAGTGTGTAATGCCTAGTGAATTGACGGCCTCGCCACATCACTCAGGGCAAAATCTCCCCCATGGGTGATATGGGCTATTGCCGCATCGGTCCCGAACAGTTGGGAAACCTTAACCTGTCCTTTTCTCTGCCCTGCGGAGGAATCCAGAGAAACCCCGACCGTCTGATCTACCTGGCCCCTCCCTGGCCCGAAGACATCCATGAGGTCCCCGACCCTCAGTCCGGTGAGCCTTCCCGCATTGAGGTAAACCCTATCCCCGTCAATTTTGACAATTCGGGTGTACCACCCCATCTCGTTTATTTCTTGGACAATATCCCCCGTCACCTCCTCTATAGCTAAATGGACGGCCCTCAGCTGTGCCTTATCTCGGGAAAACTTCCCCCTTTCCTCCGTTGCAAAAATGGGGTTACTTCTCTCGAAGGCCTTCACCACTCGGCCAGTGACCGTTTCGACGAGCCTTGCCTGGATTCGAACAATGGCCAAGGCCGTATCCTCTCCATCACCTCCCCTGCCCACAGAAGCAGAAATATAGGGACCCGAAACCGTTCCGTAGAGAATGGCGTGAACGCCGAAAACGGTATTGGCTATCCTCAGAACCATGGGGTCATCTAAGCGGGCGGGCCCGATTCCCCTTCTCTTGAAGTAATCCACGACGACTTGGTCATCCAAACAGAGGATCGTATCCGTTCGACTTTCCATGGAGTCCCGTAATCGTTGCGCCGCCATTTCTCCCCAGCCTTCGTAGGGGTCCTCATCCTCAAAGGGAGCAACGATGATCTTCCTCCTCAGCCCGATGGAGGGGGAAGCAGGAGTCCCCGCGCTTTCCCTTGAAGCAGTTGTGGATAGGGCATGGGGTTGGTCTCCGCCTTCTTTCTCGGATTGAGGAAGCCGTTCCACCCCTCCCTCCTCTTGCCCCCCGGAACTCGAAAGTTCATCTCGTTTCGAAAGATATTCATCGACGGGAACGTACCGGTATCGGGACCCTTCGCCGCCCGCGACCTTCACATATTCCTCCCCGTCAATGATGACCACCTCTTGGTCAGCCAGGGCTTTTCCCTTCATCTTTTTGTAAGCTCGATTTTCCGTCTTATCCCATGGAAGGAGGGAACAAGCGGTGAAGAGGATAAGGAGGGGGATAAATTCGGCACCCGGTGTTCTTTTGGCCGGCTTTGATTCCATAATTACTTGATAATATACCAAAAAGCTTTCCGAACATCAAGGAAAAACCTCTCTCGCGAGCTTCTCCCTTACCTCCTCAAGGTCAGCCGGCGTATCTACGCCCACCGGATGGTAATCGACGGGAACTACCTTAATCCGGTACCCGTTCTCCATGAGCCGAAGCTGTTCCAGTCTCTCGGCCCTTTCCAACGGCGTCGGCTCCATCTGGGCTATGGATAAGAGGAGTGATCGCCTGTACACATAGAGGCCGATATGCACGTAAACGGGACATGGGGGCAAGGGATCATCCCCACCTTTTCGGTCCCAGGAGGGGAACCGCCCATCACCCCCGAATTCATCGCGAAAGAAGGGAATGGGAGATCGGGAGAAATACAGCGCAAATCCCTCGCGGTCCGTTACCACTTTGACCACGTTGGGATTGAACCAATCGCTCATACGGGTTATGGGGCTCTTAAGGGTGGAGATATGGAGGGACTCATCCGACATCAAGGGCTTTACGGCTGCATCGATGATCTCACCCCTGATCAAGGGCTCGTCCCCCTGGATATTGACGATAATTTCAGCCTCTCTCCCTCGAACCACTTCGGCCACCCGTTCCGTCCCCGTCCGATGGTCCGGGGAGGTCAACACGACTTCTCCCCCGAATTTCCGCACGGCTTCGGCTATCCGATCGTCATCCGTGGCCACCATAATTTCGCCCACCAATGTGGCGCTCTTCGCCCTTTCGTAGACGTGTTGAACCATGGGTTTGCCACAGATATCAGCGAGAGGCTTTCCCGGGAATCGGCTCGAGCCGTAACGGGCGGGAATGACAGCGACAACGCTCATGAAGGAGGCCCTTTCTCGAAGATGTTCAACACCTTATGACAAGCCATGAGCATTGTCAATATTTGGAATAGTGCCTATCAAACGTAGAAAGGCGGTACATTTGGTTCAGGAGCGCTTCCCTTGAGGATCACTTCGCTGAGGCACAAGGCAAAGTATTCTTGGCCTTCAGCCTCAAGTCCGCCGCAGGCGGACGCTCCTCCAACCTCTATCAAGGTAATACCTATTCATGAACCCATTATTCCAGTATTCCATTGTTCCAATATTCTACTTCCCATACTCCATCCCTAATTCCCTGAATCCCTCGAGTGAGGCCTCGATTACCCATTTCTCCACACAGTAGGCAATTCTCATGTGGCCAGGCCTTCCAAAGCCCCTCCCCGGGACCGTGAGGATGTTTTTAGCCTGCAAGGCCCCGACGAAGGCGACGTCATCGTCGGTGGGACACCGGGGAAAGAGGTAGAACGCGCCCATCGGCTTCACCACCGAGTAGCCGAAATCGACCAGCGCATTGTAGAAGAGGTCCCGTTTTTCCTGATACCCCGAAATGTCGACCGAAACGTTCGTCAACCGTCCAACCAAGCGTTGCATGAGCGCCGGGGCGTTAACGAATCCCAGAGTCCTGAGGCAGAAGGCCATGGCCTCGGCCAACTTCTCCTTCCCCTCACAGAGGGGGCTGATGGCCACGTATCCGATCCGTTCCCCCGGTATTGAGAGATCCTTCGAGTGGGAATTAATGGCGATACAGGTATCGTAAACGGAGAAGACATCGGGAAGCTTTACATTATCGTAAACGAGCCTCTTGTACGCTTCATCGGAGAGGAGAAAGATGGTCTTCCCGAATTGCTCGCTCTTCCTCCTTAAGATCTCCCCCAATTCCATGAGGGACTCCTTGCTGTAAACAACTCCTGTCGGATTATTCGGGGAATTGATCAGGACGGCCTTGGTTTTTTCGCCGATGGCCCTCTCAATACCCTCCAGGTCGAGGGAAAAATCGTCCTGCGTCTCTACCAGCTTGAGGGTTCCCCCGTGGTTGTCCACATAAAACCTGTATTCGACAAAGTAAGGTGACGGGGTAATAACCTCGTCACCGGGGTCTAAAATGGATTTCAACGCGATGTTGAGACCCCCCGCGGCCCCCACGCTCATGATGATCTGCTGCTCGGTAAACGGGAGGCGGGTCTCCTCCGATAGCATACTGGCTATGCTCTTCCTGGTCTCCGCATAGCCCGGGTTGGACATGTATCGACTCATCCCCGGCAGGGGGTTGTTCGCAACTTTCCTCAATTCCTCAAAGAACTCGTCCGGGGGTTCAACGATGGGATTTCCCAGGCTAAAGTCAAAGACCTTTCCCGGACCATAGGCTCGCTTTAGCCTTTCCCCCTCCTCGAACATCCTCCTTATCCAGGAGGCCCCTTCCAATGCCTTCTCAATCTTGCTCGATATCGCCATTTTCTCGCTCCCCTTTCACGTCCACAATAAAAAGCCATGGAGATCCCTCCCATGGCTTCCTTAAAGCAAAAAGGCCATGAGTCGCAGCACCCATGGCCAAGCTCCCCTGTTCCTGGGTCCTCGGTCACGGCTGCCCGCGGTGAAAATAAAAGCAAAACAATCCGGAGTCCCTCTGCATTGTTCGCCTCAGCTACTCAGACCTCCCCCGTATATCATACCCGGCCCCACATGTCAAGGAAAATAGAGCTTCCTGTATGAGACAGAAAAACTCGTGCCTCCTCACATCACATATTACGTCGTTTTTTCTTGACACGCGGGTTTCTCCTTGGTATATCCGGCTTGCAAAAAAGCGATTTCTCATTAGCTTTAGTCGTTAATCAGGATTACCCGCCCTTTTCCAATCCCTATGAGGAGGGAGTGAGATCTGGACGAATAAGCAGCGCATGCTGGCCACCATGAGGGGCGCAATGCCCGATCGAATTCCCTTCTCCCCCCGGTTGGATCTATGGTTCACCAGCAATAAGCGCCGAGGGACTTTACCAGCGAATTATCAGGCTTGCAGTCACTGGGACGAAGTATCCCGTGACCAAGGCTGGGCCATTGCCAAAGTCATTCTGGAGTATCAAGGGTATGGGGATGAGGCCATCCTCGACCGGCCGCTGGGTATCTACCGGATTCCGGCCCAGGCTTTCTTGACCCATTTGCCCAAAGATGTTGAGCAAGTGGTAAAGAAGCAGGGTGATCAGATCAACGTGGAATACATTACTCCCAAGGGTACCGTTGGGGCCGCTTTCATTTATTCGGATGAAATGCGGCGCTCAGGAGTAACCATTCCCTGGATCTCCCAGCATGCCCTCAAAGGACCCGAGGATTATGCCCCTTTGCGATATATATTCGAGAACCTCCAGGTTGAGCCGGTTTATCCAGCCTATTCCAACTGGGCAGACCCCTTGGGCGAGGATGGAATAGCCGTAGCGTACGCGTTGACTGCGGGTTCCCCCATGCACCACATCATGAAAATTCTTACTGACAGCACCTCCTTCTACTACCACCACCGGGACTACGAAACGCAGATGCAGGCCCTGGCCGAAAGTATAAGCGTTTATTTCCGCACGGTCTTGAAGGCAGTAACAGATGCACCGGCGGAAATCGTTCTGGTCGGCGCCAATTTCGATGATACCATCACCTACCCACCCTTTTTCCGCAATCATATCTTGCCCTGGCTGCAGGAAGCCGCGGAGATTCTCCATGCCAGGGGAAAGCTGATGTTGTGCCATACTGATGGGGAAAACAAGGGGTTGATGGATTATCTTTTCGAGAGCGGAATGGATATCGCCGATTCGGTGTGCCCGGCTCCGATGACCAAAGTCAGCCTGGCCGAATATTACGCTCGCTGGTCGAGCCGCATAACCATTCTTGGCGGCATACCCTCTAACTTACTTCTCGCCGATGTGACGGGCGAGGAGGAGTTTGAACGGTATCTGGACACCCTCTTTAGCGTAGCCGCCCCTGGCAACCGGTTAATCCTCGGTGTCGCCGACACTGTTCCCCCGGATGCGGTTTTCGACCGTCTTCGCCGAATCGCCGAGCGGGCTGAGAAAGAAGGGCGCCTGCCCCTCCACGCGGGCGCCGTGAGGCCCGTTACCCCCCAGATGATGGAGCAAGCAACCCCAGTCTTCGAGAAAGAAAAGGCGGGGGATCCCCGCTTCAAAAAGCTAAGGGATGACCTTTATGGGGGTTTGGATGGGGAAATCAAGGGGCACGTTCAGGAGCTTCTCGATCAAGGGTTCAGTGCCCAAGACATAGTGAACCTGGGCCTCTTGGGGTCGATGGAGGAGATCAGCGCGGAATTCAAAAATGGGCAGTTATTTGTGCCGGAAGTCCTCCTCGCCGCCCGGGCCATGAACGCAGCCTTGGCCGTGTTGGAGCCCCACCTGGCAGGCCATCGCCACCAAGCCCGGGGCACAGTGCTCATCGGGACAGTCCATGGAGACCTTCACGATATCGGCAAGAACATAGTCATCATCATGCTGCGCGGGGTGGGATTCGACGTCATCGATTTAGGAATTAATGTATCTTCACCCGACTTCGTGAAAAAAGTCGCCGAGGTAAAACCAGACATTGTGGGGATGTCCGCCCTGCTCACTACCACGATGCCCCAGATGAGAATCGTGATCGAAGCCTTGGTCCAAGCTGGATTGAGAGACAAGGTCAAAGTGCTTGTGGGGGGTGCACCGGTGAGCAAGACCTTTGCCCAGCACATTGGGGCTGACGGATATGCCGCCGATGGTGGCGAGGCCGTTGAGGTGGCAAAAGAAGTCATGAAGTAAAAGGTGAAAGGGGGTCACATCTTCATTTGTCATTTTCTTCTTTGACATAACCTAAGTAGTAGTTGTTTAGGTGCGGTCATGGGGTCAGGGTCATGGTACGAGCTCTTTGACTTGCACGTTCACGGCAATCCGGTCACGGCGGGGGTTTGGTAGGCAGGGGTTCGGAGGGTTTGCTCTATCAACGGAGATTTCGCAATCTACACCCTGTATCAGCTCTGCGTGTATCGAAACGAGGAGATTGGGAGAGTAACGGCAGCGGTGAAGCGTACGCGAAAGTATCTCAGGGAGAATTCCCGAGTTGAGACAATCATCAAAAAAGCCCTAAATGACAAATGAAGATGTGACCCTGACTGCTCGTTAGCTGTGGCCTGCCCCCAATAGTGATACCAACCTTTAAGTTAGTCTTTGGACTATCTGCCTGTCCACCCCTTTTCTCATATGC
>Ga0209427_10008889_pt1 | contig 11245 bp, 9 predicted proteins | sample DeeMarSWOR136_30_FD_187465 | JGI IMG/M metagenome (GOLD analysis project Ga0209427, IMG submission 187465) | Marine sediment microbial communities from White Oak River estuary, North Carolina - WOR-1-36_30 (SPAdes) (version 2) | ecosystem: Environmental > Aquatic > Marine > Intertidal zone >... | reverse complement strand
GCTTGGCCTGTGAGGAGGATGAGCTCAAGGGCTCTGTCATAAAGTTCATCTTTTTCCCCCATTTCCTCCCATACGTGGTCAGTTTGGCTTTTCAGGGTTCTGACAATTTTTTCATCATAGCTCGGGCTTGCCTGTTCTTTAACAAACTTGACCAGTCTGGTAATTTCAGGAACAGAAATATATGAACAGTGCAATCTGATTAGCCGAGGATAATTAGGAGGCATAAAGAGCAGGTCTCCCAGACCGAGGAGTTTTTCAGCTCCAGCTGTGTCAATGATGATTCGAGAGTCGATCTTTGAGGGAACGCGAAAGGCTATACGGCTAGAAAAGTTATTTTTGATCGTCCCAGTTATGACATCTATCGAAGGCCGCTGAGTAGCCATTACGAGGTGAATACCAACAGCTCGAGCTAATTGAGCCAGGCGGGCAATGCAGTACTCCACATCTTGAGCTCCGATCATCATCAACTCAGCTAATTCATCGATGATGATGACAAGATAAGGGATGGGCTTGAGTTTTTCCTTCTCCTCTTCTGTGAGTTTCCCTTTTTCCTCTTTAAGTATTTGTTTTAGCTTGTGATTGTATTGTTCGATGTTTCTCACTTTGAGGTAACCCAGCCTTTGGTATCGCTCTTCCATCTTTTTTATGGTATCCAACAAAATCACACCTGCTTTCTTGGCGTCCTTGATAACAGGGCTGAGAAGGTGAGGAATTCCATCCCAAAACGTGAATTCTAATCTTTTGGGATCGATGAGAATGAGCTTGACTTCCTCAGGCGAAGCCTTGAAAAGAATGCTGGCGATAAGCGAATTGAGGGCCACGCTTTTTCCTGTTCCTGTAGCCCCGGCAATAAGAAGATGGGGCATGATGGACAGGTCTGTTATATAGATTTCACCATGAATAGTCTTTCCCACAGCAAAAGTCAGCTTAGAAGGAGATTCTTGAAATTTTTCAGATTGTATCACGTCCCTGAGCTTAATGATTTCTCTCTTGTTATTTGGGATTTCAACTCCCAGAGAAGATCTGCCAGGCATTCTCTGGACTCTGACCGATTCTGCCCCTAATGCCAGAGACAGGTCTTCTGTTAGGTTAGCCACCTGGCTTACTTTTATTCCTGGGTATGGATAGAATTCATAAGTTGTTACCACAGGTCCAGGATGATACTCCTTGACTTCTCCCTCGACGCGGAATTCCCCCAGTTTCTCCTCTATTCGTTGTTTTTTTTCAAGGAGCTCGTCTTTATCGATTTTTTCATAGGATTTTCCAGGATCCAAAAGGGCAAGAGGTGGAAAATTATAGTCCCCTTTTCCTTCCATTTCAGGAAAAAGATACTTTTCGGGCATTGTCAGAGGGGAAGGTTTTGTTTGTAGGGGTTCTGGTGCAGGCTCTTTTTTTATTTCCTTTTTTCTTTTTTTGAGCTCCGCTTTTTCAATCTTTTTCTCTTTCAGTAAAGAATATTTTTCGACAACTCTTTTCCTCATCTTCTCCCGATGCTTTAATTTTTGGTAGCGGGTAATTCGGATCCTCACTTCTCTGAAGGCGAAACGAAAAAACCGCTGAAAGATGCGGAAGATAGTCCCGAAAGAAATTTTAGTGGAGAAGATGAAAAAAAGGATGAGGAGAACAAAAAGAACAAGGTAGGTTCCAACATGGTCAAAATATCGAATCAAAAAGGAAGATACCAGTTTACCGATAAGACCTCCGCCCGAGAGCTCTGTTCCTCCCAGAGAAAAACTTCGGAACATCATGAAAAAAAGGGAACTGACGATGAGAACAAGAAAAATAGCCCCGGCAGTTTTTAAGAAGAATCGCTTCTCCCTCTCGGAAGAGAAGGTCTGGAGACCAAGGTAAAATAGCGCTAAAGGCAGAAGGAAAGAAGCGAGTCCTAAAACCTGAAGTATAGCATCCGAGAGGAATGCGCCAACTCTTCCAGTGTAATTATGGATTTTTTGGCTGGCAACAGAGGCATTGGCCCAACCTGTGTTGGTCCAGGAAGGGTCACGGGAATCATAACTGATGAGGCTTATAAAGATAAAAACAGCCAAAAAAATGAGGAAGATTCCGGCTATCTCAAAAGACCGGATTCCCCTTTTTCTGAGAAGCTTTAGAGAAGATGCCTCTAATATATCCCTTCTCTTCTTTCTCATTTTCAGAATTATATCATATTTATATTGTTTTACTAAATGCAGGAATTCGATTTCCTGTAGGGGTTTGATTCATCAAACCCACCTTTTTTTAATATATAGGTCTTATTTATTTGTAGGGGCTTGATTTATCTGTAGGGGCTTGATTCATCAAGCCCACCTTTTATCAGTATACGGATTTATTGATATAAAAGGATTTGATTCATCAAGCCCACCTTATTCTTATATTTGATGGAAAAAATTAAAAAGAGCCACGAACTGGGAAATAGATAACTGTTCGGGGCGGAGATTCCTCTCTATTCCAAATTTATCAAGCGCCTCGTCTATTAGGGGCAGAGGGAAATTGAGTTTTTCTAAATTCTTGCGAAGAATTTTTCTTCTGTGCTTGAAAGCGCCTTTTAAAAATTGTCGAAAGAGTTCTTCCTGATCTATTAAAAAGAGAGGATGGTTTCTTCTCTTTAAAGAAATCAAGGCGGATTGAACTTTGGGAGGAGGAGAGAAACTTCCTGGGGAGACGAGAAAAAGAAGGTTTGCAAAGAAGTGAATCTGGAAGAGGATAGAGAGAGGAGCATAATTTTTCGACCCGGGCTGGCTACAAATTCTTTCCGCCACCTCCTTCTGGAGAAGGAAGATACATTCTGAAAAGAGCTCTCTTTCTCGAAGCACCTTGAACAGAAGTGGTGACGAAAGAGAATAGGGCAGGTTTCCTGCAAGTTTCACCCTATTTTTAAAGTTTTGCGCTTTTATAAGCTTCATGAAATCAACTTTCAAGATATCTTCTTCTAAGATCGCTAAATTTGGAATGTCTTTTCTCCGTAGGAAAGGAATTAAAGCTGGATCTTTCTCAATAGCGATAACTTTTCCTGCTTTTGCTGCCAGAGGAAATGTTAGTGCTCCCTTACCTGCTCCTATTTCGATGATAAGGTCTTCCTTGCTTGCAGAGATGTATCGAATGATCTTTTTTAGGACGGCATTATCTTTCAAGAAATGCTGACCCATTGCCTTTATTTTTGCTCTTTTTATCACTACTGACCTGAGGAACTAAACATACGAAGTTATAATTGTCATGCTGTCATGGCGAGCGACCGATGGGAGCGTGGCAATTTAACTGGGAAAAAGGTTGAGATTGCCACGTCGCTTCGCTCCTCGCAATGACAATTTATTATAGAGATTGCTCAGCCTGTTCCGAGCGAAGCGAAGGAATCTTCTTCGCTCCTCGCCATGACATTCTATTTAATGTGTCTGCATTAGGTCATTTTCTTGATTTGTGGATCCAACCATTGAAGAAAGCAACAAGCAGTGCGACCACGATGGAGGCAGCCCCGATGGAATACGTTAGGGCAATACCGAAGTTATAAATCAATATCGGAGCTGCTGCTGTAATAAATCCTCCTCCCAACATGGGCTCGTACAGGATTTGTTTGAAGCCGAAAGATTTTGCCGCCGGCGTCTTGAAGTTCGGGTCAGCAACGCGAAGCAATAGAAGACCCAGTGCCGTGACTCCCGTCTGCATACCATATTCGGTGATGCTCCGCTCAAACCAGGCATCGGGAAGCATACGGGGCGCAATAAACCAGGTGGCAAATAGAACCCAGACAAGGCCGACAACCATCAAAATTGAAAACGGTAAGAAATAGGCAAAAAACACGTCCAGCTTTATGGAGGCGATAGCAGATATTACCAGGAAATCAAGGGCCAGTCCCAGGATGCGGTCGAATGTCCGTCTATCCATATACTTGGAAAGTCCGGTTTTGCCGGCGAAAATCTGGATAAAAAGACCTCCCAGCATGGCCAGTGGAAAGAGTGGGAATGATTTAAACAGGTCGGGCTCCATGTTTGCGCTCAGGCTTTTGATGCCTTTGAGCATAAACCATCCGATGAGAATAGCTACACCGACCCACGCGGCATGAAAAGCAAAAGGTTCGAGAGCATCAGGGGATATGGTGGTGATCGAACCATGCGTCCTCTTATCTGGCGGTATCAGCCCTCGGGTTTCCGCTCGTGACAACAGTTTCGGTGATTTGATGACTTTTGTGTAGCCACGCCTTGCGGCCAGATTGATCATGGCCATTCCGAAGACCACAGCGCTGATCACGCCGACTGTTGCGGACATCAAACCGAGGTCAGACCCAGCTTGGAAGCCGAGTTGATCGAACGCTTCGGCCATCCCGGCCGCGGTTCCGTGTCCTCCCGAGAAACCGATTTCGAGAAGGCAGCCGAAGAAATGGGGAACGCCGAATACCGGCGTGAGCAAAATGACAGCAATTCCCACACCGACCATATACTGCCCCATGCCTACAAGCCACCCATAACATAATTGCGGTCCTCCTTCTTTCCAAATCGACTTGACGGACGGAACCGAAAATCCGAGAAACAGGCAGGCAAAGACGATGTTGATCAATCGGCCGGGATAGAGTGACCAGGAGTTCATAATCTCCTGGGGGATGAAGGTGAAGAGGTACTTCCCGCAGACATATGGCCCAAGAAGAAGTCCAATAAATCCGGCAATGACCGAGGCGGGCAAAAAAAGTCTCTGAAGCAAAACCAACCTTGTGCGTAGATATTTGCCGATGAGAAGCAGAAGGCTCAGCCAGCAAATATCTACCATAAGCTTTGTGAGTTGAGCGCCAGTTATTTCCATTATGAGTTTCCTTACGCAAGAAGATTGGAATTCATACCGTACTCAGGTTGATTCTGTCTCATTTACTCAAGAAGCGTTTTATAAAAATGTCGTTATATCTTTTTATCATCGTTCTCAGCCCGCTTGAAGTGCATCACTCAGTTCAATGGTGGGTGGAGTTCTTTCTCTGAATGGGCGATGACTGTCGCCGCAGCTACATCGCCCGTGATGTTGATGACGGTGCGGGACATATCCAGGATGCGTTCCACGCCCAGGATGAGTGCGATGCCTTCCAAGGGGATCCCTACTTGTTTGAGCACAATAACCAGCATGAGCACGCCCATGGCTGGCGCTCCGGCAGCTCCGATGGAGGCGAGCGTTGCCGTGAGAACAATAGCCAGCTGATCGCCGATTCCCAGGTTCATGCCATAGACCTGGGCGATAAAAATGGCTGTTACTCCCTGATAAAGAGCTGTTCCGTTCATATTTATGGTCGCACCCAGCGGAAGGACGAAACTTGAAATCTGCTTTGAAACGCCGATGTTGTCTTCCGCGCATTCCATGGTGACCGGCAGTGTAGCGGAACTTGAGCAAGTGCTGAAGGCAATCAATTGAGCCTGGATAATCCCCTTCCAGAACTTAAAATAGGGATATCTTGTGAAGAGCCAGACAACAGCCGGGTACGTGAAAGCGAGGATTAGCAGTCCTCCGATAACGACCGCACAATATCGGACAAGGGACATCAATATATCAACGCCGAACGTGCCGATAACTGCAGCGATAAGGGCGAAGACAGCAAACGGCGCGATTTTTATCACAATCTCGACGATTTTAATCATGATGTCATTTATTGCTTCAAAAAACGAAATGACCGGCTTCATTTTTGCCTTGTTAAGAAGAGAGATGACCACGCCCATGAACATGGCGATAAAAATGACTTGCAGCATGTTGGCCTGGACAAATGAACTGGCTGGATTATCAGGAATAATGTCGATGAGTACTTCCCCTATGCCGGGCCTCTCCGCGGCGCGTATTGCCTGCATATCTGCGGTCTCCCCGTAGCTCGCCTTGAGTTCAGCCTGGACGTTTTCAGGGAGATTGCTGCCGGGTTGCAGGCTGTTAGCTAGAAAAAGGCCGAGGCCAACAGCCGACACGTAATAGGCAATATAGAAAGCAAATGTTTTGGTGCCAACACGCCCCAGTTTGCGCAGGTCGCCAAGAGATGCAACGCCGACCAATAAGGAAGCAAAAATCAGGGGGATCACCACCATTTTTATAAGACGGATAAACGCCGTTCCTACAGGGCGGATAACCGCTGCATCCGGACCGAAGATCAGACCAGCAACAGCACCTAGGATAAGTCCAGCAAAGATCTGTGTCGGTATGCCTGTTCGGCGGAGGGTTGTTAAAATCAAGATAACGATGGCTGCAAGCATAAGCAGGATCTGGATGATTTTGATGCTTAGTTCCTCAGCCGGATGGCCGAGAGTATAAGAAATAGCACAGAGAGCAACGGTAGCAACAGCTCCTGAGATTCGCCTCATGGGTCCTCCTCACGTCCAGGTGGTCTTTGATTAGATAATGTTATTGCACTGTTCATGGACAAAGTCAATATTTCAGGAAATTAAAATTCATAATATCTGCTTGCTTTTCTTAAGTCAATTTAGGCTTGTTTTTTTGGATTCTTGAAAAAAAACTTTCTATTGGACAGGAGGTAACTCAGGGAGCTTAATTACATTTAAAAGAATTAAGGACATTATTAGTATTAAGACAATCAATACAATCCGGATGATCCCTTCTCCCTTTTTCACGGAAACCTTTGCTGACCACCATCCTCCAGATGCCGTTCCGGCTGCAAGGGCCAACCCAAACTTCCAGTTCACGTTGTTTGTGAAAATGAAAACAAGCAGTGCTGGAATTGTATAAATAAATATTATAAAAACCTTGTGCATGTTGATATGGACAAGGCTGAGTCTCATCAGGTGGTATATAGATGCCATGAGTACGAAACCCACCCCGACCTGGATAAAACCTCCATAAAGCCCGACGGCAAACATTACAGGATAGATAAACCAGGAATTATGGTGAAGGCTTTCGCTCTGTTTTTTCCTTTGATTTGATTTCCGGAAAACCATCGAGATGATTACACCAATCATGACATAACCTAAAATGCTCTTGAACAGTTCATCACTGATGTTGACGGCGATGATGGAGCCAGCTATTGCTCCTGGCAGGGTGAAAGCGGCCAGTTTTAAGCTCAGTTTGAATTTGGAGTATTTTTCCTGGCGGAAGGACAAAATTGCAGAAAAATTTTGAATAAGGATACCGAGACGGTTGGTACCGTTTGCTACGGAACCATCGAGTCCAAGAAATATGAGAGTAGGGAGGGTAATTGCGGATCCACCACCAGCCATGACGTTGGTGAAGCCGGCCAGAGAACCGATTCCAAACAGAAGAAGTAGCTTTAATAACTCATCCATTGTTTCTACTTTAGAGAAGCATATGAGTCAGGATATTTTACCATTCTGAGAGCAAGATGCAAAACCAGATACTGAAATTATCTACCCAGCCTTGTCTTTATTCAGGATTTAGCTTATCTTTTAGAGAATGTATGAACCTATTGTGGAAGTCAAAGGATTAACAAAGGTCTTTAAATTATTAAAGGCTGTGGACAATGTATCTTTTGATATTTATCCTGGTGAGATTCTGGGTCTTCTTGGGCCTAATGGTGCGGGCAAGACAACTATTATCCATATGCTCCTTGGCCTAACTGCACCCGCATCAGGGGACATAAAGGTTTTTGGCTTTGACCTGAAAAAGAACAGGGAGAAGATCATTCAGGATGTTAACTTTTCTTCCTCTTATGTCTCAATGCCCAATTCCTTAACTGTAAAGGAAAGCTTAAAAGTATTCGCCAGGCTCTACAAGGTAAAGGAAAAAGAAAAAAGAATATCCGAACTTCTCAAAATCTTTGAAATAGAGGATATAGAAGACAAGCTTGTAAGGAATATCTCCTCAGGGCACCAGACACGGCTAAACCTGGCCAAGGCTCTTATCAACAACCCCAAGATTCTTTTTCTCGATGAGCCTACCGCAAGCTTGGACCCTGATATAGCAGACAAAACAAGAAGCTTATTGAAGTCAATAAAAAAGAACCGCAGTTTGTCCATTCTTTACACTTCTCACAACATGAAGGAGATGGAGGAGATGTCAGACAGGATAATCTTCCTTTACAAAGGGAGGATTATCGCCGAGGGAAGACCTGAGGAGATTATTAGGGATTTCAGAAGGAAAAACCTGGAAGAAGTTTTTTTGAAGGTAGCAAGGGGGGAATAGATTTGAAAAGTCACAGGATCATTGCCCTTTTCACAAGGCATATGTATCTCTACAGAAGAAGTTTACCCAGGCTTATGGAAGTTTTTTATTGGCCCTTATTAGATCTTCTTGTCTGGGGATTTATCACTGTTTATCTGGCTCAATTCAGACAAAATTTGCCTGGTTTTATAACCTTTTTTCTTGGTGCCTTGATTCTCTGGGATATCCTGTTCCGATCACAGCAGGGCATATCTGTCTCTTTCCTGGAAGATGTATGGGCGAGAAACTTTTTGAACCTCTTTGCAAGCCCCTTAAGTTCTTCAGAGTATATTCTATCCCTTATGTTAGTGAGCGTTGTTAAGATTATAACGGTTGCCGTAATCATGGCTGCTCTTGCCTGGGTATTGTATTCTTTTAACATATTCCTGATAGGCATATCCCTCATCCCTTTTGTCCTCAACCTTATAATCATGGGATGGGCGATAGGAATTATAACCACGGCACTTATATTGAGATTTGGTCAGGAGACGGAGGTTCTTGCCTGGGCTATTGGCTTCATGTTTATGCCTGTCTCTGCAGTGTTTTATCCTGTGTCTGTGCTTCCTCCGTTTCTTCAGACAATTGCCCACTACGTCCCAGCCTCACACGTATTTGAAGGAATGAGGGAGGTCATATCCAAGGGTGGCTTCCCTCTTAACGAACTAGTCTGGGCTTCGGGCCTTAATATAATGTATGTGTTTATTTCCTTTTTATTTTTTAACTGGAACTTTAAGGTTGTGAAACGGAAAGGACTCTTGGTCAGAATAGGTGAGTAGGGATTTTTTTGTCCACTTTCACATCGCCCCGTCTATCAATCAACAAGCGCAGAAAAGCAATCGGGATGAAGATCGCCCCACTTTTTTACAGATTTGACTCAGCTCGCCTTGGGTTCCTTGCTCTCTCCAATCCCGGCAGGTGGTTTTATTTTTGTGGAGACCGGCGGCGGCTCAGTTCCTTCCTTCGACATCTGCACAATGCCATCGAAGAAGGAGTTATCAGAAATCATGACCGAGGGAGCTAAGATTTCACCCTTATACTTTCCTCCGTCGCGTAACTCAACCTTTTCATTGGCAACTACTCTGCCTTCCACTTCACCTTCGATGATCACGTACTCTGCCTTCACTTTACCCTTAAGCTTTCCTGTCTTGCCCACCAGCAAGAGTGCCGTTAGGTCGATCGTCCCCTCGAATTGCCCGTTAAGATAAAGGTTGTGAGAGCCCTTTACGTTCCCCACCACGCTGATGCCATCAAAGATCGCTGTTGTTTCCGTTTTCTGAGCTTTGTCTAGCATACGTCGATTCAATTTCGTCAAAATCCCCTCCTATATTCGGATTTTCCAAGCCATATTTTGGGGTAGGAATTTACTTTTATTGTTAATTTTCAATTTTTTTGATCTCCTGTAACTCCTACCTTAGTATAAACGCGGATAGATTTCTCTAGATCTACGCTAAAAAAGCTTATAGCACAGGAAAAATTTGAAGTCAAATGAGAAAAAAGTAAAAAAATGATGTTATTAAGATCTGCGGTTATTTAATTATGGCCTTAGGATTCTCTCTCTCGTAGTCACTTTTTCCCCAATACTCTTCAAAGTGTTTGGACCGCACTAAACATGTAACTGCTCCATTTTCCATAATAACCCATACATTTCCATAATTGTATTTCAAGTTACCGGTGTACCACTCAATTATGTAGCGCGGGCTTCCTGCGACTTTAATGACTTCATCTGGGGTCATGCCTAATTCAACATTTTTGACATCCGGCGTTATATTTTCCACATCTGGCTTTGTCTTCAATCGTACCTCAAAAGATTGAGAATTCTTGACTTTTTCCTCGTCTGTATTCCCCATCGGAAGGTCGTTGGCTGTCCTGCCCTTTAATTTGGGTTCGAAGCGCTCTCTTTCAAGGGCTTTTTCAAGATTAAGTTTCTTAGTTGACATTGAGGACCTCCGCTGTTAGTGCTGTAAAATCTTTTGCTCCGTTAGACCGAGGAGCATACTCAAAGATGGTTTGGTTTTGAATCCTGGCTTCGCCTATGGAAACATTTTTTCGTATCCTCGTCTGGAATACTTTCGATCCCCACCTCTCTCTTGCTACATCATCAATTTCTCCAGAGATGATTGTCCTTTGCTCATACAGGTTTATCAAGATGCCAAAAATGTCGATCGGTCTATTTCCTCTGGCTGCAATTTCATTGGCCACTTCGATATATCTTTCAGCTCCCATGATGGCATCTATTCCCGGGCTTACGGGTATCAAAAGGTTGTCGCAAAATATAAGTGCGGCCCTGTTGATAAGAGTATCGGTTGGGGAAAAATCACAAAAGATATAATCGTAATCAAATCCTTGGATAAATGAAATACGCTCCTTGAATTTGAATATCCCAAAGTCGTCTTTGGTTAATTCCCTCTGGGCATCATAAAGCCGCTTTCGGCCTGAAGTGATGATATCCAGGTTCTTGCGAACCTCAATGATCACGTCCTTGTGGCCATCAATAAGCAGCTCTGAGAGTGTATGCTCTGAGGCAATATTGAAATGGCCTCCAACGTTTCCCTGGGGGTCGCAGTCAATAATAAGAACCCTCTTGCCTTTATGGGCAAGGCCGGCTCCGAGATTTATGGCTGTGGAAGTTTTGCCGACTCCGCCCTTAGATGTTGCGATAGCTATCCTCTTCAATGTTTATTTCCTCCCGCTTCGATTGTCCCGCATCAGCACCGGAAGCCGGGGAAGGTGCCGGCGAAAGTCTAGGATTGGCTCTTCAGTTTTCCTTGATTTTTTATAATTCTTGCCTGATCCTGCGCCCATAAACGCCTCTTCCCTTCTAATCTAGAAAACTTATAGCACAGGAAAAATCTGATGTCAAAATGATAAACTTATTCCCCCCCCTTTTTTGAGAATTTTGGTTATCTATTGATGAAAGTATAAAAAAATTATACGGTTTTTTTAGATTCAAAAGAGAAGAGCCATGTCTAACGCTTCTATTCCTTCCGCCTTTCCCCTCTCCTTCGCTGTCCCTTGCGACGTTCCTTCAAAGACCGCCGTTCCTCTCCGGTTCGGCGCTCAGGTCCCGGATATCTTAAAGCATCTCTTTTCTTTTTTTTATCCATACCGGACCCTCCAATTTCAATTA
>Ga0209427_10008887_pt1 | contig 11248 bp, 9 predicted proteins | sample DeeMarSWOR136_30_FD_187465 | JGI IMG/M metagenome (GOLD analysis project Ga0209427, IMG submission 187465) | Marine sediment microbial communities from White Oak River estuary, North Carolina - WOR-1-36_30 (SPAdes) (version 2) | ecosystem: Environmental > Aquatic > Marine > Intertidal zone >... | reverse complement strand
CCGAGAGCGTGTGATAGGCCAGGACCATGCGCTGGCGGCAGTTGCCAAACGCATTAAGACCTCGCGTGCCGGTATAGAGAATCCGAATCGGCCGATTGCTGTAATGTTTCTGGTCGGACCCAGCGGTGTAGGCAAAACCGAAACGGCACTGGCTCTGGCGGAGGCCTTGTACGGGGACGAGAGCAACATAACCACTATTAACATGAGCGAGTTTCAGGAGGCCCACACGGTATCAACACTCAAGGGCTCGCCTCCCGGATATGTCGGTTATGGGGAAGGTGGCGTTCTGACCGAGGCAGTGCGGCGTCGTCCATATAGCATTGTCCTGCTTGACGAAGTCGAAAAGGCACATCGCGACGTTCATGAGATATTCTTTCAGGTATTCGACAAAGGCCAGATGGAAGACGCCGAGGGACGTCTCATCGACTTCAAGAACACAATTATTCTGCTCACAAGCAATGTGGGCACTGACCTCATTATGGACATGTGCAAAGATCCCAAGTTGATGCCTGACCCCGAAGGTATATGCAAGGCCCTGCGAAAACCATTACTGGAGGTCTTCCCTGCGGCCCTGCTCGGCCGCCTCGTCGTTGTGCCCTACTATCCAATCAGTGACGATACACTAAAACTCATTATCCGCCTGCAACTTGGAAGGATTGGTCGTCGTACACAGGAAAATCACAAGATACCGTTCACTTATGATGATAAAGTCATCGAGCTTATTGCCAGCCGATGTACCGAGGTTGAAAGCGGCGCCCGAATGGTCGATGCGATTCTGACCAACACTTTACTACCGGAAGTCAGCCAGGAATTGCTGACCCGGCTTATGGAAGGTAAAACCGCAAAGCGTGTCCATGTAGGCGTTAAAGATAGCGAGTTTACTTATTCTTTCGACTAAAACGTACATTGCAAAGACACAACAATAGATCAAGTGAGCACTATTGCATAAAGTCAGCGGCAAGTGTAAACTAAAAATGGTTTCGATGCAAAAGAGGTAGGATTACAGAATGCCAGAGAAACTTACACAGAAAAATAGAGAACTGGCGATTGGCAAAACCCATTTGGGCGAAGAAGTCCTTTTGCTGGTCAGTATGTCCGGCACCGAGCATCTGGGCCGGCTGTTCGAGTATAAGCTGGAATTGGTCAGCGAAAATCCTCAAATTAAGGCCGAGAAAATCGTCGGGCAGAACGTGACCATCCGCCTAAGACTTGGCACCGACAAAGACCGCTACTTCAACGGTTATATCAGCCACTTCACCCAGGTAACAGCCTACGGCCGGCTCGCCCGATACCAGGCCACTGTTGTCCCCTGGCTCTGGTTCCTGACCAGAACCGCGGATTGCCGTATCTACCAGGACCAAAAAATCCCGGACATAATCAAGGATGTTTTCAAAAAACACGAGCTAAAGGATTTTGAGGAGTCCCTGAGCGGAAGCTATTCCAAGAAGGAATACTGCGTCCAATACCGCGAGACCGACTTTGACTTTGTGAGCCGACTCATGGAGCAGGAGGGGATTTACTACTTCTTTAAGCATGAGAACGGCAAACACAATCTGGTTCTGGCTGATTCGCCCAGCGCACATGAATCTTATCCTGAGTTCGACGAAGTCGAATATCATGCTGCCGACAAGGGGACCAAAACCGAAGGATGTGTTCAGGACTGGATAGTCGAGACACATCTACAGCCCGTCTCATACGCTCTGAATGATTTTGATTTCGAAGATACCAAGAAAGCGCTGGAGGTAAGGGCCAAAGTGAGCAGATCCCATGCGCTGGCGGATTTCGAAATATATGATTACCCCGGTAAATATACCGAAACCGGCGATGGGGACGGTTATGCAAGGAAGCGTATTGAAGAGATTCAGGCCCAGTTTGAAATCGCAACGGCCGACTGCGATTGCCGCGGTATCTGCCCGGGCTTTACCATTAAACTCACCGACCATCCGCGCGACGACCGGAACGGCAACTACCTGATAACCTCCGCAAGCTATAAGATTGAGGGTAACGAATACTTCTCTGCCGCTGAGCAAAGAGGCGAGTGCATCTATTCGTGCAAATTCACGGCAATCCCCGCAGACCAGGCGTTTCGCACACCACGCACCACACCGAAGCCAATTGTTTCAGGCCCGCAGACTGCGATAGTGGTTGGTCCTTCCGGCGAAGAGATTTACACTGACAAGTACGGCCGGGTCAAAGTAAAATTCCACTGGGACCGTTACAGCAAGGCAGATGAAAACAGCTCCTGCTGGATAAGAGTTGGCCAGGTCTGGGCGGGCAAGAACTGGGGAGCGATTTACACCCCCCGTATCGGCCAGGAAGTTATCATCGATTTTCTGGAAGGCGATCCCGACCAGCCGATTATAACCGGCCGGGTCTACAACGCTCAGGTTATGCCGCCGTACGACCTGCCGACCAACAAGACCATGTCCACGCTCAAATCCAATTCCAGCAAAGGCGGCGAGGGCTTCAACGAAATCCGCTTCGAGGATAAGAAGGGCGAGGAGCAGATATTCATCCACGCCGAGAAAAACCTCGATATCCGCGTCAAAAACGACCGCTTTGAGACTATCGGCAGCGACCGTCACCTGGTCGTCGAGAACGAGAAGTTCGAGCAGGTCAAGAGCCACCGCAACGAATTTGTGGAGCAGAACCATCTCGAGGAAATAGGTCAGGACCGTAATCTCAAAGTCAAAGGCAAGGAGGCCAAGGAAGTCGGCAAGAGCCTCTCGCTGACCGTAAAGGGCGATGTTGCCGAGGTCTTCAAGGCCAACCACTCCGAGCAAACTTCGAGTGATTACTACCTTAAAGCAAAGAATATCGTAATCGAGGGGATGCAGAATATAACGCTGAGCGTTGGAGGCTCACATATCGCAATTGAACCGGCTGGAATCGAGATAAAGACAAGCGGACAACTCAAAATCGATGGAACACAGGTTCAGGTTAGCGGAAAGGCCATGACAGAAGTCAAGGGTGCAATAGTAAAGATCAACTAATATATGGATTCGAATTAAGATGGGTAAAAAGAGCGGAAAAGCAGGAAAGTCGGTCCCTCCAGCGGCACCTAAAAAGCCCGAAGATGCGGATCTGGCTGATCCCGGCAAGGTGGCCGAAATAAAGGCCAAGCAGGCCGAGACAAAGTCCGGCAAATACGGCTCCGAGAAGGTCAAGCCACACAAGCCTCCGGAAACGGAAGAAGAAGCAGAAAAGAAAAGCTGGATAGAAATCGAAATGATAGATGAGGAAAACGAACCTGTACCGGGCGAAAAGTACAAAATAACCCTTCCCGACGATTCAGTAGCCGAAGGTACACTGGATAATAAAGGCTTCGCACGCGTGAACGGAATCGATCCGGGGACGTGTAAAATTACGTTCCCTGAACTTGACAAGGATGCCTGGGAAAAGGTATAAGATCATCAACTATGGCCAAACATAAGGTAAAACAAGGCGAATGCATGCTTAGTATCGCGGAAAACAAAGGTTTCTTCTGGGAGACTCTCTGGAAGTTGCCGGAAAACACAGAACTTAAGCAAAAACGCAAAGACCCAAATGTTTTATCTCCAGGTGACGAGGTCTTCATTCCAGATAAGCAGGAAAAGACCGAAAACTGCGCTACCGAACAAAAACACCAGTTCCGAAAAAAAGGAGGCCCCGCCCTGATCCGGCTGCGGCTGTTGGATTTTGGCAAACCCCGCGCCAACCTGAAATACACTCTCGACATTGACGGCCAACTCTTCTCCGGTACCACCGACAAACAAGGTCGCATTGAACATTTTATACCCCCCGACGCCCAAAAAGGCGCCCTCCAACTTGGAAAAAATAGAGAACCCTTTGACCTGAACCTCGGCGCCATGGATCCCATCGATACAATCGAGGGCGTCCAGAAACGACTTAACAACTTGGGATTTGACTGCTGTGATCCCAACGGCGTCATGAACGAAGAAACTAAATACGCGATAAAGGAATTTCAGAAAAAATATCAACTGACGGAAGACGGACAGGTTAATGCCGAAACCCGCGACAAACTCAAGGAAATACACGGCTGCTGAATACCTTTGACGCAGCAGAATCCTGTTAAACATAGTAGTAAAGGAAAATAATCCTTGGTTGGCCACCACGAATTTCGAGGTAACTAAAAAGCCAGGCCCCAAAAGAAAAACAATCCATCATGAATTATCCTGTAAGCAGACAACACGGAAAAGGAAAAAGCGGTGTCAGCAAAACCTTTTCCACCCTTAACAAAGAATATGAAATCCGAAAAATTATTATCGTCCAGGGTATCGAATTTACCGAGGCCGACATCAAAAAAAGGCACGAAAAAATAAAAGCGAAACGCGATAAATACAAACAGGAATACGAACAGGCCAAAGCTGCAAACGATAAAAAGAAAATGGCCCAATCTAAAAAGTATTATAATGCCTACGTCGGTTTTTGTAAATACGGCCGTAACTTCCTGATACCCGATCCGGATGGTAAAATTATGGGGAAAATCCCCCTGACCGACCGCGGCGCCGGTTGTGAATTCCGCTATGAATATCAAGCGCACAAACAACTGGTTACCTACCGCCTGCGCATCGTCAAAACCAAGCAAGAATTAGACAAATGGTTCAAAACCCCCGACGTTATGCTCATCTATGCCGGTCATTCCAGATATGGCCGGGGAACCTGCTTTGGCGATAAACCTGATCCCGGCGATCGATGGGAAGACGGTACCGGATGCACTGTCGGAAATCTCAGCAGAGATGACGGCATGTTCCGACTCGCATTTGACTTCGTCGGCGTTACCATACACGATATCCATAAACACGGCTACCATACACGACCTTTTCAGGGCACGCTCAACATCGATAAGAAAACCCATCATCCCGATATCGTCAAGGCCGCGCCCCTTCGAAAACTCATCATCGACGATGCCCTCGACACAAGCAAAATCGAAAAAAAGAACACCTTTAACGCCTCCCACGAAGATTGGGGCTACTGGAAATGGGATGAGGATAACCAGTGTATCAAAATCAAGCCCGTATTCAACCTCTACAACCATTTTTATAAAGGCACCTATACCGGGCCCTATTGGGGATATCGCGATAAATACCAAGGAAAATGGGAATTAAATATCCTCCTCCATGCCGGCTGGAAAAACACCGCCGCCGACCCCTGGGAACTCCAACGCGTCGAACCCAAATGCAAATGCTTTTGCCATTTCGGATGCAGCTCCTTTAAACATTTTCACCCCATTATCAGGGGCGACGATAAAAAAAACTGGAAAAAAACCGGGGAAGGACCTTCGCAAAAAAATTTCGCCTACTTCACCATCAGACCGGCTAACGGCCTCCTGCCCCCAGTCTGGCTCAAAAGAATCATGCAGTATCCCAAAATCAGCAAAGGACGCTCCTGGGAACCATGCCTCGAATGGGCGCGAAAAAAAACCAATTATGATTTATATTACAAATATGGCGAAAATTTTCGGGTCATCTAAACCTTATGAAAAAACAGAAATATAATCATCGTCTTGGAAATACAAAACCTATTCTCGTTTTGGCGTTAACCGGCGTATTGACCTTTGTCGGTATCGCTTGTCAAATAAAAGGAAAACATGCCATGGATAATTACGACCTTAACAAACAGTTTCAAAACCTCGATCCCGACGATACCGAGGCGGTACAAGTTTTGGCCGATACAATCAAAAACCGCGCCCGGCAGGATCCCGAAAAAATCATAAAGTTCTACCTCCAGGGCTCTGATAGCGATAAAGAAAAAGCCCTCGAAATCATCCCCGAACTCGAAGAACTCACCCTCTATCCTCTCCTGCAGGCCGCCCGCGAAACGCCACCCTTTATGATGCCTCAGGTTATGTCCCTATCCCTAGAAATCCAGTTAAATAACCGGAAAAAAATCATAGCTCTTCTCAACGACATGCTTCAAAACCAAACCGAAATCCCCAAACTTTCTCCGGAAGAACCAACCGAAGAAGAATTACCTCCCCGGCGCGTTTGCGATGAAGCCTATTTACTCATGAGAAGATTGCTCAACTTCTCCGAAAGTGAAGTGAACTATGAATTAAACGCCAGCGACTTCCTGCAATTATCCGAAAATGAAAAAGACAGCGAAATCCTCAAAGCCCAAAACGCCAAAACCTGGACCAATTGGTTGAAAGAGTCCGAAATCGAACAATAAATTGAGATTGGACGCGAGAATAGAAATGCCGCGAGGATAAGAATTGGTGACATATATATGTGTGTCCGGTACAGACAGGCCGCGAGGCCGACGCCGTAGGTAAGAAACCAAGCAGACATGAGAATCATGGAAGCATTTGTCTGAAAAACAACTTGTAGAGTTGATATTCTTCCGATATAATCCAAATTGTTCTGATAGATACCGAATAAATGGAGAATTAGATATGCCGCCGGCAGCAAGAGTTGGTGATATGCACGTATGCCCGATGGTAACGCCGGGTGTTCCCCCTATTCCACATGTGGGTGGTCCTATCCTGCCGCCCGGCTGCCCGACGGTCCTTATCGGTGGTCAGCCGGCAGCATGTATGGGCGATATGGCAACATGTGTCGGCCCGCCGGATTCTATCATCAAAGGCTCTGCGACCGTCCTCATCGGCAACAAACCAGCCGCACGTATGGGCGACAACACCGCCCACGGCGGTGTTATTGTTGTCGGCTTACCTACCGTCATGATTGGCGGCTGACGCCTAATACCCCCCTACCGCCAGGGCCCTGCCAATGGGGCGAGCGGGTCCGCTATCGACTGAAAACGCGGAACCAGAACAGCATCCCTGCCTTTGATGGAAAGCACCGGCATAAGCCCCTTATCAATAAGGACCTCCATCGCACGCTCGGTCAGGATTGTCTCCGCACAGGGCGTGGTGCGCTTCTCACCATCGGAGGTGTATATATGCATGGGTAGGCCGGCCAAGTCCTGACCAAGCCCGCCGGTAAAGGCCCAGCCGAACTCACGAAATGCCTCAGCAAGCAGACATACACAGATAACGGCTGAATTACCCCATAAATACTGCTCGTGGCCCGCAAGAGGTGAAAATTCCTCGAAATCAAACCGATCGATTGGGTCGGTGTCCCTACCGTAAGGCAAACGCAGTAGGAACCGGGGCAGGACCAGGCCGATATAGGCAGACTCGGGCGAGCGTCGAAACTGCTGCCACACTTGGCCGACGGCCGGGTCGGGCTGCCAGCGCCAGTCATTCGGATCCGGCGTGGCAGCAAGCGACTGGCAACCTGCAAAGTGTGAATCGGCCGCAGTCAGCAACGGCGCACCCGCTGCATGGGCAATCCGCCCAAGCTGCTGCAGCAACTTGATATCTTCAGTGGTCTGGTCGAACGTGTAACCACCTACTAAGACAGCGTACGGCTCGGCTCCGGGTATACTGACGCTTTGCTCAACGATAAGCCTGTACGCACCTGTGGTTTGCAGGGAATCCGCCGACGCCAGGTCGGCCGCAAGTTCCGCCTTGCTGACGTCAATTATAAATATTTTGAGCGTTTCATCCGTTTCCACCCGGCTGACGAGGAAGTGAAGCATCCGCCACGTCGCCTCAAGATGCCGGAAGTCCGGCTGATGGAGAATCGCCCGCATCTGTCCGCTGATGGCCTGGTCGACTTGAGCGAGAAGCTCGTCCTGCTGCGGATCAGGGGCGGGGACAATATAAGGTTTGACGGTCTCGCGAATAAGGGCTTCTATACCGACGAACTTGCCCGCGGGAACGGAAGGCTGTTCCGGGCTTGTGCGTTTTCCGAGCAGCCGTTCAACTGTTTCAGTATCAGACTCTTGCTGCTCCGGGCTGCTCTGAGCCTGTTCGGCCTCAGCCTTATCGCTCTCCTTATCTTCCGCAACCCATGAGCGAACCTGAGAAGCAGCCTCCGCAAAAGTGGCCGGATTCTGCATGAGCTCTCTGGTCGATTTCAGCTTCTGGAAGACTTCCAGGCGGTCAAAGATTCGGTCAGGGTGAAAGTCATCAAGATCGCTAAATCGTAGAGGGATACGAGGTCCTTCCCTGCTGCCGAGGGGGACATGAATCTCGCAGCCAAGTCTCATCGGCAGATTATCCAGGTTGTCCACATCCACCGCGATGCGTCTGCGGGCCGCGAGCGAAGGTCCTGTTTCACACAACCCGCGATTACTCCGCCCGCTAAAGTCAGCGAGTATGGCTATGGAAAACGGTGTGTCGTCTTTGGCTTTGCGGGGGGCGAATGAGGTTTGTGTACCCAATTGAAATTCCATCTTTTCCGGTGAAAATTGCATAGACATGGCAGTTTACTCCATAATACAAACTTGACTTCGGCCTGCTGCGAATGAGCACTCTCTCTTATAGTTTCCCGGGGTTGTGTTTCTAAGCAACAACATACTCCTGAATAACGTAACGCACTACGAAAGAATATTCAAGAAACTTTCGTTATTAATGCTTCCTGAAAAAAACTCCGTTGGCAACACAATATATTGTTTGACAGTGAATTGCCAATTGATAGAATGGCCTCAAATGACCTTGAATGGCCCCAGCAGCCGGACAGTTGGACCGACTGCTGGGTAGCAAATAAAATGAGTTGATAGTTATTAAGGTAAGTTACCTGTGTCATTTTCCAACACCAAAAGACTTCTTAAAGCACTACCCGATGGCTACTTTGCCATACCCATTTCTGAGGACCAGAAACCAAATGTACTGAAAATTTGCGTATTGGTTAAGAAAGAGCCAGATGCTGCTGCCGGCCACCTTGTCCGAATTCGTAATATTATGGATGCAGACGTATTCCTCGGATGTATTGTCGATAGCTCAGGCCGGGTGCAGGAGTGGCTCGAAATGTGGATTCAGAATAGTGGAAGTCTTATCGACACGGTATCCGCAGCCCGTCAAGTGCTTTCGAACACCATGCTGGACAATCGTTGGCACCGGCAATGTCAGGCCCTGGAAGAGCTTGAAGGGGCTGAAATAGTCAAAACCGGATGGGAATCTGAACAGCCACTGCCGACATTCCTGGATCTCTCAAAGAAATCTCCGGTTCATCCTGTGGAAACTCAATCCGGTGCGAACTGGAAATTGTGCAAAGATGAGGGCCTGCTTCAGCAGAAGGGTTTACCGGGCTATGGCAATTCGTTACATCGCTACCTGAACGTACCGGAACTTGGTGACAATTCACCTCTGGTACCTGTTACACCCCAAGCTCCCACCAATGACTCTACCAAACCGATGTCCGAGATATGCGGCGACCCCGCTTGCATCATCCCTCTGAATCCACAGGCCGGATTGATGCTCGTAAAGAAACATGTCCCAATTAAGCTGGACACCTTCGTTGATATCCTTAACGGAAAGCCGTGGGACGGTTTAAAACATGGAAGGTCCATACTTGACCTCGGTGAGTCGCTCAAGGCACTGAGCAAAGACGAACCGACAATAAGCTCAGACGGTTGGCTTTTCCTGGAAACACAGGGTCGTTGCGGCCGATTGATGGAAACATTACATCTGAAGCTCAGATTGCTGGCCGATATCGTATCGTCCGTACGCTCCTTGACATATCATCTGCAAAGGCCATTGCTTAATATAAGCCCTGAAAGCTGGCAGGTCGAAATGGGAGAACCAGGACGGGGGCTGCCTTTTTTCTGGACCGCAAGGGTAGTGTTAAATGACGCCGGCGATGCGGTTCCTTTGGCGATAGAAAAGAGCGATTTCAAGTACTATTTGCCGGCGAGGACACCCGGAACGTCGGTCTACCGCCCGCTGGTCACATCCCTTCCGACCCAGGGAAAAGCAGCGGTCCGGATTAGGAAGGTCCTGCCGGATACCAGCGATACAACCGCTGTTGAAGGAACGTTCACTACTCAGGAACGCATAGAGATGGCGAAGAACGACCTGGTGTGGTTCAGACTTAATCTGGCTTGCGTAGACATCAATCTTCACGCCCACCTGGAAAAAGATTCGGCCATGGCCGCCGGCGAGTGGCGCTTCCGAACGGTTGCACAAAAAATACATGAAACAAGGGTTTCACACCTTCGCAAAGCCGAAGGTGTACCCGTAGCCGATGTCCCGTTCGAGATCATACCGCTTCTGAGCAGTCCTTACGACCTGTATTCGCTGGCGGTAATGGCCGTGAAAATCCTTCTTGTAGACAACACCAGCAGCCTGCCTGTAACACTTGATGAGACGTTGAGCCTGCTTCATCAAATCGAAGCCGAGTATGATGAATCCAAAAGCCTGGAACAGCAGATAAGCGAAGTGTTCAAGGGTGACCAAAAATGGCCTCAGGCTTTAGGGCCTCAACATTTGACCTTCGATGAGATGACACCGGAAGAGTCTTTTAGTCTTATACCTTCTGAACTATGGTTGACAACACTATCTATCATTTTGAGGATGTTTCCGGGACCGGGTCCTTATAGTGAGTGCAAAGACTATGGGGACGCGCCGCAGGGCGGTCTACACAAAGTCTTTGAAACAACGTTGAGCGACCTGGATAATCTCATATTAAGAACACGCAGCTTCATCGTTGCCGACTGGAAATCCAACCGGGAAATCGCCTCTGTAATCCGGAAGTTTCTTGTTTAAGTTTTAAACTTGGTAAGAGTACAAACTGAGTATCCTTCGTGATAAGGTAAACAAACATTGTAAACGTGATTTGAAAAATGAAGGGAGTTGCCGATGAATACAGCGCTGTGGAAATACAAACTTTTTGGGCTTCTTGTGGGTGGTCTCATTGCCGGAGGATGTAGCGGGATTCCAAGGAGCCGCTCTATTATCCTTACAGCAACCGAGGACGTTTGTAAAAAATCAGTCGAGGTACATCTGGTCGGTGTAAACAGGTCCGAGAAGGAACAGTGGGAACAGGTGTCAATGACCGAATACTGGCAGCCAAAAAACCAACTAAGGGACAGTGCCAAGGAATACACTTACGTGTTCCACTTCGGACAGGAGCCCTGTGAGAAAATACTCGGCAAAAAAGACCCGATCCAGAAGGTCTGGAAGAAGAAACGGAAAGCCGAATACTTGTTTATCCTGGCGGACCTGCCCGGAGTATTTCCGGATATGGTCGGTAACGCCGATGCAAGACGCCTGCAACTGCCGGCCCCGAACTCAACATGCTGGAATATTTTAGAAACCGAAATCAGGCTTGAGATCGATAGCAGCAAAATCGTTTCTTTGACCGTACCCAAACCGGAATGTCAATAAAACTTCACCCTATTGGGTTAACATAAGGCGATGGGCGAATGGCAACTTTTGGTCGTTTTGAAACCGTCCGGGAAA
>Ga0209427_10008885_pt1 | contig 11249 bp, 9 predicted proteins | sample DeeMarSWOR136_30_FD_187465 | JGI IMG/M metagenome (GOLD analysis project Ga0209427, IMG submission 187465) | Marine sediment microbial communities from White Oak River estuary, North Carolina - WOR-1-36_30 (SPAdes) (version 2) | ecosystem: Environmental > Aquatic > Marine > Intertidal zone >... | reverse complement strand
TCAAACAGGAAAAAGACCCTGATAGGAAAAAACTTCTCCAAAATGCACTAGAACGTGGTCTTGCACTCCTCGAAGAGTCAGGAGGGTGGTAAAGGATGGTTGTTCTTCGTCAACTTATCACACACAACTTCAAGCATCTTGATGTGGACATCACCTTCCCGCAAGGCATTCTAGCAATCAGCGGACCCAACGAGTCCGGAAAATCAAGTATCTTTGAAGCCATCCTGTTCGCCCTCTTCGGGCGCACGCATAAAGCGCCCATGGGTCAAAAGGACCGGCTCATCAATTACGATGCTGAGAAGACCTTTGTTCGATTAGTCTTCGAATTGGAGGGAACCAATTACCGAATCACACGACAAATTCACAGCGGAACACGACCCTCGCAAGCCCAGTTACACAAAATCGACTCCTCAGGCCAAGCCTCCATACTCGCCACTGGAGTCACGAACGTCGACAAAGAAATTAGCACCCTCCTCAATGGAATTTCGCTTGCCGACTTGTTAGCAAGCAACATCGTCCTTCAAAAAGACCTAAACCGCTTGGCACAAATGCCAAAGATGGAACGCCGCCACGTCATCAATGCCATGATGGGCCGGGAATGCTTCTCCAGGGTAGATGACAAACTCGCCTTAGAACTCCGACCACTACGAAAAACACTCGAACCCGAACAAAAAGCCCTTGAACAGCTACGACATCGTAAAGAGGACTTTGAAAAGCACAGCGAAGAGTACAAAGCCAAACAGCAAGTGCTAACCGAGTTCGAACAACAACTAAAATTGATCAGCCAGACTCTGGCACAAACTGAGAAGAACCATGCCGCAGCTAAGGCTTACAAAGACGTCTACGACAAACAAGACGAGTTACAACGGGAAATCACCTTTCGAAGGCAGACTGAGACACGATTAACCAAACAACTTGCTAGCGCATCAAAACTTCAATCCCAGCAAAAACGGCTTAATAAACAACAACAGCAGCTTGACTATTTAGAAGAAGATACGATAAAATTCCAACAAATCGAAGTGATTTCGGATCAACTTGGAACAAAAATTGATGAACGACAAATGGTGACCGAACTTATCAATCGGTTAGAAGGGCAAATCAATGGATTTGAACCTGTGGAGCAAGTACTCGCCGAATACGAGCAGGTGAAAGTGCAACGACAAAAGGTCGAAGCCAGTCAACGACGGATTCTCTCTCCTCTGCTCTATGTTCCGTCCATCGGATTGTTAGCTGCTGGCGTTGGATCTATCTTCTTCAATCCCCTTGTCGGGGCAATCCTCATTATAGCTGCTCTACCTTTTCTGGGCTATCTGGCTTGGACATATCTCTCTTACAGTAGAACTGTTCCAGATTTGAAACAGCTCCGGTTGCGTGAAGAGTCGCTCAGCGAGCAAGTTACGAAGTATCGACTCATGGAAGACTACCAAGTGCAACTTCAAGATCACCTTCAACGGAGAGAAAAACTATCCAAAGAAATCGATGCCATCGCCAAGAAGGTGTATGCCCAGTTAACGCATTTTTCTCCTTCAGTCCTCGAAGGCATTGAAGTGCCCGAAGAATCTGATTCGGGTGCTTTGCAGCAGACGATCCGAAAGGTAGAACAGAAGTTATTGGAACTTAAAGCAGGAGCAAATTCAATAACTGAACAACTAACTTCGATTGAGGATCAGCTGAAGGGGATGACTGAAGCAGAAGAAGATTTGAAGCAGACCAAAGCTGAAATTGTTGCCTTCACTGACGAGTTATCCTCACTAATTTTTCCCACATTACCTGAAGACCTGGGTGATTACTCAGAAAGGCTCTATGAGGAACTGGATCTCCAAGTCAGGGAAATGCGCGAAGAGAAAGTACGACTACAAACTGAACGAAAAACAACTCTGGAACGCATCGATGAGCTGAACTCACTCATCCAAGAGAACGAAGGCGTCGTTGACGAGTATGTTCAAAAAGAACATGAAGTTGCCCAACTCGAAGAAGATATCAAAACCGGTGAGTTCATCATCGAATTCATCCGTGAAGTCGCAGAGCGAGGCCGTGAACAAGTCCGACCACGCGTTGTAAACGTAATGGAAAGGCTACTGGCGACGATTACCGATGGGAAATATCGGTTTCCAAAATTAAGTGAGGACTACAGTCTCAAAGTATATTCATCTGAAGCTGGCGAATATGTGGGGGCCAACCTTTACAGTGGTGGCACGGAGGACCAGTTCCTCTTGGCATTACGCCTAGGTTTTGCCATTGCCCTTCTTCCACAGGGGCGGGGAACTGCCCCTCAATTCTTGCTCCTTGATGAACCCTTTGGTGGCTCTGATATTCAACGGCGGGACAACATCATTCGGCTCTTACAAGATGAACTCTCACGAACCTTCCAACAAATCATCGTAGTCAGTCATCAAACAGCCGTGCTCTCGGCATCCGAACATCAATACCGTATGGCAAATGGACGGATTATCCGTTCTGAATAGGAGTGTTAATCACCTTCGATTTCTATATTCGTTAAAATATGCTCTTCTCTAGTGAGAGAATCCGGAAACTGAGACCCAAAAGTAGATAATAATCTGTTCCTATGCTATTCACGGGTGCTGACACCGGAGATTCGAGTTATGACATCTGCAGAACAAATCACCACGCGGTGGAAGAAAGCATTTCCGTTAGCCGGATTTAAGCCAGCCTTGCGTAAACCCACCGATGAGGAACATCGACTTGCCCAGCAATTTTGCCCCACTTTGTATGCAGACCCTGAGCTCATAAAAGAAGAGCAGATAGACCTTGCAAAGAATCTCGAATTAATTGAACCTGAAGGACGGCTCGCTGCCTTAAAGAAACGGTTTCGTGGTGATGAGTTTGCCGGCGTTGTCGATTCACTTTTTCTCTTTTGTCTTGGTGAATTTCCCAAGAATCTAACAGGTGCAAAACTCGCTGTGTTAGGTGTCGCCCTTCCTGGGAGCGACCTTCCCTGGGACAAAGAGATGCATGGGGTTCTTGATAAGATTCGAGACAGACTTCGATCCAACTATTCCAATCAATTCCACAACTACGTTCACAGCTTGTTCGCGAGTATCTTTCCGTCAGAAAAAACACCCACCTGTGTGATGAAGTACCGTGTTAGCCGCGATCCAGCTGACAAGGACGTGTTTTGCATCCAATATTTCGCCTACTGGCCTGTCCAGCTGTTCCCCCGGCATTGGTACGACTACGAACCGGTGTATGTCATAGTTAGAAAAGAGGGGAAGACCTTCGTACCCCTCCTTGTTTCTTTTAACGCCGATTATGGGGCCCGACCACTTGTGAGAGGCAAGCGCCCTGGCCATATTATTCGGACCTTTATCAACTGGGATAGTAAAGATTTACAGATTTCTCCGAATGACTTCAATCCCATGGCTGACTATATGACGAAAGCCTATGGTGGCAGTTATTATTACCAAGAGGTGCCGAATGACCGTCGTGTAAGCCATGTTGATAATCTTCAAGGTTCTGAGAGTCTTTTCGCTTTGCATGTTCCCAGAAAATGGCATTCATATGATCTTACGACTCCTGAAGTTCGCCGGGATAATTGGGCCTTGCCCTGTCAGTTACACCCGTTGAAAACTCAGGACTTACTTCATATTGAATGGAATGTGTTGAACCCGTTTCAGGCTCCTTTTCTCTATCCGAATGTTGGGAAGAAAAACGCTCTAATGCATTTTCCCCTTGATGCTGCGACGCTTTGGCAGAGTGAGACCTATCGTCGTTGGAGTGACTATGCGCTAGTTGAGTTCCATATCAAGCATGGACGCCCCTCACAAACAGTGTCCAACATGTATGCCTACCAGGTGGGACTCTTCATTGATTTATTTGCAGAAATCTCAGGTGAAAGCATGGGACTAAGCATGTGGCCACTGATTGAAGCACGCGAACGTGAAATTGAAGAAACACTCTCTTTCTTTCAACGCATGCGCAAGCCCAAATAACACGAACCTCTAGCGGTCCTGCCTAGGAATTAATGAACCACCATGCTTAAAACCGAAACCAGAGAAACAACTCGGAAGAAATGAAGATGATTGAAATCCATGCTGCAGGCGAACCCACCCCCGAACTAGCAGCTGGCGGTTCAAGCCAGCGTTTTTGGTGGGCACTCCTACTAACGCTCATTTTCGTGTTCTTGGTGGGGGGATTTTTAGTTGGTTCTCCATTCAATCTCCTTTTTTGGGGCATTGGGCTCTCTTTTCTAATCATTTTCGTTGTCCTTGTCTACCGTGGAACACGGTCACCGGCAAAACTTGAATTCGCTGAAGTTCGACGACTCATCGCTTGTGACCAATGCAAAGTAGAAACTGAAGGACCACTTGAGTCTGGGGATCATATCTTTAGAGAAATCGGACCCTGCCCACGTTGTGAAGGAACACTGTATATTAAAGCGATTTACAGTATTGACAAAAAAGAACCCCTGAAACGCCAGCAGCCAAAAGAGGAAACTGAGAAATCCAAAACTCAACTCGAGGTTTAATCCTATTTCTCACCCATGATGCAGAGAATGTTTTTTGAGAAGATTTTCTGTAAATCATCATCCGATACGTTCAGTTCTTTGAAGATTCGAAGCTGATTTTCCAGAATATCATATCGAAATCCTCGAGGAAACATTGAGCTATCTGTTCCGAAGAGGATGCGTTCGGGTCCTCCGGCTTCAAGGGTTTTTTGTATGACGCCTTTCAGGGTTGAAGGATAGGGGATATATCGGACCCAAACATTTGAACCCGAGGTGTCAACGTAGATATTATCTTGCTGATAGAAGAGTAATAGAGTCTCGCGAAACATGCCGGCTCCAAGGTGGGCAATCCCAAACTTGACATTGGGAAAATCACGAGCTGCTGGCTGTAAATCCAAGGGATTCCCGTATCGTAGGTTTACCCCAGCACCAATCGAGATGCCAAAATGGTGAAGCACAGGTACCCTAAGTTCATCGGCAACCTGGTAGATTTTATACGCTTCCTCATTATAGGTGTGGAAATTGTTGAGAACGGGGTACAGTTTGTATCCATGGAAGCCCAGTTCACGAATCACGTACCGTGCTTGATCTTCAGCGTCAGGTAATAATGGGTTGATATTTGCATAGCCATAGAATCTGTTGGGAAATCGTTTGAGGGCATCCGCGAATTCCTGCCATGTTTCTGGTCCTACCATCATACCTATGCGAGAAATACCATATCGATCCAGTTCCTTGACCCACCGTTGGGCAAAATCTTCATCTGGATTTGGAACGTCAACTTTTGTCATATCAGTTCGAGTGCGAATACGACGTTGAAGAGCCTTCGAGCTTACCTGCCATGATTGAAATGTTGCATACGAGAGATAATGGGAATGGCTATCTATGACCTTCAAGTTCAGCTGTTCATGTAGCTTCTGTGTTTCTTTTGACACCGAATAACCTCCGATATGTGTCGTTTCTACCCGTCTTTAAGAATATGATGCAGTTTCGTATCTGCTCTCTAATCCTAGATTATTCAAGGAATGTCCAGATTTTGAACACAGGTTTAAAAGGACGAGATAACCACGAATCAATAATAGCCTAGGATTACTGGGGCAATAGAATGTCAACTTCTTATGGCGACAAGGTTACCACCAAATCTCGAGAACAACCTGTGTCGATTGAATCGCATCAACTTACTTTAGAAGGGATTCTAATCCTAACGGAAAAAGTAAACCAACCCGGATTGGTCCTCTGTCATCCTCATTCTCTTTTTGGGGGCTCTATGGATGACTCTCGCCTTATCGCCATTCAACAAGCTGCTGTTGCCAAAGGCTTCAATACTCTTCGATTCAATTATCGTGGAGTCGGGAAAAGTCAGGGGCAATTTGGGCAAGGAATCGGTGAAATCCAAGACACAATCGCCGCTGTCAAGTTTCTTCGAAACCATCCCCATACAGATAGTACACGGATTTGCCTCTTGGGTTATAGCTTTGGAGGAAGTATGAGCCTTGCCGCAGCGATGGATGTTACGCCCGCAGCACTAGTCACAATTAGTGCCCCACTTCGCCTCCCTGATTTGGAACCAGGGTTGGTAAAAGACGCAATTCGCTATGTCCCATGTCCAACCTATGTGGTGCATGGACAAGACGATGACTCTGTCAACCTGGTTGAAGCTGAAACAATCTATGCCCTATTACAGGTAGAAGAGAAGTACCTTCGTGTCATCAAAGGGGCAAATCATTTCTGGACACGTCGTCTTAACCATATCATTCCCATGATCTTGGCATTTCTCAGCGATAAATTAAACTTCAAATAATCACGAATTTACCGCGTTATAATTTTAGTTCATTGAGAAATTTCGTTGACAATAACCCTTAAGTGCGGGCTTGAGGTGCTTACTTCGCGAGGTTGCTGAGATGGTGAAAGTATATGGAAAATCTGCTACAGAGACCTTACGCTTACTCCGCAAGGGAGATATTACTGTCGATTTAGTTGGTATTGGGAATATGGGTCTTCCAGTGGCCCTAGCCTTTGCCAAGGAAGGCGCAAAAGTAGTCGGCGTACGAACTGACCAAGAGATTGTGGATCAAATAAACAGAGGAGAATCACCCCTTATCGGAGAACCTAAAATCCCCGAACTCCTCAAGGAAATGGTTACTGCTGGCCAGTTTCGGGCTACTATTGATGGTCCGGCTGCCGCAAAAGAATCAGATGTGATCATCCTTCTTGTACCACTTCTTGTCTCTGAAACAGGTGAAGAGGATTATTCGATTATTAAAAACGCAGCTGGCGAAGCTGGAAAAGGCTTGGAAAAAGGCGACCTCGTTATCACGTCAACAACTATGCCACCTGGTGCTACTGAAGCTGTTATTAAACCTGTTCTGGAGGAAGCCAGCGGATTAATGGCGAGTAAGGATTTCGGGCTCGCTCATAGCCCTGAAAGGCTCATGGTAGGCCGGGTCTTACGAAATCTCTATAAGTTCCCCAAAGTTGTTGGCGGGATTGATGAAGCAAGTACAGAAGCCGCTGCTGGTGTCTATGGCGTCTTTGGTGATGTTATCCAGACTTCATCCCTATTAGCTGCTGAGTTAGTAAAAGTGGCTGAAGGAACCTTTCGTGACATAAACATCGGGTATGCGAACTTTTTAGCCAAACTCTGTGAACCTCTGGGAGTTGATGCGTGGGAAATCATTGCTGCAGCAAACGAGGACACACGTGAGCATTGTATGATCCATCGTCCAAGTGCCGGTGTCGGAGGCCATTGCATTCCTGTCTATCCGTGGTTTCTTATCAACAAAGCCAAACAACTAGGCGTGGACCCTAACTTACTTCGACAAGCCCGTTACATCAACGATAGTATGCCGTATCATACGGTCGAGTTGATTATTCGATGCCTCAATGCCCAAAAGAAAGCTGTAAAAGGCTCAACAGTGAGTCTTCTTGGCATTTCTTTCCGGGCAAATGTCAAAGAGACACGGTTTGCCGCAAGCCTTAGAATTCTTGAGCTACTCCGAGAATATCATCCGGAAGCAATTCTCGCTCATGATTCATATTTTTCGAACCAAGAACTGTCCGATTATGGATTCACTCCTTCATCCCTCGAGGAAGCATTGATGGCGGACTGTGTAGTCCTCATCGCTTCGCATACAGAATTTAAGAATGCTAAGGCTAAAATTGCAGCAGTGGGGAATCGGTTAATTGACACGACAAATATGCTTCCTCACACTTCGTGGAAAGTCGGTCGTATCCCTTGACGAACGGAGGTTACAAAGTGAAAATCCTTTTCGATGTCCTTACACCAAAACAGGCTAGAATGGCAGCCGCAGTTTGGAAGCGCTTTTCTAGTGAGTATGAACTAACCATAACCTCAAGATTTTATGCTGAAACCAATGATATTCTAACATATTATGAAGTCCCTTTTGTCAGCCAAGGGAATTTTCACGAAGAGACAAGGCAAAAACTCTTAGAACGGACTCGCCGGCAGCAGTTCCTTACTGAAAACTATTCCTCGGTTGATGTAGTAGTTACCCAAGCTTCAATCGCTGCGGTTTCAATGGGGGTGGGTTTAGGAAAACCCGTCATCGTACTGATAGACATTCCCAAACGAAAGTACCTGAGTCGGCAAATCATCCCAACTGCCACATATCATTTACGGGAAGAGTTGACGCGCGGTGCATGGGAATATGAACCTGATGTGGCTATCTACATGGATGCAACACAAGAGCATTTCTACACAAAACCTCTCAAACGAAAAAATCCTGATCTTATTGTTTATAGAAACTTCGAATACCAAGCCGCGTACGCCAAAGGTCAGGTGCCTCCTGACATTTCAAAGGAACTCCGAAAAATCTGTTCAGATCATGGTGTTGATCTTTTAGAGCTAGAACGATACCAAGAGCATGAGTTTGTGCCTCCTGAACGGCTCTTTGAAAGAGCTCAAGTGGTGATCACTGGTGGCTCATCAATGGCGGTGGAAGCAGCCATTCAACAAATCCCTGCCATCTCCTTTTATCCTGGATATTTTCCCAAATTCGAATATCTAATGGACTTGGGCTATCCCCTTGCCAGAGTTCATAATATCCAAGACTTACAAGAAGCAATCGACCGAATAATAAACCAAGAACTGACACACCACAAATTCGAAGATGATCCCTTAGAAAAATTAGCTGAGATATTCAAGGAGATAGCAGACACACTATAAGCCGATTGAACACCACTTTTATGCTGATTTCACACAACGTATGCTGTTTACCCCTTTCCGCCTCTCATATTGGAAGGTGATATCTGGTGGATGTGATTGATAAAGGGATTCTCATCGAACTCGTTAAAAACTGCCGGATTACTTATCGTGAACTAGCCATCAAATTTAACATATCCTCCAGTGCCATTAAGAAACGAGTCAAAAAACTTGAAGACACTGGAATAATTTCTAGCTACAGCACTCGGCTGTCCTTTGATATGGCAGGAGTTGACCTCCTTTTTGGGATGCTAGCCACTGATGGCTCGCAGGATGAAGTTGATTTTGTTAATACATTAGGTAGCAATGATAAAATCATTGCCGCAGCTTCCTATACGGGTGGGCATTATGCCCTTATTGCGGAATTTCGCGATTCCCAAGATCTTTGGGATATTGGCGCTTTTCTTCGCAGCTTTGATTGTGTCCACAGTATTGAAACCCATCAGATACTAAGACCACCCGATCACATAATGGAGCTCTCAAAACTGCATCTTCGCGTGATAAAGACGCTTATGGAGGATCCGCGCATGTCCATTGTAGATATCGCGAATCAATCCGGGTTAACTGCACGGCGGGTTCGAAAACTCCTTAATGAGATCATCGATGGCAAGGCTGTGAGTTTTAGTGCCATGGTTGAACTTGGGTCAGCAGGGAGTATTCCTTTTTTGATGCGTATGACCTGGGATGAACGTGCAGTGGACCACCGGGCAATTCTTTCATGGTTGGAAGAAACGTTTGCAGTTTCTTTGTGGGAGACTTACATATCCGTGGAAGCTCCCATCATCATCAGTCTTCTCACAGCAGAGAGCCTAACTGAATTGGATAATATCGTTCGAAAGACTCGACGTCATAAGCATATTCCAACTGTGACCGTACAAATTGCCAAGCACCACCAATACTTCCCGGGGCTTCGAACTCAACTCTTGCAGCAACTCCTTGAAAACTCTACGTAATCTCAGCGAGGCCAATCCCCCTACTTATTCACTTGGAAAGTCTCTCCTTCGATAGGCCCGCATTTTATACCGGTACTCGTTGATTGCAAGCAAATCCATGACCTTCAGGGGCTCTCTTTTCACAAGATTACGGCAGGCCCGATAGGCTATCCAATAGGAATTCTTATTGCCACTCCTCACTAATTCCTCAACGAGAGTATACACTAGGTCAGGAATCCGACGGGCCAAATCGCTAAGGTTATTCCCTACTGAAGTTCGAGGATAAGGTTCGGACTCCTTGAACAGATGCTTGAGGATTGACACTGAATACTCAGGGTTCGAGTAGATCCATTGATTTTCTTGAACAGGACGGAGCGTTTCAGCAACGAATCGTCGTATGTTCGCTTCCCCGGATTTTACAGAGGTTAGCAAAAATGGTCTTACCTCGTGAGGGTGCCCTCTGGTAAGTTTCCGAAAGAACATCTGTGCAAGTTCACGAACTTCCCATTCAGGCGAAGCCGCTGCTTCTGCAAAATAAGGTAAAACGACTTGATACTGCGATAATCCATGATATGAAAAAACTCCTAGGGCTACTCCTTTAGTGCGCCACTCTTCACCTTTCTCAAATAATCGACGTGCAATCTCAAATACTGATGCCTTGTGATTTTGTAATGTAGTGTATAGGTATTCACTGAGAATCTTAATGGTATAGACTCGTCCATATGAAATCCTACGCTTTTCCGGAATATTACCATATAATTGATCTAGGATCTTGGGAAGAGAGGTAATGGCTGAAGCGTAATCATTATGCAGTATGGGTTGTAAAACATGTTGATTAATGCGATTTTCGATGGGTGAATCTATCAGATTCATCGGCAGCGCAAACCTTCAGAAATTTGGTGTTTATAAGCACAAGTTGATGTTTTTGGTGCTATTATTGCGGAGTTATAAAAAGACGCTTACGCCTCTCGATTTGTGAGGTTAAAGGCTTCTTGACTGTAGAATATACAAATAATGCAACAGTCACCACAAAGCATTCTGATGTGGTCCGATGTCACGATTGCGGGTCAAACGATATCGTGCATGATCCACAACGTGGTGAACTCATCTGCACAGGATGTGGCGTGGTTCTCTCTGAATCCATGATTGATCCACGTGCTGGTGTGCGAGCGTTCACACCAGAAGAAAAAGCGGAGCGGAGCACCAATGGTTTACCACTTTCACAAATGCTCCCTGATTTTGGCTTATCAACCAAAGTGTCCACCCGTTTAAACGGAAATGGTATTTCTCCGGAAAGAGCCGGGCGGCTTGAACGGATTATGCGTTGGAATTCACGGTCGACTTGGCGACGACGTAACTTCACTATTGCTTTTACAGAGATTCGTCGAATGGCCGAGAAGTTGAGTATCCCTGGGCATATTCGCGAAACCGCGGCGATTTATTATCGAAAAGCTTACAAACAGGATTTGCTTCGCGGACATAGCATCAAGGCCATGGTTGCCGCCTGTTTATTTGCATCCGCGAAAACCTGTGGCTTTCCTCTAACCTTGGACAGTATTTTGAAAACATCAGCAGAAGAGGAAAGGGTCATTAAGCGTTGTTATGTACTCTTAGTAAAAACGCTGAATCTTAA
>Ga0209427_10008884_pt1 | contig 11249 bp, 6 predicted proteins | sample DeeMarSWOR136_30_FD_187465 | JGI IMG/M metagenome (GOLD analysis project Ga0209427, IMG submission 187465) | Marine sediment microbial communities from White Oak River estuary, North Carolina - WOR-1-36_30 (SPAdes) (version 2) | ecosystem: Environmental > Aquatic > Marine > Intertidal zone >... | reverse complement strand
TCGGGGTTCTTAAGCGCCCTCAGGCTCACCGAGGTAGGATCGATCAGGGTATTGGCCCAACCGAACTGGAGCCTGTTCCCACCATGACGGAGGGTGAGACGCCTTACCTCTCTAATAAGGGTTAGATCCGCAGTGTTGTAGATAGTCATCTGGACTCGATCCCTTTCAGGGAGCGTCACCAGATCCACCTTGGCCTCTGCCGTCGATTGGGGAAAGGCCATAGGGAGGCCCAGGACTATGAGGACGATCAAGGCGAGCGGCCTTATCTGCCGAAGGCTTTTGCGGGCTATCATCGACAATTCCTCCTGTGGTAATGGAAGGACAGCATCTCACTTCCATTGGCCGAAACGGGTATAAGGAACTTGATCCGGTTCGCTGTCTCCTTTTCGTATTTGAAGTTGCTCTCTTCAACGTCCCACTGACCAGGGATGTGTTCTATGAGGGTGAGGACAATGGGCTCCTTCTTGAAATTCTCTACCTTTACAGTGAAGAGCTCATCCGTGTCATAAAGGACGACGGCATTGCCGTTGTTCCTCCGGACATTGACCTTCTTTTCGAACATCTTCCTCTGGGTGACCTTGATCTCTCTGGTGTCCCCGATGTAAAGCTCCATACGATCTCCCACAGGCGTAAAAGTCGCTTGATCCTCCCCGATAAATACGCTGGTCCCTTGCCCGTCATCCTGAAAGATTCGGGCCTTCCCTGCCCACAGGGCGGAGTCCCCAAGGCCATGGTTCACCTTGTTCTCAACAATATAGTGAACCGGGATACCCACCGTCTCAAGGGTCTTATCCGGATCATGCGGCTTTACCGCGGCATCCCATGTATAGGTCTTGATGATAGGGATCGGTCCTGCAGTAAAAAAGAGCATCCTCTTGGTCTCCCCGTTCTGAATCCTCTTCTCGAAGGCATCTTCTGAGTCCAGGAAAACCTTTGCCCTCTCGAAGTCCTCGCCTGAGAAGTTCCGTAAGACCATATAGGCATTCAGGGCCAGATTCTTCTCATCCTTCTCGGTTCGGGCCCGGTATTCAACCAGCCTGTCAAGGCCTGAAAGGAGATAGCTGATCCTCACCCGTTCCTCCCATCCCTCGGGGCTTGCGATCTCCCACACAAGGGCCGCCTCATCGGGAGGAAAGCTGAGGCTGAGAAGCTGGACCGCCTCAGGGTGGGAGAGGACCCTCAGGCGGATTGAATCGGGGTCTATCCGGACCCCCTTCCATGAGAAGTCCACCTTGTTGACCCCTTTCTGGAGGGTCAAGACCCTCTCCTCTTCGACAAAGCAGACATGCGGATTGTCAAGGCGAATAATGGTTACATCACGCTCAGGAAGCGCCACCAGCTTGATCCTCCCCTGGGCATTGGTTGCGGCCAAAGTCAGGAAACCCAGGATCGCCAGCCCCAATTTTGCCCTTCTCATCTTTCCTTCCTCTTTTCCTTTTGCAACTTCGAAGACTCCTAGCAGCCTCTTGCAAAATAGGTACCAGCCCTGTATGGATCCACCAGGGCTGCTACAGGGATTGGCTTTTTGGTTAGGGGAGTATAGAGGAGCAGGGTTGGTGTGTCAAGCAGGGAAAGGCTTCAGCAGCCAAGACTCAACAACCCGGTTGCTTGACGAACTACTACGGACGGGCTAGAGAGGCCATTATCCTCGGCCAGTCATCTTTGGCAAAAGAACACCCGAGGAAGCCTTCACATCTCCTCTAACCTTTTTCGCTATCCCCGTTGGATCTTATCGATTAGCGATTGAAACTTGCAATGACCGTGATGGGACCGAGCCTATCTAATTCATCTGCTTGAAATATTTGTCTTTGCAGTGGTTGAGATACGATCATACAGACCTTCTATGCAGATCTTTTGGCGAACAGGTTTCAAAATGCTATTGGACTTACAACCACGATATGAATCATTACATTTGTAAGACTTGAGTATATGGCAAGTGTTACGCAATCTTCGAGCAATACCTTGTGGACTTATCAACCGCATAGGTTTGCCCAAATTCTCTTCGCAGACTCTGCTCGGGATTAATTCTGAGGCCTCCTAAGTCCAAGACCGCATCTCCAAGGATTCTTCATAGCTCCTTGGAGCCTCTTGTATCTTAGGCCTCAAAAAAGCTGCATACCAGAAAGGCAAACGGAAAGCTGTTAGGGAAACCTTCTCTTTTTTACGGGGTGATCTTGAATTGCAGGGTCCGCAATACTTCATTGTTCCGGCTGAGCACATCCACATGCCAGTCTCCAATCTCGTGGGCGTGGATAATTTTCGAGCTATAGGTGCGCCAACTGAAGGATTTCACCGGCAGATTTACCCTCGCTCTCTTTGTGTCGCCGAAGTACCAAACATGGGTAATTTCAGTAGGGTTATAGGCGCTCATAGTCTTTGTAAAGCAGTAGAGCTTGCCCACCGATGCCTCGAAGGTATTTCCAACACCTTCAGGGCCCCGATCACCTACATTCCGACAGATATGGGCCTCCTCTACAATGAGGACCTTAGCCGATTGGGTATCTTCATCTTGGAGGACACTTTCCCGCTCCTTCGATTCCTCTGGTTGCATGATATCAATAGTCTCGGCTTCTCTTTCATTTGTTAGACCATCAGAAGAAACGTACTTTTTCATTTCATAGGTGTTGACTGAATCACTTTTTTCCTCTAGTAGCCGTGCTTCTGTGGCTTTACTAAGAGGAACCTGATGACCCGGTCTGAACCCAGATAGGTGCCACAAAATATCTCGCCCTTTTCTGCTCACGCCTAAAGCTAGGATAACCACCATGACAAGGAAGACCGCAGCCCACTTCGGAAAACGACCGACGTGAGTTTGCGCCACCTTTTCAGTCTCGTATGGTTCCGGTATTTCATGGCTGGTCCTTGAAAAAGAATTGTTCAAGTTCGTATTCTCATAGCATTGCTCGACCATGGGAGCGGTGATTCTGCTTTTCTGTCTTGAATAGCCAAGAAGCATGGAGTTATTTGCCAGGATGTTAATTACCCTTGGATATCCCCTTGAATAATGATGGATCGCCTTAATAGCCGTTTCAGAAAAAATATCACCTCCGTTTTCTGCCCCGGCTATTTTCAGCCGGGTGGCTATATAGTCTCTGGTACCTTTGAACTCCAGTGGGGGGATGTGATAACGATTGCTGATACGCTGGAGAAGGGCCCAACACCTCCGCTCACTCAATTTCCTATTAAGCTCAGGCTGGCCAACCAGAAAGATGTTGATCAGTTTTTCGTCAGCATACTCCATGTTGGAGAGAAGCCTGATCTCCTCCAGCAACTCGAAAGAAAGCTGATGTGCCTCATCGATGATCAGGATGAAATGTTTCTGATGGCTCAGGCATTGCCTTAAGAACTCTTCAAACACAAAAAGAAAGTCCGCCTTTGATTTGAAATGAACCCTTTTTTTAAAAGCTGAAAAGGTCAGACAATCCCTAAACTCCGTTGGTGATAAAAGGGGATTAGCAAGATAGACATACTTGACACTGCTATGAAGGTTGTAGAGGAGCGCTCGAACCATTGTGGTTTTGCCGGTTCCGACATCTCCTGTCAAAAGGATAAACCCTCTCCTCTCCCTAACCCCGTAAGTTAAAAGGTCAAGGGCCTCCTTGTGGCTCTTGCCCAGGTACAGAAACCGCAGTGATGGAGTCAGGTCAAATGGTGTTTCTTTTAGGTTGTAGAACTCTGCGTACATGCGCTACAATAACCTCTGTAAAAACAAAATTCGAAACTTACCCGAGCTCAAATCCTACACCACTATTATTTTGTCAACAGTAGACTGCTATGATTCTTTCTTTGGATTCCAGTTAGCTGTACAAAAGGCTCCAAGGTTGACGTTCTGACTTTGCACCTCAAAGTACATGCTAAAGGTAGGATTGTCAAGTCTAAAAGCACAAAATATTGTATTTCTCTGCTTCTTTTTTCTATATGTAGTACAGTCTTCAACACCCCGTCCCCTCCCTTAGCCTAAAAAGTCGGTCATCGCGCTTGGGCTTAGATCTCGGTGTCCAAAAAACCCCTTGCAGTAAGCCCTGACTTCGGGGTTCAATCCCTACTGCCATGTCCTATTTACTGATGGCTGTTTTTCCGGAGCTTGAATATGCTCTCCATGAATCTATTTGTTGTGGGAGAAGAGGTGAGCTCTGTAGAGGGTAAATCTCCCGACAGAGGAAGCAAGGCCAAGGAATTCTGAGGAAATTTCTCCGCAAAGCGACCTCTAAGTTCTGTTACTCTCTTCAATGATTGGCCCGAGATCCATCTGTCTCAGTGTTTTGCCGGTGCTCCGGCAGATTACTCTGGCCCCTAGAGGCCAGCCGGACGCTCAGTCAGAATGGCCCAACATTCCATTTGCTCGCTCAGGCTTGAACAAGCCACCACGCACTGTGCGAGAGTTTCCATCACCTGCCCTTTCCATATACAGGGCGTGTCCTAGTTCATCCATGCGAACTTCATCTGGTGTCTGTGTCCTTTCTCCTACTTTGCCCCTGCTGACTTCTCCCACGCAGTCGGGGCCGATTACTCTCCCCTCATTCCGGCTCCCAGCGAGAATCCCTGGGAGACCTCCCTGGGTAAGATACAGAGCGTTCCGCGCTCAACAGAAGGGATCTTTTGGCCTTCTTTAGCCAAAAAAGACGCAACACCCAATAAATTGCACCCCTGTAAAGATACTCCTCCCCGCCCTTGACATCCTTCCCGCCCGCCTCGCCTGAGCGAGAGCGATGGCGGGCAGGCACAAGCCCTCCCGCAATAGCCTAACCCATATCAGAAGTTCTTATCAGATCAGTATGTTCAATATACAACGGCCAGAGGGATATTAATTTGGGTTTTAAGGCACTAATTTAGATAATTAGGAGGGAGTAAGGGATGTGCTCAATTACCGACACACAAGGTGGGGCAAAAGGCTTCAAAATAACGTCCTTGAAATCAAAAGTAGTATTGCATCGAATCTCTTTGCTGCTTTCTCTATGGGCAATACCTCATCCACCACCCAGGGAACTGCTGGCAATTTGTCAAGGTCAGCAAGAACTCAGCTTTTCGTGCCTACAAGCAAGCCCTCATGCTTGGGTGCGCAGTTGTCAAAAACTTGACCCTTTCAGAAGAATCCAATGCGGGACAATGGCGCTAATAGTGAGACGTTTGCATTCAACATGATCAAATTTGTCAACGATCTGACAAAAAGGTCAAGATTGGTCGATTTTCATTTACTTTTTTTCAACCCCTTCCAGGCTACTCCATCCCCCAGGCTCACCGGTTTTTTGTTCCGACTATAATTTCACTGGTTTATCGTGGTGCCGCTCTCTAATAAATTATGGCATTTATTTTGCAGTCTACTCTGGCACGACCTGGCAAATACAGCCGGATTATAAGGTACCCTGACCAATTCACGACGCAGGTTTCGCCTCAAACACATAAAAAGATTTTTACCTGACAACAAAGGAGCCAAAACCCATGAAAAAGTTATCGTATATAGGCTTGACGTTTTTGATGGCACTTTCCTTACTTGCTGGGTGCGTCACAATCCCAACAAAAAAAACCTCAGTGACCAAAAGTTCGCCAGGAAGAACGGAAGAAGGGCTGTATTCCAAGGTTCCGGCTGCTAATCGGGCTGCTGTCCGAGAGGCGGAGTTTGACCTAAAGCAGGCTAAGGCCAAAGCGGGAACCGCCAAAGAAGTCGTGAAGCTTGCCGAGCTGCAAAAAGAACAGGCACTTCTTGAGAGACAGTATGCAGATTATGGAATGCGACTGGCCGAAATCTATGAAAGGAAGGCAGAGTTAGAGGTAGAGATAAGAAAGTTTGAAGCGATAGACAACTCAAATCTGGGGGACAAGGAAGATAACATAAGACAGATAGCAAATTTAAAGACCAAGAAACTCAGCATAGAATCTGATGGCATTCGCGTCAAAGCTGAATTTGACACTACCAAGCTGAAGATCAAAAGGCTAATCAAACAAATTAAAGCTCAAAAGATTAAGGCCCAAAAAGGGGAGAAAATTGAAGCCCAAAAAAGGGCGGCCAAGTAGTGAGGAACGGACCGGTTCTTCTGCCCCCAGGCGATTGTAGATATCAATCCTCGCAATTTTAACCTCAGAGGAGGAAAGAGCTATGAATCATAGAATCACTCAATTATCCTTAATTGCCGCTGTGGCATTACTCCTTTCGGCCTGCTCGCCAAAGATTTGCGGCACGGTTCAGCTCCTAGACACTGATATGGAGCCTGTTGTCGGAGAAAGTCCGAAGGGCACGGTCGTGCACATGATTAATACCACTGCCAAGGTGGAAAAGGCCTCCTACTCGATAATCGTAGATGAAGCTGGAGAATTTGAGTCTGAAAAGGACGCAATAACGCAGGGCACTTATAAGGTGGAGGCCGCCAGAATCGGCTACGATACGGAAACACAGACTGTGGAGATAGGCAGCAGCACCCGTAAGAAGTTGGAGTTCCAACTCAAGAAAATTCCCGAAGGCAAGCGTAAATCTATCGCGGGCTCCAGTTCCGATGCCGATAAGATCATAAATCCAGGGGAAGTAAACATTCGGCCGCCCGGAATGTAGCCTCATTTTCTTTTCAGATGTCGCACGGTATGGTTTTTAAGATGAAATGCATCGCAGGGATCATGACAGAGGCGATGCCTATTTCCAGGCCGATGGTCCCAATGGTCGGTCATGTTTTTAGGAGGTAAACCATGGTCAAGCAAATCACAAAAATAGTTCTAGTCCTATTGTCATCGATTCTGATCTTTGCGTGTGGAACCGGGAAACAGACGGAACTTGAGGTGGAGGTGAGTGTCACTCTGGACGGCGAACCGACCCCCCAGGCCAAGATTCTATTAGATGGGGCCGATTCGGGGGTCACTGACAGCGATGGATATTTTTCAAAGAGAATCAAGAGGCAACCCGGCGCAGAGGTCTTGGTGGCTGTTCAAAAAGCCGCCACAGGATATCATATCGAGCCCTGGAAGGATTCATTCGTGGTGAAGCTGCCGAAGGACCGGACGGTGGACAGGTATCCTTTCAAAGTCGACCTCAAAGCGACGAAGTATTTTACCCTCGTTGTCACAGACAGTGGTGAGCCGCTTCACGGTGCTTCGATCATTATTCAAGGCATTGAAGGTAAAACGGATGTAAACACCGACGAAGACGGAGCGTACGTATATAATTATCGGGTTCTCCCGGAGAAAGGCTTACACCTTACGGTAGCCAAAAAAGGATACACGACGTGGCTAAAAACAGTCACAGTAAAACCAGGGCAAAGGGTGGAAGTCTCTCTTTCTAAAAAGGAAGCAGTAGCAAAGGTACCGGCGGCAGAGGCACCCGTAGAGGAAGCGGTAGCAAAGGTACCAGCAGCAGAGGAAAGGGTAGCAAAGGTACCGGCGGCAAAGAGACCAGCGGTAAAGGCACCAGCAGCAGAGGAAAGGGTAGCAAAGGTACCGGCGGCAAAGAGACCAGCGGTAAAGGCACCCGTAGAGGAAGCGGTAAAAAAGGCCACTATCTCTATTGTGGCACTTACTGAGGCATATGGTGTTTCAAAAGGAATTCCCGATGTCGTCATAGATATCGATGATAAACCGGTGGGCAAGACCAACGCCGAAGGCGTGTACACATATGTATACAGAGGCAAACCGGGTAAAGAGGCCCAACTCAAACTCACTGCTGCCGGATATATTCCTGAACAGTGGCTGACAACGATCAACTTAGAACGCGAGCAAAGTATCGAACGGTTTTTCTATCCTGCCAAGCCGGAGCCACTCAAGGTGGGAATATATGGTTATGTAAACAACACCCCGGAAGAGGATTTATCCGAAATCCTGAGCATGATTGAAAAATCGCTCAGCGATAATCTGTCTATTTATTCAAGCCTTCTGGAGGTGTCGAAGGCAAAACTTCGGGAGGAGATGCTGCAAGCAAGCCTTGATATGGAGACTGTTTCAACAAAAGGTTGGCAAAATACGCCGCTTATCAGATCCGTTGATATGATTATCGCAGGGAGTGTGTCGAAGGACGATCAGGGGATGACCATCGAAACCACGGTCAACTTTGCTGATGGAAATGTAATCCTGAGTCAAATAAACAAAGCCAATAAGAAAAAGGAAATCGAGAATACTGTAAAATTGATCGTCAACAATATCATAGATCAATTTCCCTTTGAAGCGACAATTGACGCTATTGAAGCTAACCGTTACAGAATTAATCTCGGAAAACTCGACCATAGGATCAGACGGGGTAATGAGTTCAAATACATGGCTGCTGATTTTGACGAGTCCGGTAGAGTGAAGGGTTATCGTGAAGCAGGCATAGTCATTGTCAGGGAGAATGACGAAACATCGTCGTGGGCCGAGATTGTCACCATAAACGAGGGGGAAAAAATCAATATAGGAGACAAGCTCGTCCGGCGCATATACCTTGAAGAAAAAAGAGAGGCTGCGGAGGGTTCCTTTATTGTATTAGCCAAAGGCGGATCTCTGCCTGATGCAGCGCCACTGTGGGGGGTAAATGTGTATCTCAATAATACCTGGGTTGGAACTACCGGTTCAAATGGTACAGTGGAGATACCTGTGCGTCTTTATGAGGAGTACGATATTCTCCTCTCCCGTTACGGTCATCAGCCGGTGCGTGAGACCATCAGCGTGGATGAAGGCAAGCAGGTAAAACAGTTCTTCCTTGATGTTGCCACCGCCCTGCTTAAGGTCGAGTCTCAGCCGTCCGAGGCCGATGTTTTTGTTGATGGTGTCGTAATCGGAAAAACCCCTATTCTGGACGGTAAACCGGTGAACTTTGGATTCCGCAAAATAAAGCTTTCGGTGGGGGGCGAATACCGTGACTGGGAAGAGGTATTGGAGTTCAATGAACCAACTGTAGAACGCACCGGGGAAAATAAGATTATTTTTCTGAAGGACTATCTGAAAATAGGAAGAATGGCTGAACAAAATGGGGACATTGATGCGGCGATCCAGGCTTATGCCAGTACGGAAAAAGGACATCCTGATTATTCAGATGCTCGCCACAGACTTGCACAGCTCTATATGGACGAAAAAAATGACTATGATTCCGCTATCAGCGAGTTTGAGAACGTATTGTCGCTTCCTGAGAACCAACAGATAATCTATAAGCAATTTGCAGTGACCTACACCAATCTGGGACATGCCTACTATGAAAAGGGAAACCAACTCATTCATCAAGACAAGAAGGCTGCTGCCCAGAATCTTGCCAAGGCAATAGAAAAACTAGAAATAGCCAAGCAGAATACGCGCTTTTTTCCAACCAAGCATTATGAGGAGGCCGTTCATGACACCTATTATTACAAGGCCATTTCGTATCATAAGCTATTTATGATCACCAAAAAAAGATTACTCCTTGGTAAGGCCAACCTTGCCTGGCGTGAATACTTTGACTTCTTTCCGAAAAAGCTGGAGGCAGACAGCAGCTTTGTAAAAAACCGCAATGCAGCAAGAAGATACTGGGCTCAGATAAAGGATTTGACCTAGCGCGTTATGGAGGTTGGCGACGTGAAACTCCGGGGGTGGGCGCGTACCGTTCTTGCAGCAGCGATCATTGCCGGCGTGAGCCTCAGTGCTGAGGTGCAGTCATCCGTGGTGGGTCCGCATATGGCCGCGGAGAGGGCTGCAGAGGCAGTGCCCCCAGAGCAAGTCGGATCGGACAGAGCTGTGAAAGAACAGGAGCCCGGGGCGGGCAAACCGTATGGGCAAAAAGATCGCGAGGAAGGCAAACCTGTTATGACGGGGGAAGAACCGCCGCCTACGGAGGAGGCACCCGAGAGTGTTACGGTGGCAAAGGAAGAAGAGACAGAGGCGCCGAAAGTGATAGAACCCCTGTGGGTCCGGGAACTTACTGAGATTGGGCCCGGTCACAACGATTCGAACCCCGTGTGGTGCCCTTCCGGGGAGTTGATCGCATTCGAGCGAAGCATTGGCGACAAGAGGGAAATTATCATCGCCAGTCAGGTTGGCACGATTGCCCAGAGAGTATATTTGGAGCAGGCCCCGGACGATGACGGGATGCAGTTCTTTCTTCCCGGCATGTTCGAGGAGGTGAGTTACAACTCAGGGCTCAGCTGGTCCCCTGGGGGAGACCGGTTTGTGGTCATGAGCAATGGCGGCACCGGGAACTACGATCTCTACCTCGGTGCGATCGGCAGCCACGAGACGGAGAGACTCACCGAGCATACAGCAAAGGACGGCCTTGCGCATTGGTCCCCTGTCGATGATCACCTGGTTTTCGTATCAGGTCGCACGGGTCACGGGGATATCTATCTGATGGACCTCGCAACCCGTGCGCTGAGCAGGCTGACCCGAGGGGACAACGCATATCTTTTCCCCCAGTGGTCTCCTGACGGCAAAAAAATCGTGATGAACTACGGAAGCAACGATAATCACGACGTTTATCTCATCGGCGATGTAAGAGAGCCTCTCAGGACCCTGAAACCGCTGACCACCTGGCCTTATGACGACCTGAGGCCGGTATGGTCCCCAGATGGCGCAAAGATTGCCTTCTATACCAACTATAATAAGGAGAATGACCCGAAGGTATGGTCTCTGGCGGTGATTGCCGCTGATGGTTCGGACCCCACCGAAGGCGAAAGGCTTGCCATGAAGGTAGTGGCCGCGGACATTATCCCCGATGTAGAGCAGGGGCCTGCTTGGATGCCGGACAGTAACAGGATCGTCTACGTGAAGAACGACCGGCACGCGTATAATCCAATCTACATCGTCGATATCGAGAAAAGCGCAAATTCCCTTCTCAGGACAGGGGCCAAGATGAACCATGACGTGACCTGCTCGGTCGATGGGACGATCGCATTCCGGGCCCAGGTTGAGCAGTGGGATCACATCCATGTTACGAGGGTGGAGGATGAAGAAAGGGAGGTTCTCTTCCCATGAGAGGACGGAATATGAGACGGATCATTCTGTGGTGCCTCATGGTTGTCCTGCTGGCAGCGCCGGCGTTCCCCGCAGACGGCCCTTTGAAGCGCGCGATGGCGCTCTACAAAATGCACCGCTACGAAGAGGCGGCCACTGTGCTCCGTTCCTCCCTGGGTTCCGTGGAGGTAAGCAGCCAGGGTATTGCCCACTTGAGCCTGGGGTTAGTTTATCTGAAAAACGCCGAGTTACACCGTGAGCTCTACCTGAATTCGGTATCGGTGCACCTCGATTACCTTAAAAAACTCGCCGCCTTCCGGGGGGAGGCCAGAAGCAGTTTGGTGGATCTCTATCTGGGCGAGGCGCTCCTGGAAGGGGGCAGG
>Ga0209427_10008883_pt1 | contig 11249 bp, 11 predicted proteins | sample DeeMarSWOR136_30_FD_187465 | JGI IMG/M metagenome (GOLD analysis project Ga0209427, IMG submission 187465) | Marine sediment microbial communities from White Oak River estuary, North Carolina - WOR-1-36_30 (SPAdes) (version 2) | ecosystem: Environmental > Aquatic > Marine > Intertidal zone >... | reverse complement strand
TATGTGGCCTGAGAAAACAAGAAGCCGAGCCATCAGATCGGTCAAAATCGCAAATCCCAGCAGATGCAACGCCGCAGTCACCGCGGCCAGGACGATGGCTATCATAACCAGGTATCCCACAATTTCTGACGGCGTCCGCTTACCTTCGCCTTCGCGAGGCTCTTTACCCAGGCCCAGTCGGACCATGATAGCATTGAAGCCAACTCCAGTGAGCAGGCCGGCGATCAAGCCTGACACAACCCGCCCCACTAGGTAGGCTACTATCACCACAATAGCGGCTGCAAAGATATTCGGCAGCGATCTAAGCATCACATTCAGCATATTGCTTGTCGGCTGAGTGATGGCCTCAATCTTCAGGGCATTAAGCGCGGCTATAAGCACTGGGATAAGGATCAGAACATACATCACCATGCCCAGAAATCCTGAGAGTTTCTTCTCTCCCATAACTTTGGCCAACCCTACCCTTTCGCTCAAACCATCAGCGCCAGCAGCAGCCAGCAAATTCGTCACGATCAGCCGCACAATCCGGGCGACAAACCAGCCAACCAGCAGGATTACTCCAGCCACCAAAAGGTTGGGCAGGAAGACAAGAGATTTGTCAATCATAGACTGAACGGGACTCAGCAGTCCCTCCAGTTTCAATGCGCCCAATATTGCTGGCAGGAACAGCAGGAACACCAGCCAGTAAACCAGATCACCCAGTGTCTTGGTCAAAGGGACGCGCTTCTCTTCCTTAGCACCAGTCCGTTCGCCGAACCGCTCATCGATCTGCGCGCCGCTCAACACCCGCGTGATAAGCAGTCGCAGGGCGCTGGCCAGAACCCAAGCAATAATCAGCAAAACCCCCGCACCCACTAGCCGAGGGATGAATTGGAATACCGTGTTCAAAAGGCTGTTCAACGGCTCCGTAGCGATCGTGAGGCCCAGAACCTGGAAGAAGGCAACCAGCACCAGGAACATGATCAGATAGTATACGCCCTTCGCAATCCGGCGTTCCACCTGAATGGTTCTGGGGCCCTCTTCTTTCTCCCCGCCGAGCCAGCGAGTTACTCGCTTGCCCAGTCTTGTGCGCCTCAGTCCTCTGCGCACGATACCGGACACTATCTTTGCTACCAACCATCCAACCACCAAGACGGCCAGCGCGCCGACAAGGCTCGGAGCGTATGTTTGAATCGAGTTCACGATCTGATCCCAGATAGCTTGCATGATCCACCTCCATCAGTTATATTTGTGAAATGACATAGACGACTAACATACACGCTTACATAAGCGTTCCAGTGGATTAACCCAAAGGCTATATAATTCTTAGTTTTTGGCTGTCTCTGTCAGGAGATCAGAGATCACCAGGCTCGACCTCAAAGGTGATTTTCGCGATAACCCTGTATGCGACGATCTTGCTGTTCTCGACCATCCCCTTCATGTCCCCGATGTATATGGACTTTATATTCCTTACCGTTCTTTCGGCATCAGCAACCGCCTTGCGCGCAGCATCCTCCCAGCCTTTCTCAGACTCGGATATTACTTCGATGACCTTATGGATCGCCATTTTCTTCTCCTTTCGAGAGGCGATTAGATGGAGCTTCAGTGCCATCAACCGGCTACTTTATGACGGCTACTCTATGAACACGTAGCTCAATCCGAGCGTGAGAGTCTGCTTGAGCTGCGTCTTCTCGCTCATAGTCTTATCCTTGACGATGAGAAGATTCAGACTTACCGTGATATTCCTGCTCACCTGTACAGCAAGAGTGCTGTCATTTTGAACCGCCACATCGCGCGGTTCTGTGAGTGCAGCGAATATCTCAAGCTTCGATTTGACAAGAACATTCTGCTTAAGATGCCACTCGACGTCCGTCACCGATTCCAAACCAGCGTCCATCCTCGTCTTTTCGATCTCATCTGTCTCCGGGTCATCGGCATAGCTGTTAAACTCGCTTGTGATAATCTCCCGGACAGCCGCACCCAGGCGCGTTTTGACTTGCGGCATGGGTTCGTAACCTAGCCCTGCGCTTTGAGTCAGATACGCCGGGTCGAAAAATTTGGATACCGCGGTTTCCTCTCCATCCTCATACAAGTACCCTTTGGCAAACTGCGTCTTCAAAGTCGCCGCCGCGTATGGATTGACGTATATGCCAAATTTGTATGTAAGGATCGTCTCTATATCGATCTTGTCATCGGTCTTTCGGAGATCATAACCCCCCAACTTCGTCTGACCATAGGCGAATTTGTATGTACTCGTCCAATCCGTTCTCGGAATATCCCTAACAGATTTGCCATCAACACTGGCTGTCCAGGCAAGACTATCCTCGCCGCCTTTTGCCCAATCTCTATGAGTAACCTGTGCCAGCGCCAGCGCCCCCACCACTCTATGGTGCCATGGTCCTGTCCCAGCAGGTTCCTGGGCGTACGTATCCAAAGCGAACGCGCATATGGCTATCGTGGCGAAAACCAGAGCCGCGTTTCTCATCTTGCAGGTTCCTTTCTTAAATTGGCTATTTCTTCTCAGGCTCAACCGCCTTGCCCAGCCTTTGGATCAGCTTGCCGATACTGTCGATGCTATTGCCTACCTGCTCAGGGACCCAGGCGACACCTTTACCCACGGCTTCCACAGCCTCGCCAGTTCCTGCACCGATGCCTTTAACGACAGTGCCAGCACCAGTTCCAGCGGCTTCCGCAACTGTGCCTGCGCCAGCGCCGACGCCTTCCACAACATCGCCAGTGCCTTTGCCGACGGCCTTCACTGCCTTGCCTGCCTCGCCGACCACTACGCCGGTCTTGGTCTCTTCACCCACAACTTCGACAGCTTCACCAGCTCCACCTGTGACGCCCTCGACAACCTTGCCTGCGCCTGTGCCGACGCCTTTCACGACTTCGCCAGTGCCTCTGCCGACGCCTGTGGCAACGTCACCTACTGCGCCGACGGCCTCGCCAGTGCCTCTGCCAACGGCTCCGATACCTCTGCCTACTCCTCTCCCCAGGGCAGCTAATGTCCTGCCAGTCTTGGAGATCACCCAGCCAGGCGCCTGGATGACTTTGCCAGTGAGAAGACGCGTGCCTCTGATGGCTGCAATAGTGCCTTCTTCCATCTTTTGGCCTGCCCATCCAAAGCCCCGCTCAATATTGCCGGCTGAAGCTTTGAGTTCAAGGGCAGCTTTCTGCTCCTCTCCCTTGGCATGATATTCCTGTGCCTTCAGGTAGCGGTGATTGGCCAGTGCATAGTTAGCACGACCGAACACTTCATCCAGATCTGCGGCATCGGCGATCATGTTCATTTCCACCTTGTTCGCCAGTTCAGCCAACTCCTCGATGGAAGCGTTGAGAGCCTTCTTTCCTTCTTCCGTAGCACGGGCGCCCTCCAACCTCATAAAGGCATTGGCTACTCGAATCTCATCAGCCGCCGCAGCCAGATACCCCTTGAGGAAGCTCTCACGAGCCTTGTGGAAATGACTCCCCGCCTGGCCCGCAAAGACGAGCAGATCCTCTTCTTCAACCATGATCGCCTTACCCCAGGCGCCACTGGTTATTGCTGCGATCATAAGGGCTATCACAAGCCCCAAACTTGCGTAACGCATAACAATCCCTCCTGTTCAACTAGCTTTTCTTTGGCGTGCCGAGGTTCTCTCAAATACCGGGGGTTCTCTTCCTCACCTCCTATCCCCTTTTCTCTACCTTCTTATGAACTTTTGTCCCTAAGCAAGTTTTAGAAAATACCTTCGGCTTTCTGACTTCTCGGCGACCCCGTAGAGACACGGCATGCCGTGTCTCTATATCGGAGTGCGCCCGCTGCTGGAAACGCGGTATGTTTTCTGAAACTTGCTTATATTGCTCAAGACCAGAGAGTCTTGCCATCTCTGGCAGGCTGAGGAGGGAATGCCCTCAACCTGTCAACAATTGTATCCTGAACGTGCTCAATGCTCCTTAAGAGTCTATCCAGAAAATCCGTTGATTGAGTCCGGAGCATATCGAGATCAGGACTTTTCGGATAGGCTCTGAGTGGTAGCCTCTTTCTGATACAGATCGAACTCGGAAGCGCCTGTCGTTCTGGCAACGGCTTTAGCTTCGCTCATGTCTTCCTCAGTCCCTTGAACAACGACCAGGTACTTGCCCGCCTTCATAACCCTCTCATATCTAGAGATGCTATCCTTGGGTACACCGGTAATGTAAAGACCAGAACCTATGGCGCTCAGCCCTCTGACAGCGACAGCACCCTCTAGAGAGCCAATGATAGAAGAAGCCAACGGCCCGCCCACGAGAAACGGACCCATCTCCGGGATATAAAAGAAGGCGACGCCGGATAATATATCCCATGCACCACCACCGAAAGCGTTCAGGTTCTCCCAGTACCTTGTGCGATCCCTGGATCGGTAGCATCCCACTACGGTGTCTTCCGTGCGATAATCCTTACCTAGAAGCGACAACCGCCTCATGTCCAATCCTAGGCTCTGCATTTTCTTAATAGCTGCCTCCGCCTCGGTATGGGTATTATATATAGCCACAAGTAGGTTATTCTTTGACACCGTATACCTCCGTATTCATACCCTCTTAGCGAAAGATAATTCCTTCAAGTCAGTAAGTGCTTCTATTGATAAGTAACTATGCTTTTGGAGGGGCAGGTTTTCTCATGTTAATCCACTAGCATTTCGAGCAACGAGTTTCGCTAAGAAATATAACTCACATTAACCTGAGAACCCCAAACCTGCCCATCGTTTGACTCATAATATGGAAAACTAATTCGGTTGACCAATTAACTCACTGAAGGCCGGTTGCCAGATCCTGCTTTTCTGTTGTCCTGTATATATAGCATAAGAGATGCCAAATTTGAGCGTTTGGTGTGAATTCCAGTTATAAAATCAACCAAAACGACCATAGAGACTTGGGCTACAGAATAGACTATGCGGTCTAATATCCATTCCAGTTGTATCAAGCGCAATCCAGTACCCGCGTATGCGGGGATTGATGCCGATATGCTTCTGTAGAGACACGGCATGCCGTGTCTCTACAGATTCGCAGAACCCAATCGCTTTCCATTGGAGGCCCGACCTATGGCTTTTGACTGAAAAACCACTTGATCCCCAGCGCCATGGTTCAAGGGCAGAAAGATGCGTTCCCCCCTTTCGTGAAGGGGGTTAGGGGGGATTTAAAAGCACAACGATCAGTCGGGGTTATAATGTCCAGTTACTTACCCGGGATTCCTTAGTCCATTGTGGGTGCCAGATCTGGCAGGACACACCAAGCGCTTGACCGTCCATGTTGATAGTGGGACAGATCCTCGACATGCTGAAATCTCCTGTTTATGATTCCCCGGGTTGATGGGGGCGAGGTTGTCTGGTGTCTCAAAATGAAACACCGCTGAGGGACGCATAAGAGGGTATGATCAGGGGGAAATGACGCCAAATTCTGACATTGCTCTTGGATAGCAAAATCAAAAGCACCGGATGTATACCATGTTTCAATAGTATACATCCGGTGCTAAACCAAGAGAATAAGCGGGATAGCAATGCGACTAACTCCCATCCAGCAGATTATATTTCTCTAATTTCCTATACACAGTCACTCTACCGACGCCCAATGCACGAGCCACCGCAGCGATATTATGATTTGTCATCTCCAGAGCATATTTAAACAGCCGCTTCTCGACTTCTTCAAGAGTTGGGATTCTACTCGACGTTGGAGATCCGTTCTGGGGGTCAATTACCGCGAATCGATCTTTATACCGCGGGAGCACTGATGGTATACTACTCAACTGTATCATATCGGATTCTTCCAGTAGAACCGCCCGATCGATCGCGTTTTCTAACTGTCGCACGTTGCCCGGCCAATCATAGTTCACAAAGCACTCCATTACTTCAGACGAGAAGACGGCGATTGACTTACCTGCTTTTTTCGTTGCACGCTCCAGGAAATATACAGCCAACAGAGGTATATCTTCGCGATTTTCCCTGAGAGCAGGCACGGTTATAGGGAAAACCGCGATGCGGTAGTAGAGATCCTCGCGGAATTCACCAGCTTCTATGGCGCCTTCCAGATCCTTATTTGTCAATGCAATAATGCGGACATCAACTGGAATACTTTCAATTCCGCCAACCCGCTGGATCCTCCGTTCCTCAAGTACCCGCAGCAACACAGCTTGGATCGAAGGGCTCATTTCGCCGATTTCATCCAGGAGTATAGTGCCGCCGTTCGCCTGCTCGAACCTTCCAATCCGCCGCGCCATTGCGCCAGTGAAAGCCCCGCGCTCATGTCCAAAAAGCTCGCTTTCAATGAGTGTCTCAGGAATGGCAGCGCAGTTAACTGCTATCAATGGGCCATTCTTCCGCTCACTGTTGAAATGTATGGACCTTGCTGCCAGTTCCTTGCCTGTACCGCTCTCTCCCTGGATTAGGACGGTAATATCGCTTTCGATCGCCCGATGCATCAGCTCGTATACAGTCCGCATTTTTGCACTATTGCCGATGATATTGGCAAAAGAATGACCCTCTTCCAGTTGCGAACGCAAATGGAAGACTTCCGCCCGCATCCGTTCTACTTCCATTTCCCTAGTTAGGTCCCGAAGTACAGTAATAAAGCCGATAACGTTCCCTTGATTGTCGCAGATCTGTCTCATAGAATGATGGAAATGTCCAGGCCTTGGCATCTTCATCTCCACGATCTGCTCGACACCCCTGCCTGGGTTCCTGATAAGTGATTCTATCGATTCCTTGACTAAACCCGGTTCCCGAAAGCGTTGCCCGGTATGTTGCCAAATATCTAGCACCGATGCGTCTTCCAGATCTTGAGCGCTCAGCTCAAAGATCTCCATATAGCGCTGATTGGCGATCACCAGGCGGCCCGTGCTATCAAACGTCACCACAGCGTCCTCTGAGGAATCGAGAACAGTTCTCAACCTTTCATTGCTCAAAGCCAGCTCCCGGCTCTTTTCCTCCGCATGGGCCATTGCGCTCTTCAATTCTTCCTCCATAAATCTGCGTTCGCTGATGTCGATCTGTACACCCCCGACACGATAGACTTCCCCTTGCCCGTTCCGCGCAGCAATACCGCGGCAGAGCATCCAACGGTAGGTGCCATCGCTGTGCAACATACGATATTCGCAATCGTATACAGGACTGATACCTTCAACATGCGCCTTGATCGCCGATCTGACAAGAGCAGAATCCTCGGGATGTATCCTGGTGAACCATTCTTCCGGATCGGTTCCGATCTCGTCATTTAAACAGCCGATCATGGATTTCCAAGCGGCTGAGAAATACACCTTATTCGCCTCCAGATCCCAATCCCAAAAACCCATGCTACAGGCACCAAAGATCAGCTCATAGCGATCCCGGTCAGACAGCCTTCCAACTGAAGGATCCATTAATCGATATGCCATCTCTTCTCCCCGTTGCCGCACACGGTCAGGATGGGACCCGTATTTCCCCCATGACTCCTCTATGCGCCTATGCTCAATCATTTCCCTCTACAAATATCGCCATTCTGCGTGAAAAGCTGAATAGTTAGCGAATCTGCTCGACCACCAGCCTCCTTTACCCCCGTTGTTACTCCATAAACAAAATCTGTCAGATTCTTATTCCGCTTTTCGCTGAGGTGTTGTAGAAATGCCCTGACCCGAGCAGAAAGACAACTCGCTTACAGCCACAAAGCCTACAATCTCCCTGTTACAGTGCTTTCTTGAGGATTCCTCGTAGTATGAGCGGCTGAGGATTGTGATCTTTCCTTTTGGAGGAACGACCTTGTGAGCGCGCCACAGAAAGTCGCGCGCGAGTTCTTCGGCTGATGAAACCTCAAAGCTTCTGATGTCACAGCCCTGTGGATTCACGCCTGACATGACGCGCCTGATACTTCCATCCTTCCCACCGGTGTCCATTGCCTGCAGTCTGAGACATTGCAGCCTCCTCTCAAACTCCTTCGCGCAATGTACCTGATTCATGCGAAATCCTTTGACCCACTGCGCTCCTACTCACGTCTAGTCAATACCTGCTGCTGTATATCTATATAGATACACACAATGATTGAGCAGTTATAGTGGCGACCTGGTGGCACAGGCATCCCTGCCTGTGGGTTGCCTATATCCGTCTGATTCAGGTCAGTGTTCAAATAACCTGCGTACCTGTATAGCTTCGACCTCCCTATCAGTTTTCAGTTATGAGTTTACAGTTCTCAGCGAACTGAAAACTCATAACTGAAAACTGTATTCCTGCTCGCACTTTCCGACACTGGGCAAGTTCGCCGACGATCTTCAGAATGGCAAACTCCGTTAATCCGCTCGCTGAGAGTGAGGCGAGGCGCGTCATATTCATGGCATTCTCATCTGCCAGCCTTCTCACGATCGCCATGTCAATATCGCGATAGCTCAGCATCAACTCCTCGTCAGATCGCCGCATCTTGCTTTTCCCCTACTACCTTCCCCTAATACCCTGAACGCATGAGACTTCATAGGGTTGCAGAAAAAGCTATCGGCATTCCTTTTTTTCTTGACATAATAACCTATACGTAAGTATAATCTATGTAGTGGTTACTGTCAATTTTTCCTGGTCGAAGTTGGCCCGGGGTTGGAAAATGTCTGACGATCTGGAAACTCTATATAAAGTGCTTACTCGTGAGCAGACTACGGGTTACAGTGGTTCCTCGGTTCTGGGAGGCTTTGAGGAATTCGTCGCCGGCTGGTGTGATAAAGTGCTCGCCGGAAACGATGACCAGCATGTTCAGAAGGTGCTCCATGACATGAAGTTGATGGCGGAGGGGTATGAAAATGCTACGCAGGAAGCACGTGAACGCAAGGTTGCAGAGATGGGCAGGATGCTCCTCAGCCTGAGAGATCTCTTGCAGCAGATACCTGACCGCTATGAAACACCTGTTGCATACCCAGGGCACAGTGAGCCCGATGTACATAAAGACAGGGGAATGGCGTACAAGCAGGAAGGCCGGCTTTCGGAAGCTATTGCGGAATTTGAGCGAGCCATTGAATCTAACCCGGATGATCATTTCGCACTGTCGCACCTGGCGCATATATACCTCCAGCAGGGAAAGCTGGAAGAATCGAGCCGATTCATTGATAGAGCGCTGAAGGTGAATCCCGCGAATCCTTTTGCGCATGGCATTAGAGGTGAGATACTGTTCAAAGAGGACAATATGGGAGAGGCTGCGACCGTTTTCGAGGAAGTGCTCAATCTGAAACCCGATGACATCTATGCTCATAGCAAACTGGGTGTAATCTATCGGAAGCAGGGAAGAATTAAGGAGGCTATGTCAATCCTGAACAGGGGACTTGAAATTAACCCTGAGAACCCCTCGCTGCATCACGCGCTGGGCGATGTCTACGCGCAGTTGGGCAAGGATGAGGAAGCCATAGCGGAGTACCAGAAAGCAGTGGATCTTGACCCGGAGGATGAATATGCTTTTCGAGGACTCCTATCGAGCAAGGTGAAGGGAAGGGATACCAAATCAATTATCTCTCAGCTTCAGAAGATACTTAAGATCCCATCGCGCAGGCAAAACGCGCACTTACACGCGCTCCTGGCTAGATACTTGAAGCAGGAGAAGCAATACGAGGCAGCGGCGGCTGAATTCCGCAAGTCGGTGAAGCTACAGCCGCGCTCACTCTATTTCCAGATCCAGTTGGCCTTCTGCTACTCCAAACTGGGTCAATATCCCAGGGTGATCGAATTGCTGGAGCCCATCCATACGAACGTCAGATCGCGTGATGTGCTCATCACTAAGGCTCTGGCAAAAGCGTACGCTGGTGTAGGCAGGATCGAAGATGCCCGCAGGTTATTGATCGACATACTGTATATCTACCCTAACGACCGGTCCCTCCGATCGGCGCTGATGAGGCTAGGCAAGTCGAAACCACCTCTGTCTGTAATCGAACAAAGCAATGGAAAGCAAAATGAGTGGTAAAACGGAGATCAGTCTCACCGAGAGCCAACAGCAGGCATACGAATCTCTTGAATCTGCCTGTGAGTATAGCCTCCGGCGCGGCACTATCTGTCTGGTGGGTGACTTCCAGTCAGGCAAAACGACGCTCGTGAGATACTTTCTGTCACAGAAATTCAGTGATCCCGGTAAATACTACTTGAATGTGAACATGCACCTCCTGGAGCGGCTGCGGAAGGAAGGGGAAGATTTATCCGCTCTGGCGACGATGAAGGCTAAGACCAGGCTGATAATGGAGGTGGCTCTGGAGGAGGCGATAGAACAGCATTTTGCTCAAAAGGACCTGCTGGTACTGGATGCCATTGAGATCATCTACCCATACCGTCTGAATCTGGTTTCGCTGGTAAGCAGGCATACACGCGATGGCAAGATTTGCATAATCTGTGTCCCGGGGAATGACAAATTCGCATTTGATTTTTCCTGGGGCAACTGCGAGATCATAAGATTGGATGGTGAAGGCTGATCAGAATCGCTCGTGCTTTTCTTGCCTGAGTATGCTATAATGAGGATAGGAACAGCCCGCAGATATACGCTGATTATCTGCACGTCAGAGGAACTTATGGAGGTTTAGCATGATAAAGGACCCAATTGTAAATGAGATTCGTGAGATCCGTCACAAGATTGAATCTGAATGCATGGATGATCCTGAAGCATTCTATGAATGGCTTACTGCTTCACAGCAGAAGCTTGGAGAACGCCTTGTATGTCGGCAACCAAGGCGCTTGCCTGTCGGGACTATGAAGGAGCTATGTTAGGGGAATTCTACCTGTTAGCATAGCAGACTATCATTACTATTGGGAGACGATCTAGCAAATGCCGAAGATAAAGGACATCATCGAAGTACCACCGGTTAAGACGGTTATTGAACTGGCGACGGTGCGCGATTCCGAGGGTGAAGGTGCAGATCAGTTAAACGAGCTTCTGGAGACCTTCGTCGTTACTGACGACATCGAGCGGAATCTGCGCGTTATTCTGGATAGGATCGCGAATCACCCCGGCGAAGGGATGGGATTCTTTCTAACGGGGAATTTCGGTTCGGGCAAATCCCATTTCCTCTCGGTTCTCAGCCTGTTGCTGCAATATCCCTGGGCGTGGGAGCACGTAGTATCTCAATGCGAAAATCTGCGCCAGTATGAAGCGGCGTTGCGAAGCCGCAGTTTCTTGGTGGTGCAGATCCCGCTTCTGGAGTACAGAAAGACCGATCCACTGGAGGACATATTCTGGGACAGCGTCGAAGGTACTCTGGCGTCTTCCAGGCACAGGATCTTCGTACCTCTGGCTCAGTCATCATACTTCCTGGAGCAGTTTGAGAAATACGTAAT
>Ga0209427_10008882_pt1 | contig 11249 bp, 9 predicted proteins | sample DeeMarSWOR136_30_FD_187465 | JGI IMG/M metagenome (GOLD analysis project Ga0209427, IMG submission 187465) | Marine sediment microbial communities from White Oak River estuary, North Carolina - WOR-1-36_30 (SPAdes) (version 2) | ecosystem: Environmental > Aquatic > Marine > Intertidal zone >... | reverse complement strand
ATTTTATCAAGATATTCTTTTGGATCATTTACTTCAAGCAATTTTGGTGGAGTTAATATTGATAATTCAATTACTATTTTATCCATCTAGTTCTTTGAGCAAAATCTGAAAACATAAACATTGTTTAATAAGAAATTCAAGTTTTTTCTAATTTTATTCATAAGCTCAATCTTTGTTTTTATTATAATATACAGACTTACATTTTATACTCCCCCGCTCCTTGATTCTGGTAAGAGAGATTTCATTGAAAAAACAATAGATTTTTTATGGTTTGGGTGGCATTTCACAAAGGCATCAATTTATAAAGATTACTTTAAGAACAACGACAAAGCAAATAAGGAATTAGGAAAGGCTGGATGGTATAGAGAAAAGTATTTGATTAAATACTTTGAAGTAAAAGAGAAAGATCTTTCTTCAATTTTGGAGATATATAAAAAGATAAAGATAAACTCGATTTCAGAAAAATTAGATGCCTTCTTACTAAAAGAACAAAAAAAAATTAAAAATTAGAATGATTCTCTTTTCACTCCAATTTATCTTAACAAACATTATTTTTTCTATAATTATTTGCACTGTATTAATTCGATTAGACAAAGAAAAAATGCACTCAAACTTAGAACTTCTTTTATATTCTTTAGGCTTGGGACCAGTCTTTACTTCACTTCTATTGTATTATCTTTTACTTTTCTTTCCTCATCATTCAAATTTATTCTATATTCTTGGAATATTTATTATTTATCTGATCTTATCATTTCTAGGCAGGAAATATTTTTCTGATTTACTGATTGATGGAAATAAAAAAATCAAAAAAATTAAAAATATATTTAATAATTTAAGTCCCAGCCATCAAACAAAATCTATTATAATCACATCATTTCTTATTCTTTTTTTAGTTTCATTTTTATTTCTATATATCACAAATACTCTACAAACTCCTCTAGATGGAACAGATGCTCTCCGATATGGAACTTTAGGTAAAATATTTTTTACGGAAAAATCATTAGAATATCGATGGATTAGGCCTTACCCAAAAACATGTTTTTACATGCCTTACAATCATGCCCCTTCCTTTTCGCTTCTTCTTACATGGGAAAAAACTATGGGCAGTTTTTTTAATGCAGATAAAGACTTATATTATAAAAGCCTTAGCACATATTATGCTTTATTAATTCTGAGTATTCTTATCTTTTGGCTTTCCAAAAAAAACAAATACTTGGCTCTCTTGGGCGTTTTTGCTTTATTGTCCGGATTCTATTTCTTTGAAACATTAATAACACAACATCTTGACTCCTATAGAATCTTTTTTCTTATTATCTCATGGATATTTTTAGCTTATTCTATCGAAAAAAAAGACTTTTTGTCTTTTCTTCTTCTTGGAATCTTTTCAGGATTCGCTGCATTCGCTCATACCATTGGAGCAGTACTCGTAGTTTTCAATTGTCTGGCTCTTTTCATCTTTTTAAAAGGCAATCTGAAATATAAATTAAAAAAAACAACCTCTGTTACTCTTTTAGTCATTGCATTCGGCTGGCTCCATTATATATTAGATATTTTTTGGGGATATGGATGGATAATCTTTAAAAGAGAAACTACATGGTGGGGGTAAAACCATATAAAAAGTACAAAAGATAAAGCTCAAATGACAAATATAACCCCAAATCCATATAAAGGCTTGAGCAGAGGATGTTGATATGGAATTGTGGCTAGAAAATTATTTGTCTCTTTTTTTCGATTTCAAACATTTTGGAAATTTAAACTGGATTGCGATTCCACTACTTATTTATTTCTTAGTATCTATAAAAAAAAGAAAAAGATGGGAAATAGCAATAGCTTTTGTGTTCATATTTTCTTGTCTTTTTTTATCCAGCAAGAAAGGACAAAGTAATCCCAGGTATTTATTAACACTCTATCCATTCGTATTATCTACGATATTTTTACTAGGCTGGGAATATATTAAAAATAGAAGTCACCGTTTTCACCTAGGTATTTTTATAATTTGCACAATCGCTATCTTGTTTAACTTCTATCATTTTAGGGAGACTTATAAGTTTTACTGGAGATACAAAGTTATAGCTGTTGATGACTATTTTCCTCATGATTTGCTAAAAATCATTAACAATATTGGAGACTTAAACTCTGATTCCACATTTTTGGTCTGTAGCCAAAGGAGTCTTTTCCATTATTATACAAACAAAAAAGGAATAGACTATAGAGACCCTAGGATGAGAATTTTCAAGAGACAGAAAAATAAAGAAACAGCGCTTGATGTGTTAAAAAATGAGCTTGAAATTGACTATATTTATCTACATTGGGAATATAAGCCTAACTCAATTCTTTTGGATATAATATCTAACGATTGCGATTTAGTTTACCAGGATAAAAATGGCTTTTACTTATACAGGATACGTGAAAAAGAACCTGACAAAAAAGAACTTGAAAGACTATTTGTCAATGATTCCCTTCTATATAATGGCTCTTTTGAAAATTGGGTATATGGCCCCTCAAAAAAACCTGATTTCTTTGAGGGGGGAGATAATGTTTTCGAAGGCATGGTCGTTCGGGAAGAAAAAGAGGTAAAAGTAGGAAGATATTCGGCTAAAATAACAGGAGATAATTTTAATTTCTCACAAAATCTATCAAATCTTGAAGATTACAAAGGAAAACCCTTGACGTGTTTTGTCTGGGTTAAAACAGATGTTGCAGACAAGTATAGAATACAAATTTATGATGGTTTTGATTCCAGTTTCTCTAAAAGACATCCTGGAGAAGGAGACTGGAAATTGCTTCAAGTAAACTGTAAAATAAATCCTTTAGCTACATCTGTAATAATTAGAGTAATTCAGGCTGAGAAAACAGGAAAAGTAAATGATGTTGTTTATGTAGATGGTGCTTTATTGGTAGAAGGCGAGTGGAATACTTTCTATTTGTATGCATTAAGTAAAAAAAAGGGGGGAAATAATTAAAATAAAATTCGGAGGATTGGGAACATGATTAAAATTGGCGTAATTGGATACGGTTATTGGGGACCAAATGTTGTCAGAAATTTCATGTCAACTGAAGGAGCACAAATCATTTCAATTTGTGATATTGACAAAAATGCGCTTAATAGAGCCAAAAAAAATTATCCCGAATTAAAAACCGCTTCTAACTCTAGTGAAATACTAACTTCTCCAGAAATTGACGCTGTGGCCATTGTTACTCCAGTCTATACACATTTCGAACTTGCCAAAAAGGCCGTTCAGAACGGAAAACACATCTTCGTTGAGAAGCCTTTCACGTCTTCAGTGGCTGAAGCAGAAGAGCTTATCGAACTGGCAGAAAAAAAGAATGTAAAAATCATGGTCGATCATACCTTCCTTTTTACAGGAGCGGTACGAAAAATCAAAGAGTTAACTGAAGAAGGGATATTAGGAAATCTATATTATTTCGACTCAACAAGGGTAAACTTAGGACTCTTTCAACACGATATCAATGTGATATGGGACCTTACGCCTCATGACTTATCTATAATGGATTATGTTGTACAAGAAAAACCCTCTGCAATAACTGCAACAGGCAAAGAACATTTTGGGAGAGGGCTGGAAGATATCGCTTATATCACTGTGTTCTTTGACAGTAATATCATTGCTCATTTTAATGTCAACTGGTTATCGCCGGTTAAGATCAGAATGACCCTCATTGGTGGAGAGAAAAAGATGCTAGTCTGGAATGATCTGGAATCAGATGAAAAAGTAAAAATATACGATAGAGGCGTTAATATTGAAGATAAAGAAGGGATATATGAGTTATTGGTAAGTTACCGTTCAGGTGAGATATTGATACCGGTTGTGGAAAAAACAGAAGCATTGAAACTGGAAGCCGAGTATTTTATTGATTGTATAGAAAACAACAAGACACCGATCAATGATGGATATGCCGGTCTGAACGTAGTGAGAATTCTTGAGGCATCAGATCATTCAATAAAAAACAATGGAAAGATTGTTAAACTATGAAATACTTATGCATTTCTAAAGATGTCAAATTAGGGAAAAATGTTAAATTATCTAAATTCATCAACCTTTACGGCTGTGAGATTGGAGACAACACCAAGATAGGTGCGTTTGTCGAAGTACAAAAAAATGCAAAAATCGGAAAAAGCTGCAAGGTCTCTTCCCATACTTTTGTATGCGAAGGCGTGACAATCGGGGATAATTGTTTCATTGGACACAGTGTTACTTTTATAAACGACAATTATCCAAGGTCAGTAAACAAAGAAGGTAATCTGGAGACAGAAGAAGATTGGGCTCCCAGGTTCGTTAAGACCAATATCGGAAACAACGTTTCCATCGGGAGCAATGCTACAATTCTCGGAGGAGTAACCATTGGAGAGGGATCAATTGTGGGTGCTGGAAGTGTTGTCACTAAAGATATTCCTCCAAATCAAACTTGGGCAGGGAATCCTGCAAAAATGCTTAGAAAAGGAGGAGAAAACGGGTGAAAGTTAACTTTGTGGATTTAAAAGCACAATATCTATCAATAAAAAATGAAATCGATGAAGCAATCCAAAATGTAATCAATAAAACAGCATTTGCATCCGGTCCTTTTGTCAAATCATTCGAAGAAAATTTTGCCAAGGCTCACAAAGCTAACTATTGTGTGGGAGTAAATTCAGGCACATCTGCCTTACATCTTGCAATGTGGGCTTTGGGAATAGGCATAGACGACGAAGTCATTGTCCCTACGAACACATTCTTCGCAACACCGGAAGCAGTCAGCTTATGTGGTGCGAAACCTGTTTTTGTTGATTGTGAACAGGATTACTTTAACATCGACCCCCAAAATATAAAAAAAGCAATTGCTAACAATACAAAAGCAATTATTGCTGTTCACCTTTATGGGCAGCCAGCACAGATGGACGAAATAAAGGCGATAGCAGAAAAAAATAATCTTTTATTGATTGAAGATTGTGCTCAGGCCCATTTAGCCGAATATGGAGGAACACCTGTTGGAACCTTTGGTATATGTGGATGTTTTAGTTTCTATCCTGGAAAAAACCTGGGCGCCTACGGTGAAGGAGGTGCAGTATTAACGAACAATGAAGAATTATACACGAAGATGATGGCTCTCAGAGATCATGGTTCAGCACAAAAATATTATCATGATTACATTGGCCATAATTACAGGATGGAAGGAATTCAGGGCTCAATTCTGAATGTTAAGTTAAAACATTTAACTGAATGGACTGAAAAGAGAAGAAAAAATGCTGATCTCTATCGAAAATATCTAGCTGACATAAAAGATATCATTATCCCCACTGAAACGTCCGGGGCAAAGCACGTGTATCATCTTTTTGTTATTAGAGTCTCTAGAAGAAATGAGCTGCAAAAATACTTACAGGATAATGAGATTTATACTGGAATTCATTATCCGATTCCATGCCACCTCCAGAAGCCCTATAACCCTCTTAACCAACAAAAAGGGAAATTCCCTGTTTCGGAGAAAATTGCAGACGAAATCTTATCCTTGCCAATGTATGCAGAATTAAAAGAAGAAGAAATAACATACGTTTCAAACAAAATTAGAGATTTTTATAATGAATAACTTAAAAGACAGTAGAATTTTAATTACAGGTGGGGCAGGATTTGTTGGCTCCTTTATAGCAGATCAGCTCTTAGAAGAAGATGTTAAGGAGATTATCATTCTGGATAACCTTATACGTGGAACAAAAGATAATATAGAGGGGGCACTAAAATCCAATACAGTGAAATTCATAAAAGGTGACATAAGGGACAACAGTTTATTAAATGAATTATTTAAAGATATTGATTACTGTTTTCACATGGCAGCACTCCGTATAACACATTGCGCAGCTGAACCCAGAGAAGCACTTGAAGTTATGATTGATGGGACATTTAATGTGATAGAGGAGTGTGTAAAGCATAATGTTAAAAAGCTTATTGCTGCTTCTTCTGCTTCAATATACGGCCAAGCGGATATCTTTCCCACTAAAGAAGATCATCACCCATATAATAACCATACCCTATATGGTGCAGCTAAAATGTCCAACGAACTTATGTTACATTCATTCTTCTGTATGTATGGATTGAATTACAATGCTTTGCGGTATTTTAATGTATATGGTCCTCGGATGGATATCAAAGGTAAATATACAGAGGTTCTGATTAAATGGTATAACTTAATAAAAGATGGAAAGCCTCCTTTAATATATGGTGATGGTAAGCAAACTATGGATTTTATCTATGTTGAGGAAATTGCGCGTTCAAATATTTTAGCATTAAAAGCAGAAGTCATCTCTGAAGTTTTTAATATTGCTAGCGGTATAGAAACATCCCTTGAAGAGTTATGCTTTTTATTGTTAGAAGTATTGGAATCAGATTTAAAGCCTAAATACATTCCTCTTCCTGAGGATCGAAAAAAGGTTGAAGTAATGAGACGTCTTGCAGATGTCTCAAAAGCCAAGGAAAAAATAGGATTCGAAACAAAGATTTCATTAAGGGACGGATTGAAAAAATTAGTTTTGTGGCTTGATGAACAAAATAATTAATTGAATATATCATGATTCCTATAGCAAAACCATTTCTTGGAGAAGAAGAAGCCGCAGCTGCCAGAGAGGTAATTCTTTCTGGATGGGTGACACAGGGACCAAGAGTAAAACAATTCGAAAATGACTTTGCAACTTTTGTAGGTTCAAAATATGCATGCGCTGTATCCAGTTGTACGGCTGCCTTGCATCTAGCACTCTTAGCAATAGGTGTAAAACCAGGGAATATCGTTATTACGGTAAGTCATTCCTTTGTTGCCACAGCAAATGTTGTACGACATTGTGGGGCAGAACCAGTATTTGTAGATATTGATCCGGATACCTTCAACATGTCCCCTGATAGCCTTAAAAAATGTTTGTATGAAGACTGTGAGGCTCGTGATGGACAATTATTTTATCGAGACATTGCGAAGCTTGCTGTTAATGAGTCTCCTCTTTGTAATTTCATCAATCAAAAACAAAAAAATAAAAATTCTCGTATAGGGCAAGTAGCGGCTATCATGCCAGTCCATCAAATGGGAATGCCCTGTGATTTAAATTCTATTTTGTCCCTTGCCCATGAATTTTATCTCCCGGTTGTAGAAGATGCTGCATGTGCCATTGGAAGTGAGATTAAAATAGGTGACATCTGGGATAAAATTGGCAAACCGCATGGAGATATTGCCTGTTTTTCATTTCATCCTCGAAAACTTCTTACAACAGGTGACGGAGGAATGATTACTACAAACAGTCCTGATTATGATAAGAATTTTCGACTTTTTAGACAGCATGGAATGAGTGTATCTGACACCGTAAGACACGGTGCGAAAAAGATAATTTTTGAGGATTATGTCTTAACTGGATATAACTACAGGATGACAGATATTCAGGCTGCTGTAGGAATCGAGCAACTTAAAAAAATCCCAACTAATATTTCAGAGCGCCGCAGACTCGCTTCTTTATATTCTGAACTTCTTGGTAAAATCTCCTGGCTAAGGGCTCCTATTGAAAACACACTGGTTAAAACCAATTGGCAAAGCTATCCAGTACGGATACTTGATAAAAAACATAAGAATCAGATAGAAATTATGCAGATTCTGCTTGATAATGACATTGCAAGCAGACGTGGAATCATGAATGCTCACCAAGAGCCAGCTTATTCCGGAATTTCTTATGTTTTGCCTCAAAGCGAATCTGCACGCGACAATGTAATTCTCTTACCATTATATGCTGGTATGACTGAAGATGAACTCAAAAAAGTAGTAGAGGTTCTAAAAAAGATTTGATTCATGAATTGATAAGATATTACTAGTTTTACATAAGTACTAGTAAATCAATAAATTATAGGAATAGAGCTTCATGTTCAGAATCGAAAAAATGTGTTATTTTTTTTATAAGATTAACGATTAAGTTTAATAATATTCGCAATTCCACCCCCCAAACAAACTGCCAAATTAACAATCAAACTCGTAAAAACTTCTCCTTATCTTTACAATGTCAAATACAACTTTTCACTTTTAAAACAGTTTCTCTTTGACAGTCAATCTTCTGAATACTAGTTTAGATAGCTTGAAAAATTATTAAAAATTTTCCTTTATTAAAAAGATATTTTTTTGATGAATGAATTTATAAGATAGCATGAAAAATTCAAAGCTTATTTATATTACTTTAATAATTATTTATGTAATTTTATTTTTCATTCAAATAAATCAGCCTCCTTTTGAAAGATTCCCTGCATATGACACTTTCTGGGGAAATGTTTTACAGGCCGGCAAGTTACATGCACTCAAATTATCTCTTTTGAACGGTGAGTTTCCTACAATTAATCCATATGTTGGTTTTGGGTGGAACAACATAGGAGATACAACATTACCCCAATCTTTTTTATTCCCGCTTAATTTTCTAATTTTAATATTCCCGCCAGATGTTGTTATTATAATCAGAACACTAATTCTACTCATGCTGGGGGGAATAGGGACATTCCTATACATCAATTCACTTACAAAGGACCATTTTCTTTCTTTTCTGGCAGGGCTTACATATATTAGCATTCCTTTTGTTATCAGCATGAATTTTTATTATTCAATACTCAACACTTTTTGTTTAATTCCTTTATTTCTTTTACTAATTCATGAAATTCTTGAAAAAGATACCATTAAAAAGACACTTCTATTTATTGGACTGTCGATCTTTGCAATCAGTTCAGGCGATGTTTTTATATTTATTATTTTGCCCGTTGTCGTTGGGGTATACTCCCTTTTTATCGCTTTAGGTTATTACAAAATTGACTTATTTAATTCTTTAAAAAAAGCCTTTAAGCTGGTTTTTTTATTCTGTTTAGCAAGTTCTTTCTATCTTATTCCTCTTTATAATAATTTAAGTACAATCTCAATGTTTGAAAAATCTCTCCAGGCAGCTGGATTTTCTTTGCCCTCAGTAAGCATTGGAGTAAAAGGTTTTTTAAAATTCTTTTATGAAAATGGATTTCAATCCTTATATAAACCCATTGAGGGCTCAGGGCTTTTACTGTATGTCCCGGTGTTTTTTTATTTTGTGATTATTTTTTCTCTGATTTTTAAGCGTCTTGTTTTCAGGAAGAGCCCAAAGCAGGCTTTTATTCCCTTTACGCTCATTCTCATAGGATTGGTGATGTTTATTATTACTGTTGTATATTATTCCTTTTCATCCATTTCGAAAGCCGGAAAAGGAGTTCTCCGTTATCATTTAAATATTCTTCCTTTTGTAATTGTCTTAACAGGATTTATTTGTCTTTCATCTATCATTAAATTATCAAAAAAGAAAAAAATAATAATATTTGCAGCAATCTTTTTATTTGCCTTTGTTATTGATCTCACTCTTTTTGTTTTGCCCTATCCATATCAGGAGTCGAACTTGTTTTTCGTTCGCCATGAATTTTGGAGCGGGTCACTCCGCAGCACAAACCTCGTGCCAGTATATCTCCACAGGTTTCTAGGAAGACTGTTTATGTATGACTTATGGCCGTTACTCCCCATGTTGAACTTGCTGTTTATTGTTCTTTTTTCTTTATATGCATTTCATAAAAATTCCTACAAAGCAAAAAAAAGTGTCTCCGCAGTATTTATTGTCAGTGCAATGATTCTTCCACTTTTAACAATATCTATCCATAACGATTTACGTTTACAACAAAATAGATGGCAAATAGTATTTAGAGACCCTTATCGATGGAATAGTTACTTAGAGAGAAAAAAGTGCATTGATAACATTATCGACAGATATGATATAAATTACAGGACTTTGTATGTTGGCAAAGATAGAACAAGCTCCTGGAGTCTAATTGCAGAAACAGAATTAAATATTAAAGAGCGAGAGAAAGTTTTATTTTCTTACAAAGAGACTATGCATCCTTATACAGGCTTATTATTTTCGACATTAAATGGATATAAAAGGCTTTCAAATCTTCTTCTTACATCTAGTAACAAACTTCCTAAAAGTATCGAATTGATCAAGTTGATGGGAGTAAAATATGTAATCAGTGCGCATGAAAAAATTGATAGTCCTTTTTTGCATTACAGAGGAGAATGTATCACTGAAGATAGCCTTTTTGAGTATATTCATGGGTATCCTCTTGGTGGCTCCATATATATATATGAATTAAGGGATCCTCTCAGGATTGCTTTTCTGGTAGATAATTATAAAAATATAAATTTGCACAAGACTCTAAATACTATTTGGGAAAACAAAGAACATCCCTGGATTAATAATGAAGTTTATCTTGAAGAAGACGCGAAAAGCAAAAACAAATTAATTAAAAATGATTCTAGAAAATCATCAAGCTCAATAGAAAGTAAAGCAAGCATAGAAAGAGAAACATTTAATAAAATTCAATTGAATATCAGCACACCCAAAGAAAAATTTCTGGTTTTAAGCTATATTTATCGTCCCAATTGGAAAGCACATATTGGGTCAACTCAGCTAAAAATATATCGAGCATATGGTGGCTTCATGTGTATCAAAGTTCCTCCAGGTAATAATACGGTTAAACTCAAGTACACCTCTGTTGACTTATATTTGGGATTAGTCCTAACATTTTTTACTTTTCTCATCCCGTTCATACCACATCTTTTTGGATTTCTACGGCAGAAAATCCATAAAAAGCTGGAAGTCTTAAAATAATTGGTTATGGTTATAGACAAGCTACAGCATTAGTAATACCGTATGATGGCATATAAGTCTTATACAAAAAATTACTTCTTCTTGCTGGCTGGTAATATTTCTTACACCTTGTTTAAAGATAAACAGAAATCTGATACTTTATGGGAAAATATCAATGAATAATAAATTTTTATTAATTGGAGCAGGTGCTCAAGGCCGTGTAACTTCAGATATTTTAGAAGATAGTGGGTTTGAAGTTCATGGTTTTTTAGACGACGATACTTCATTGTTAGGAAAAGAGATTAGCGGAAAAATGATTATAGGCAAAATTGATAAAGCTATTGAAATGTCAAAAGATAATTATAAGCTAATTATTTGTATTGGACATAATCACCATAGAAAAATCATATCAGAGAAATTAAAATTAGATATTTCTTCATATGGAAATGCTATCCATACTTCTAGCGTTATCTTAAAGTCAGCATCATTAGGATACGGCAATATGATATTTGCTCAAACCTATATCGGCTCAAATGCTCAAATAAAAAACCATACAATAATTAATAATGGATGTATTGTAGAACATGATTGTATT
>Ga0209427_10008879_pt1 | contig 11254 bp, 7 predicted proteins | sample DeeMarSWOR136_30_FD_187465 | JGI IMG/M metagenome (GOLD analysis project Ga0209427, IMG submission 187465) | Marine sediment microbial communities from White Oak River estuary, North Carolina - WOR-1-36_30 (SPAdes) (version 2) | ecosystem: Environmental > Aquatic > Marine > Intertidal zone >... | reverse complement strand
CGGTGTAAAGTTTCTTATTGATAGCGGCGCGACCTATACTTTGCTTCCTAAAGCAGTATGGAAGGCAATTGGACTGAAGCCGAAGCGCAAGGTCTCTTTTACACTGGCCGACGGCACACCGGTAAATAGGGCAGTCTCGGAGGCATACCTAAAGCTTGCGCAGGGAGAAGCACATACACCTGTAATTTTGGGCGAAGAGAACGACCAGGCACTATTAGGCGTTGTTACGTTAGAAATCCTCGGCCTTGTGTTTAACCCATTCGACCGAACCCTTCAGCCGATGCGTATGCTGTTGTGCTGAGATAATGTTACTGCCACCCAACGCATTCTATAAGAATTATTAACATATCTGCCAAAAGAATACTCGGTTTTTTTGCCAGCCTATAATGCCCTCACAAATAACTTTTTTTTAGAAACTATCCGCTATACGCTGAAGGTTATGCACTATTTTTTAGGTTTTCATTGAATCAAATTCGATAAAAGCTATCGGCAGGAAGATAAGAATCGGCATCCAGGCCCAAATCTCCACCCTGTCAAAGACGGCCTCTGTGGCTAACATTTTGCAGATAAAAGTTGTGATGAAACACACCCCTACAAGAGCAAAGCTGATTACAACAGCCGACTTCATCGACTTGGGGTCACGACAAACCAGAATCGGCAGGCACACCATAAGCATTACAAAATTGATAATCGGCTCAGTAACGTGAAAATGCTGCTGGCTGTAAAGCTGAGGCAGGTCCTTGATTTTTGTCCCCTGCGCTGCAAGAACAGATAACTGTCGCCAGCTTAGCAAAGTTTTGTGTCTGGACTTGCGCCTGACGGGGATGTCTTTTGGAGTAATGTCACTGGCATAAAAAGCAATCGGCTTCGGTGCTTTAGTCGTATCTTTTTCGGTAAATCGCCCTTTAATTAAATCCCACCTGCCGGTTTTAGGATTGTGGACCGCCATTTCGGCTGATAACCGGCCGATTACACGCCAGACGGGTGATTTGGGTATTTTACTTCGCATGATGATGGTCGGATTATACAGCGTTGATGTTTTTACGTCGAAATTTTGAGAGCAAATTAGGGAACCGTTGGCGTCATCGATAAACCATACATCATACGACTCCTGGCCGGGAATAGCATCCTGGCTGCGCACAAGCTTATCGCCGAGGGGCGGTATTAAAAGCTCCTGGTCGATTACAAACAGGCCCGTCAGCAGCAGTGCAAGAACTACTATCGGCCCAATCACCCGCTTCAAGCTGACCCCTGAGGCCATCACCGCCACGAGTTCATTGCATCGCACCATTTTCGCCAGTGAGAACGCAGCGGCAACTACCGTTATCATTCCCGCAAAATCGCGAAAGTAAAGCGTGCTGTGCAGAGCGTAAAAGTTCAGTATGTTCTTAATGACAGCAATGGCGCCAAGGTCTACGTGCTCCGTAAATTCGTCGAGATTCACGAACAAATCAATAATTATTCGCAGACCTATCAGAACGCAAAAGGCGATTGCGTAGCCAATCAGAAAATTCTTTGCGATATGTCTGTCTAATATTTTCATATTTCGTGTTTTTTACGAACTATGAGCAATCTTTAATTTTTCAGTAACTTTCGATATATCAACATAGCTAACAGGGTCAAAAACACCAGGCCTGCCCACATCAGGGCTATGCCTGAACCGGCCTGTGCACCGGGATTTTTCGTAATGTTTTTGCCCATCATTATACACACTATCAGCACACCAGCGGGCACCGAGCTTGCGCCGAAAGCGCTGAGCAGATGGCCGCCCCTTAACATAATACCCAGACCGATGCCAATCATTATCACCGGCACACATCCTATTCCGAATACCAGTCGGGTATGCACTTCGGCCGCTATTTCAGCCATTGTATAATCTATCATTTTCTGAAGCTTATCTTGCAGGCCTTTCAGTTTCTTGCTTGTCCCTTTCCGCAGCGCCGGTGACTGCGAAGCCAATTTTATAGCTTCCAGAACATTCTCGGTCTTGAATTGGTCCGTCACTGTCTTTGGTATAATCAAGCCGCGAATGATATGACGTCGGGTCAAACCCTCTGACCCGTCCGGACGCTCCCACGCGGCATTGTAGAGCACCATTGTCAAAGTCGGTGACAGCTCATCACCCTCGATATGCAGCGATGCCTTTGTGCATCGCAGCGTCTCCAGACGTTCTCTGCTGTCCGCATCGTATTCAAACACCACAACTTCATCGGATAACTCGACTTTTTCTTCGTCCAACAGGGCGCAGTTACTCGCAGTAAATTCGACGAGCTTTTCGCCGCTGTGAAGTTTATACAAGCTGTTGCTATCTTCCGCTGTCTTGCCGGCAATATCTTCTGCCAATAACTCCACGGTAAGCTGGGCGTAAGTCTCGCGAGCTAATTGTGCAATCGGATAAAAGAGCATCGGGTCAACGTCCCGAATTTCCTTCATCTCATGAAGCTTCTTGAACTTTATATCATCGCCCAACAGCGAGGGAAACTCCTTCGTTAGAGAGAGCCATTCTAAGGAGAACCACGCCTCGCCCTCGGGGCCGATTTGGTATGTGTTATTTGCTGTTATTCGTACTTCATTGAAGTTGCCGTGCGAGCTAAAACGAACCCTCGCACTTTCAGCGGTGATAATTTTTTCTATTTTGTTGTTTTTCACCTCGGCGATAACTACACCTGAAAGCGTGTCATTTTGCAGGTCGGCTTCGTCGGCGTAAATTACGTATCGGCCGCCCGCCGGCTTATAATATCCGCTCCGCTGAATATTGCGAAAAAGTATCTGCTTTGCATCGGCCTTGAGAGATTGTTCTGCTCTGTGTACGAAATAAGGCATCACGTGGAAACTCAAAATCAAATTTACTATCGCTACCATAATCGCCAGTGCCAGACCCGGGTAAACGAGGGTCAGCAGACTTATTCCGCTTGCCCTGCAGGCATCGAGCTCATTATCGCTTGTAAATCGGCCGTAAACGAGAGCTGCCGCAAATAAAGCCGCCATCGGAAGTACGAATGTGAGTGTGATTGGCAGAAAGTAGCCCATAAGATGAACAGCTTGGCGCGGTCCTACGCCGTATTCCTGCACCGGACGCAGAATGATGCCCAGACTAAGGATTAATGTCAGCGCCACCGCCGCGAGAAAAAAGACTTTGAAAAGCTCGCGAAATATATATCTGTGCAGTGTAAAAACCATTATATTTATTTTCCTCGTCTTTGTGCCGGCTCATGCGAAACGCAATATGCAATACGATATACGCAAAGCGATATTGTTTTTCAACAAAATTCTCCAGCGGATGTCTGTCAGGTCTTTCTCACTATTAGAATGGGTCGGGAAGGGAACATTATTCACCCCCTTAGCAATTCTATTTTGGCAGAAGACATAGGCCTGCGCCTGCCGTGATAATTAGTGGATGACTTTGTTGAGAGGATAAGTGATTATTCCGGATGCCCCCGCACGCTTCAAAGCCGGGACCAGAGACCGTTCGATTTTATCTTCGATAATCACTTCGATCGCAACGTAATCGGAATCGGCTAAACTCGAAACAGTCGGGCTTTTTTCGGCCGGCAAAATTTTCAGTATCGACTCTAATCCGCTCTTTTTTATGTTCATCTTCAAACCAACCCTGTTGCGGGCGTCGATAGCTGCATTTAGCAAAATGGCAATGTTTTCTATTTTTTTCCGTTTGAATTTGTCCTGCCAGGCCTGCTTATTTGCGATAAATCTTGTCGTGGAGGTTATCACCGTATCTATTATTCGAAGATTGTTCGCCCGCAGTGACTTTCCGGTCTCGGTAAGCTCCACTATCGCATCCACCAGTCGCGCCTTTACCTCGGTCGCGCCCCAGCTAAATTCGACTTTCACGTCGGTCTTTTTGTCTGCAAAATATTTCTTTGTTACGTTGACCAGCTCGGTTGCGATTGTACCTCCTTGCAGCTGCTCCGGCTTTGTTACTTTTGATTCGTCAGGCACAGCCAATACCCATCTGGTCGGATTGCTCGACATTTTGCTGTACGCAAGCTCGCAGACCTCCACGACATCGCTGTTATTCTCCATTATCCAATCATAACCGGTAATACCGGCGTCGAGAACGCCATCGGCGACGACTCTGCTTATCTCCTGTGCCCGCAGCATAATCAGCCGAATTTGCTCGTCATCTATACGAGGAAGATAACTGCGTTCAGAGTCCAGAATGTGAAATCCCGCCTTGCCGAAAAGTTCAATCGTCGCATTTTGCAGACTGCCTGTGGGAATACCTAATTTTAGTATCTCCTCTGACATTTGATAATGTCCTGTCCTTTCTTTTTACTTTTTTGTTTTCTTTTTGGTTTTGGTCTTTTTTCTTTTTGTTGTCTTTTTGCTTTTTGTTTTCTTCGTCTTTTTCTTCACCCTGCCCTTACGCGATTCACTCTCGCGTCGCAGAAGAGAATAGAACTCGTATGCGTTCTCAACCGAAATCTGTTTGGTTAAGAAACCTTCTGTCTCCTGCTCATCGGCCCCCGCATGGACAAGTTCGTTGCTTCTTAGATATTCTATCATTTTTGTTGTAAGCGGTATTGCGTGGCCCTGAAGGGAGGTAAGCATGCAGTAATTGACGACGAATCGACTGGTAGCATCAATCTTCTCAAGCACTCTTTTGGCCGGACGTTTGCCGATTCTTTTTAGCGGCGCCAGACTGGCCGTATGGTATTCCTCAAATACAGCCCTTAAAGCACTCGTAAGTCTCAAAGCTATATCCCTTGTAACAGGCGTATCCTCGCCCAGCATTTCTACTATTTCTTCTGCTCGTGAAACACGTAAATCGTTCAAATCAACAAAATAATTACTAAATCTCTTGATTGCAGATTCCGCAGCCGACTCGCTCATATTTTCGCTGACGATAGCATAAACAAGGGCCTCCGCCGGCTCATCATAGAAGGCTTTTTTGACCTTCGGATATTTCCGCTTCAATGAGCCGTACAAACTTTGCACTTTTTTCGAATACTCTTTGCTATTTTTCATAAGTTGAATTGACTATTGATTATTTTTTTAACTTCAGGCACTTTAGCTCACTTCAGGCGCTTTTAACTTCTTTCTTCCTTCTTTTCCAGCTCACTGACCGCTTGGTCTATCAGTTTCATAGTCTCCAGCGTTTTTTTGAATTTCTCATCCCTGTAAAAATGCAAAACAGGACAGAATTTGCTATGCCATTTACCGGCCAACAGCGATTGGATTCGGCTCCTTGCGTGCGTTATTCCAGCAAAGGTTTTGTTCTGTGTGGCTTCATCTTTGCCGAAAATGCTCAGATATACGTCGGCATTGCGCAGGTCGGCGGCGATATCAACTCTCGTAACACTCACGAGTCCCTCAATACGTGGGTCGTTAAGATGGTTGGCAATAGCGTTACTGACCGCTTCTTTTACCACACGAGCTACTTTTTCCTGCCTTCTCGTCGCCATTGTTTGGGTAAATGGTAGTTGGCAGCCGGCAATTATTTAACCGTTTAACCAATCACCAATTACCAATTACCAATTTAAAGGGTTCTGGCTACTTTAACGATTTTATAGAAGTCAAAAACGTCGTCGACCTTGATATCCTCAAATCCTGCTATCTTAATCCCACACTCCAGGCCCGCCTTGACCTCGCGGACGTCTTCTTTGAAATGCTTTAGAGATTCTATGCTTAAGTCGTCTCTGATTACAATATTGTCGCGTACCAGGCGCAGCTTCGCATTCTTGCTCGCGTGTCCGTTACTGACATAGCAGCCGGCCACCGTGCCGACTCTTGATATCTTAAAGATAGTTCTTACCACTGCTCTGCCGAGCGTTTCCTCTCTCTCTTCCGGCTTGAGCATACCGACCATAGATTGTTGCAAATCTTCTGTTATACGATAGATTACGTTATAGAGCCTTATCTCAATCCCTTTGCTTTCTGCTTTTTTTAACGCACGGTCTTCACAGACAACGTTAAAGCCGATGATAATGGCATTTGAGGCCTCGGCCAGCACAACATCGCCTTCTGTAATGCCGCCCGGAGATGCGTGCAAGATGTTGATTTTCACCTCATCGGTACTAAGCTCAGATAAATATTTCGTCAAAACATCCACCGAACCCTGCACATCGGCACGGATGATAACGTTTAATTCCTCCGTCTTGCCCGCCTCTATTTGGCTGAATAGATTATCCAGAGTCACCTGCGTTCGTTTCGACAGCGAATTCTCCCGTGAGAGCATTTGGTTTTCGTCAGCAGCGGCCTTTGCCTTGTTGATATCATCAAGGCAGAAGAATCTGTCTCCCGCCTGGGGAACATCGCTCAGCCCCGTTATTTCCACCGGCATAGAGCTTGTTGCTGTCTTTATGTTTTTACCGTAGCTGTTCTTCAGCGTCTTGACTCTGCCATAAGCGCCGCCGGCCAGTACCACATTGCCCTTGCTTATTTGGCCTTCCTTAATTAGCAGCGTCGCCACCGCTCCATGCTTGGCTGATATCTTCGCCTCAACCACCCATCCTGTCGCAGGGATGGTATCATCGGCTTTCAGTTCAAGCAATTCGGCTATGTAATCGAGATGCTCGAGCAAGTCGTCTATACCTTCGCCGGTAATCGCGCTGGTTTTCACAACTTCAGTCTTACCACCCCATTCGGCCGGCGTCAAGTCCTGCTCTGCTAACTGTGAGTAAACACGATTTATATCGCACCCAGGCAGATCTATTTTATTCAGCGCCACTATTACCGGAACATTCGCCGCCTTGGCGTGAGCTATCGCTTCGATGGTTTGCGGCATCACGCCATCGTCAGCGGCGACCACCAGCACAACAACATCGGTGATATTCGCGCCCCTGGCACGCATGGCAGTGAATGCTTCGTGGCCCGGTGTATCAAGAAATGTTACCTTCTTATGGTCCCAGCTAACCTGATACGCGCCGATATGCTGCGTTATGCCCCCAGCCTCACCGGCCGCTACCTGAGTTGAACGTATCTTATCCAGCAAGCTCGTCTTGCCGTGGTCAACGTGCCCAAGCATTGTAGCAACAACAGACCGCTTCTTAAGATGCTTTCTCGGCCGTGCCTCAAATGAAGCACTTATCTTTTCTTCCTGTCTGCTCTTATGTCCTACGACAAGCTCTGTGCCGAATTCCAGAGCAACCAGTTCCGCAACGTCGTTGCTTATAACTTGATTGGCCGTGGCCATTACATCTTGTTCCATCAATTTGTGGATAATATTCACTGATTTAATTGCCAGAGCTGCAGATAAATCCTTTACTGTAATCGGCTCGTTTATAAAGGCTTTATTCGGCCTGACGGGAACAGCAACTTCTCGTTCGGACCTCGTTGCAATTTTCCGCATCGGTCGTAATCGAAGACTTTCACCGCCGGCCGCATCAAGCCGCGCGCGTCGTTCTTCGATATCCCTTTGTCGCCATTTGCTTATGAGTTTTGACTTCCTTGCAGTTTCCGCATCTCGCTCCTCTCGCCGACGTCCGTGGGTTCGCTCTTTGTATCGCCTTGGTAATTGCCTCTTCTCCTTGCCCAGTGGTAGAGTAAATCTTTCCTGCTTCTCCTCGCTATACATCAGCGGCTCGGTAACAGGCGCATCGTACTTGACTCTCGGCCTCGGCCTTGGTCGTCGTAATGGCTCCGGTGCTTCGATTCGAACAACCTCTGGGCCGCTCAAGCGTGCCGGCTCCGGTTTTTCCAAAATCGGTCCTGCGGGCAATATCGGCTCCGGTGCTCGCTGTTCTGGTTTCTCCCTTATCTGTGCTTCTGCAGGGACCGGCTCTTCTGCAATTGCCGCAGCCGCCTCTTCGGCTTTCTTTGCTTTTGTTTTCTTTACTTTTGCCTTCTTTACTTTTGCTTTCTTTACTGCCCGCTTCCGCTTGACCTTTTTTCTAATACGGGCCTTCTTCAAATCTACCTTCTCGGCCGTCTCAACCGTGGTTATATTCTCCCCCTCGCTGAACCATTCGTGAATGGTTGCCGCCAGACCGACTGATATCACCGACATGTGGTTCTTGACATCCAGACCCTCATCCTGACACTTTTTCACGATGGAAGTGCTTTTTACGCCAAGCTCCTTAGCCAAGATATAAACTCTTGTAGTAGCCATTCTTGTATTTCGTATTTCGTTTCACGATTCACGAGATACGCTTCACGTTTTCATTCTTCATCCTCTGCTGCTTCTTCTTGCTGGGCCAGCTCCTTTTCCGCCTTGTTTTGTTTCGACTCGGCTATAAGACGTTTTGCTTCTTCGGCTGCTGCTGCAACCAGTTTCTCGGCGGTCTCCGAGTCAATATTCAGTTCATTAATCAGCGGTTCGGCCCCTACATCATCCAAATCCAGAACGGATATAACACCCAGAGCTATCAGCTTGTCAACAACTGTGTCGTCAGCGCCCTCTACATTCTTCACGCAGGTTGTCAGTTGTTCAATTCCCTGATTATATTCCTCCGGCATTAGGATATCAATATCCCAGCCGGTCAGCCTCGCAGCCAGCCGAACGTTCTGGCCGTGCTTGCCAATGGCCAGACTGAGCTGGTCCTCATCCACCACCACCGTCGCTTTCCCCAGTTCAAAACACAACGCAATTTCGCTTATCTTTGCCGGCATCAAAGCATTGGCAACAAGCACTTGTGACGACTCGTTCCAACGGACAATATCTATTTTTTCGCCGCCGAGCTCATCAACTATGTTCTTTATTCTGCTGCCTCGAACACCAACACAAGCACCAACGGGGTCAACCTTCTCATCGAGCGAGGCAACCGCAACTTTCGTTCGGTAGCCCGCCTCTCGTGCCAGCACTCGTATTTCGATTATTTTTTCAGTAATCTCCGGCACCTCTAACTCAAACAATCGGCGAATGAATTCAGGGTGTGTGCGGGAGAGAATGATTTTGACCTGATTCGAACTCTCTTTTACATCAAGAATCAAACATCGAATTCTCTCGCCGGGACGATGCGTCTGGCCCATTATCTGTTCGCCTTTTGGCATAAAACCTTCTGTCCAGTGGCTCAAATTAACAATGAGTGTTCCGCCTTCGTATCGCACAGCCGTGCCGCTTATGATTTCACCTTTTCGCTGGACAAACTCCGCATAGATACTCTCTCTTTCGTCGGCCCTTATCTTTTGTATCATTACCTGCTTGGCTGTCTGAGCGGGGATGCGGCCGAGCTGACTTATATCGATTTCTTCTTTGTCCTTGAAGGCGCTCACCTGTCCGCTGCTCCGGTCGATATGTACGACTATTTCGCTCTCCGCCTCGCCAAAATGCTTCCTGACCGCTGAGACCATAGCTTCTTCCAGGTCGACAAACACGGATTCCCTGTCGATATTTTTATCGCGTGCAATGTTGTCAACAATTCTTACTAATTCCTGATTCATCCTTTGTAATCTTTCTAAACCAGCGCTAATTTCTTTTCTCTTTCAAACTCAGCACCGAAAATTTATGCCGGACAAAAAAAGTGGAAACCCACAGAGTTTCCACTTCAGCACGCGGCGCGCTTCCAGGATAAGGTCCCCCGGCACGCCAAAACGAACAGAGGTTGTAGTTTGCATTTACACTACATCATCTGCCTCCAGTAGGGGACCCCATTTTGCAAACCGTCGCAAAATGGGAACCCAGCAACTATCCTCGTTCGCCTCTCGGAGCTGAAGCAGCAACACCGAGTTCCAGGCCACCATTTGCGCAAAGCTGTCCGGCATCGACGTCTTGCCGGACCCGGGTTGGTTCTTCCTCTACTTTGCACTGTTTGCTAATCCCGTCAAAACCATTTAAGCGCCTTTTTAGTTTCAAATTTAGCTTTGGTAGCCGTTAATCTTTATAGCCAAACCTTGTATTTTAATCGTCCAACTTCCTAATGACAATAACTTTTTTGTGGAATTTGTGTAATTTTTGGCCCAAATTCCGCCCCTAAAACGCATATTTGACGGTAAAAATGGCAAAAAATCCCTCAAACAACTAAAAATTGATGTTGTCTGTATTCCTTTGAGCCATCTAAAAAATTTTTCTCTGCCACTATTTCTTTGGCACAGTAGGGTGCTTTTAATGACCTCAGACAATGCTGTAAAATTTCACAGATTAGATCGCATATTTCACTCTTATTTGAAGATTGCCGTAGCTAAATTCGTTTACAATTAGGTCTTAGACCAAAAAATTTGATATAATCTGCAAAAACTTCTGGACACAGACGACATTTATCATCACACTAACCCGATAGATAAAACTGATTTTTACAGAATCTTTGTATAACACGGGAAGAATTGAGGGTGGATGAAAGTCCAAAGCAGTATATTTACGACTCGCTCACTCAAATACTCCGCACTTCGCAGGGACGGAGAACGTTAAAGGCGGTTAACTTAAATAAAAATGGAAGGAGTGAATTATGAAAAGGTCTTGGATAATTGCAGTCACTTTTGTAGTGTTCACTTTTTATGGGGGTAGTCAATTACCTCAGGCTATTGCTGCAGAGAAACTGACGTATATGGACCTTATTGGCCGGCTCACCGACTTGGAGCACTTGGCAACGTTGCCCGCTCCGGGCGAAAAGTGCGTCCAATGGTCGAGCTATGACCGTAGCAGTAAGTATGACGAAACTTCCGGCAAGTACATTGATTGGTCGGCTAATGGCGATGGCGATGGAATTATCAGAAAAGAAAATGGAAAACTTGTCTTTGCTGAGATGAAAGGCCCCGGCGTCATCTGGCGCATCTGGTCGGCATTGGCCAACCAGGGACACGTAAAAGTTTATCTCGATGGCGTCTCAAAGCCTGCCGTAGATCTTCCGTTCGACGGTTATTTCAACTGCGAGTATGAGCCCTTTACGCGCCCCGCTTTGGTGCACACGACGGCGCGTGGACGTAATTGCTACGTCCCTATCCCTTTTCAGAAATCTTGCAAAATCACCGGCGAAGGCGACTGGGGCAGATATTACCATTTTACATACACTACATATCCGGAGGGTACAATCCTGCCAACGTTCAAACGCGAGCTTTCTGCAGCTGAATCAAAAGCTCTCGATAGGGCGAACGAGATCCTTACTCAATGTTCGGCCGACCCGGCTGGCATGCGCCGCGGTGAAGTAAATATTGAACAGGAGGCCCCAACAGTTGCTCCCGGTGCCACAGTGACAATTGCGAAGTTGAAAGGCAAGCGCGCAATCACCCGTCTTCAGGCCTATGTGATGGATTTACCTGAATCTCCTGACGACCGTGCCGTGCTTCGCGAGCTTGTCTTGAGCATACGCTGGGACGGTGAATCGCAGCCGAGTGTCTGGGCGCCCTTGGGAGACTTCTTCGG
>Ga0209427_10008878_pt1 | contig 11254 bp, 10 predicted proteins | sample DeeMarSWOR136_30_FD_187465 | JGI IMG/M metagenome (GOLD analysis project Ga0209427, IMG submission 187465) | Marine sediment microbial communities from White Oak River estuary, North Carolina - WOR-1-36_30 (SPAdes) (version 2) | ecosystem: Environmental > Aquatic > Marine > Intertidal zone >... | reverse complement strand
AGCGTTGATACATACCACAGGGTTGATACCTGATGTCCTGATAGTGTTGATGTGGTGCAGCATATTGGGAAGGCCCTTCTCCAGCAGTCCCAGGTCTGCCTTAGTGTAGGACTCGGGCAAGGGCAGACCAGCCACCACCTTGGGCCCGCCACCATGCATCTTCAGCGCCCTGATAGTGGTGGTAAGCACCGATACGTGCGGCTTGAGGCCACTGTAACGGCACTTGACATTCCAGAACTTTTCGAAACCTATGTCTGCAGCAAAGCCGCTCTCGGTGACATGGTAATCAAACATCTTCAGTCCGATACGGTCACCGATGATGGAAGACTGTCCCACGGCGATATTAGCAAAGGGACCGGCATGCACCATGCAGGGCTGGTATTCCACCGTGCACATCAGAGTGGGATTAATCGTATTGCGCATCCAGGCGGTCATAGCGCCTCCCACCTCCAGGTCTTTGGTGGTAATAACTTTGCCCTCCCTATCAAAGGCTACGGTGATTTCATCCATTCTTCGACGCAGGTCTGCCAGGTCCGTGACAATAGATAACATAGCCATAAGCTCTGAGCTCACAGCAATGCCGAACCTGGACTGCATCGTGTAGCCGTCCATACGACCGCCCAGGCCTATCACGATGTTCCTGAGGCTCTGGGCGCAGAAATCCATAATCCAGCCCATCTCCACCCTGGTGGGGTCAATATTCAGTCGGCGCATTCTGGTACGCTTCGCCAGTTCCTCATCGTTGTAGTTACGTTCATGCTGCATTCTGGCGGTAAGCGCCACCATAGCCAGGTTGTGGGCATTCATTATGTCGTTGATGTCGCCCGTAAGCCCCATGGAAAATTCGGTCATAGGAATCAGCAGTGCGTTACCACCCCCGGCAGCAGTACCCTTGATGTTCATGGTAGGACCACCGGAGGGCTGGCGTATACAGCCACCCACGTTCTTACCCCGCTTACCCATGCCTTCTAATATGCCCATGGTGGTTGTCGTTTTCCCTTCTCCTAGAGGTGTCGGAGTGATGGCAGTTACCTCAATGTACTTGCCATCAGGCTTTCCCTTGAGGCGGTCGATGATCTTCATGAAATCGAGCCTGGCTAGTCTCCCGTAGGGAATAACTTCGTCCTTCTGCAAGTTCAGCCTTTCCCGCCACTCATCAGGCGTCGGCATGTTCTGTTCGGCAGCCTCCGCAATCTGCCAATCCTTCATTTTTGTTGCGTCGTAAGCCATTGTAGTCTCCTTTCTTACCTTCACTTAGTGTATTATCTTCTCGTACGCTCAGCCCTGCGCTCAGCCGCCACTACAGTGTTGACCATAAGCATGGTAATGGTCATGGGGCCAACCCCTCCAGGCACCGGGGTAATAGCGCTGGCTTTCTCTTTAACCGTCTCGAACTCCACATCCCCTCTCAGGTCAGGGACCTGCTTGTTGGGGTCTGCCTTACTGGGTTTCCATCCCACCCGGTTCACTCCCACATCAATGACGACTGCTCCTTCCTTCACCATATCTGCTTTGATGACTTCCGGGGAGCCCATTGCGGCAACCAGGATGTCCGCCTGCCTGGTAATTTCGGCCATGTTTTTGGTCCCCGTGTGGACGACGGTCACGGTGGCATTTGCACGCTTGTTTTTCTGTACCAGCATGGCCATGAGAGGCTTGCCTACTATATTGCTGCGACCACATATGACCACGTGTTTGCCTTCAGGCGGATTGCCGCTGCGTATCATTAGTTCCACTGCGCCATGGGGCGTGCAGGGCATGAAATACGGGTCTCCAATGAGCATCTTGCCTACGTTTATGGGGTGGAAGCCATCCACGTCTTTTGGTGGGTCGATAAGATTCAGCACTTTGTCCGCATTGATGTGTTTTGGTAAGGGCAATTGAACCAGTATGCCATCAACGTGCTCTGCCTTGTTCATTTCCGCTACCTTGGAGAGGAGTTCCTCTTCTGAGGCCTTCTCAGGTAACACAATGGTCTGGCTCCACACGCCTATCTCCTCGGCTGCCTTTTCCTTGCCCGAGACATAAGAAACAGACGCTGGGTCCTCTCCCACACGAATCATGACGAGGCCCGGCGTTATGCCCCGTTCTTTGAGCTTTGTCACTCGCTCTTTCAACTCCGCTCTAATCTCTTTGGCTACTTCGTTTCCCGAAATTATCTTTGCTGTCATCTAGACCTCCCTTCTTAATCCTTGCTCTATCTGTTACCGATAGGTTCCAGCTTACCAGCACTAAGACGTGCTGCAATATCCTGTACTCGGCTTATGACCTCTGGACTGGAATTGCTGAGAGGGAAATTACCCAGACCGGCTTCTATTACGGTCTGGTCGTAAGGAATGAAGCCCAGAAATTCAAAATCAGGCATGGCGGAAACAAGAAAATCCCTGTCCTTTTCACTGCGAATTTTGTTAGCGACCACCGCGGTGCTTTTTACACCTATATCCTTTGCCAGTTCTCTTATCCTGTACGCCGTTTCGATACTTCCTTTACCTGGCTCCACCACAATAATCATCGTGTCCACGGCCCTGGCTGTCGCCCGTCCCAGGTGCTCGACACCGGCCTCCATGTCTATTATGACCACTTCATTTCTGCGCAGGAGGATGTGGGCAACCAAAGCTTCCAGCAAGGCATTCTCGGGGCAGTAACAGCCACTACCGCCCTTCTTCAACCGCCCCATCACCATCAGTTTGATTCCATGATGCTCCACCCAATACTTCTCCGGTATATCATCAACCTTGGGATTTAGTTTGAAGTAAGATGCCGCCTGGCCGGGACGTGCCCCTGTTCTTTCTTCAATCAGGTCTGCCATCTCAGATATGGGGGTTATCCTCTCCGCGTGGGGAAAACCAAGGGCGGTTGCCAGAGTAGCATTTGGGTCGGCATCTATAGCCAGAACAGAATAGCCGGACTGGGCAAGTATGGTAGAAAGGAGGGACGCTAGCATTGTTTTGCCTACTCCACCTTTCCCAGTAATGGCAAGTTTCATATCCAAACGCCGAATTATATCCTGGCCCAGCAGGGAAAAGCAAGTCGACCACAACGGTTGTTTTGCCTGGCACTGCTGGTTAGCAACGGCAAGTGAGGAGGCAAGGTTGACGGAACTGTGGTACACCACGTTTATAGGCTGATTTCTTTGGTCGCTTGCCCTGTCTACCCGCAGTTTGCCCGCACAAAGAGAACGGTGATAGAATGCAGTATCGGGGCTGCATCAGCTGGCCTCTTGTGGCTGCCCGGGTGGCACGTGTGTTTTCAGGGGAGGTCATATGTCGTACGAATACGAAATAAATGAACTGGCCAAGGAAGAATCCTGGCGGATGTTTCGAATAATAGGCGAATTCGTAGAGGGATTTGACAATCTCTCCGGTATTGAGCCGGCAGTGACCATATATGGCTCGGCTAGACTGAGCGTAGATGACAAGCTGTACAGGGAGACGGAAGAAATAGCCTATCGGCTGGGACAGTTAGGCTTCTCAATTGTAAGTGGTGGGGGACCGGGTGTAATGGAGGCTGCCAATAAAGGTGCACGAAGGGCTGGGGTCACATCGGTCGGCTTGAATATCGTCCTGCCCGAGGAACAGGTCTGTAATGCCTACGCCACAAAGTCGATAACGTTCAACCACTTCTTCACTCGTAAAGTCATGCTGGTGAAATATGCCGTGGCCTTTGTCATAATGCCGGGTGGCCTGGGCACGCTTGACGAGGTGACGGAGATACTAACCTTGATGCAGACTCACAAGATAAAGCCCTTCCCTGTAATACTGTTCAACGGCGAATTCTGGAGGGGATTTCTGGATTGGCTGCGGAGCGCTGTCTTATCCCGGAAGTATATCTCTAAGAAAGATTTCGACCTATTGAGAGTACTGGATCGCCCTGATGACGTGGTCGAAGCTATACGAAGGTGGCATGTTGCGCATGAGGTTATTGGCAAGGAGGCCCTGCGCAAGTGAGTGGCAGTCTCCCTTTCGGTTTTTCCCTTCTGGCATGATGTTGGGGGAGAGGTACAATTCGACCGTCGTTTCTGTTCTTGATATATCTAATTGTCCCTGGAGGCCTTAGTGGCCCTTTTTGTCTCTCTGGTTTTTCCCCCATGACGTGATAAAATAAAGTGGTGATAGAAATACGGTTTCATGGAAGGGGTGGGCAGGGTGTAGTTGTTGGTTGTGAAATCGTGGCCAAGGCTTTGCTTCACGAAGGCAAGTATGTTCAATATTCGCCCGACTTTGGCACAGAAAGACGAGGAGCCCCGGTGAGGGCGTTTCTAAGAATAGATGACAAACAGATTTACCGGAAAGATCAAATCTACAATCCTGATTGTATCGTGCTCTTTAATCCTTCCTCAAAAATTGGGGATTTTATTTCCGGACTTAAACCTGGAGGCTGGCTGATAATTAATAGTCCCAAGGATCCCTCAGAATTCGAAGAACTTGGTCCTTTCAGAGTAGCCACAATTGATGCCAACGAAATCGCTCTAAAGCATAAGATCGGTACTGAAGCAGCGCCGATCGTTAATACCGTAATCTTGGGAGCTATGGCAAAAATTCTGGGGTTTTCTTTGGATTCCCTTGCTGAAGCTATCCAGGAAAAATTTAAGGAGGACAGAAACTTCCTAGGGGCTCTTGAGGCGTACGAAAAGGTTAGAAGTTCAGAGTGATCGATGGGAAAACAAGACCTTTTTACCAGTGTTTCCTACCAAAGTACCCTAATCAATAGAACAGGAACCTGGAGAACCCAGAGGCCTATTTTCAGGAGTAGGCCTTCCCCCTGCAAATCTGCTTGCCCCGCCAAAAACAATATCCCGGAATGGATCGATTTACTAAAGCGAGGCGAATTTAGAAGGGCCTGGGAGGTAATCCTGGAAACCAATCCTTTGCCGTTTGTGTGTGGAGAGGTTTGCCCCCACCCTTGTGAAGATTGCTGTAATCGAGGTCAGTTTGATGAAGCTTTATCCATTAGGGCCCTGGAGAGGTTCTTAGGCCAGGAAGCTCTCAAAAGGGATTGGCATCCCCCAAAGCCGGTCAATTCAAGCAAGGCTAAAGTAGCCATCATTGGCTCAGGGCCGGCAGGCCTTTCTTGCGCTTATCAGCTAGCTCGACAAGGATATCAAGCAACTATCTTTGAGGCTCTGCCGGACATTGGCGGATTGCTTCGGACAGGGATTCCAGATTATCGCCTCCAGAAGGGCGATGCTGAGAAGGAGATCATGAACAACATCTTATCTCCTTTCCAAATAAGGGTAAGGACAAGCACCCCGGTAAACAAGGAGGTCTTTCAAGAAATCAAGAAGGAGTTCCAGGCCATTTTCGTTGCGATAGGAGCTCATCGTTCGAAGCGGCTGGATATCCCGGGAGAAGGAGTAGAAGGGGTGCTCACAGGGCTGGATTTCCTTAGAAGGGTGAATTTAGGTCAAGAGCCAGGAATCGGGAAGAGGGTAGCCATTATGGGGGGTGGGAACACGGCTATTGATGCAGCTCTGTGTGCCCATGATAAAGGAGCTGAAGTGCTTCTTATTTATCGAAGGACAAGGGAGGATATGCCTGCTTTCGAAGAAGAGATCCGAGAGGCAGAGAAAAAGGGAATAGAGTTTTACTTCTTAACCAGACCATCCAGAATTCTGTCCGAAAATGGGCATGTCAAGCGAATTGAGTGCCAAAAGGGTGAAGTTAAAGGTAAAGATGATGAAGGTCGAAGCAAGGTCTATTTTTCCGAAGAAGGTCCTCAAATGGAAATCGAAGTAGACAATGTGGTTACTGCTATCGGTGAAGAGCCATCAGACCTCTCCTTTGTGGATCAGGAGTCGGACAGTGTATTTATAGGTGGAGACGCGAGGGCCTTGGTCGGGATGGTCTCTGCGGCTATCGGCTCCGGGAGAGAAGCGGCTGAAAGAATACATTTTTGTCTCACCAGGCAACGAATAACCATAGAGGATATATCTGAATCGAACATAGTTCAATTTGGAGAACTAAACCTTGATTATTTCGAGCATAGGGCCCGCCAAACTCAATTTCCGGGCCCACAATCGGTAATAGAAGAGGCTGAGAGGTGCTTTAGCTGTGGGAACTGCAATATGTGTGGGAATTGTTGGCTATTTTGCCCTGATATGGCTATCAGGAAAAAAGAGACTGGCTATGAAATCGACTGTGATTACTGCAAAGGTTGTGGGATATGTGTCCAAGAATGCCCCACTAAGGCTATTAGTCTCATCAAGGAAGAGCAATAAATGGCGAAGAAAGTAATAACAGGTAATGAGGCGGTAGCCTTGGGGGTTTTGCTCTCCAGGGTCCAGGTTTTGCCCGAATATCTGATTACGCCTGCGACGGTGATCACCGAGAAGCTGTCTGAATTCTGTGCCAAAGGAATGCTAGACGCGGTATTTATTCCTGTGGAATCGGAACATTCGGCAATGGCGGCAGCCATAGGAGCTTCTTACGCGGGAGCCAGGGTTTTTACCAATTCCGCTTCACACGGAACGCTCCTGATGCATGAAATGCTTCATACTGCTTCGGGAATGAGAAGGCCAATAGTATTTGTCAATACAAATCGAGCAGTTGGCCTGCCCTGGTGTATCGGGACCGATCAGATAGATAGCCTTTCCCAGAGGGATACCGGGTGGCTCCAACTCTACACTGAGAATTCTCAGGAGACTTTGGACACCATAATTATGGCCTTTAAGATTGCTGAGCACCCGGAGGTGCAGCTTCCAGTCATGGTTGTAACCGAGGGCTTTATCCTTTCCCATACCGGTGAGCCTGTAGAAATACCTGAGCAGGATTCCGTGGATAGTTTCCTACCCTCCCTTAAACCATTTCAAGAACTGAAACTTGAAGACCCTCACTCCTTCGGGGCTCAAACTTATTCCAACGAATATTTCCGGATGAAAATCCATGCCCAAAATGCAATGGAAAGATCTAAACAGGTAGTCAGGGAAGTAGACAGGCAATTTGGGGAGATTTTCGGGCGCAGTTACGGAGCAATTGAAAAATTCCACTGGCGAAATCCAAGAGTGGCTCTGGTAACTTCAGGCACTATCACCAGCACAGCTCGGCAGATTTTGATGGAGGATCAGAGATTCAAGAATGTTGGCCTTTTGAAAATTAAGATGTTCCGACCTTTTCCAAGCGAGGAGATAGCAGAAGCCTTGAAGGAGGTGGAAAAGGTAGCGGTGATTGATCGCAATATTTCCCTCGGTCATAAAGGAATATTCTCGGAGGAAATCCAGTCAGCCTTGGCCTGGCTGGAGAAAAAACCAACCGTATTTGGGTTTATAACTGGGCTAGGCGGATTAGACGTCACCGGCGAGATTATCAAGGAAGCGATGAATTATACATTAGAGCACAAAAAAAACGAAAAGAACATAGTCTGGCTCCCTCAAGGAATCGAAGAAATGGAAGGTAAGGAAGCTGAACGATCGGACATCCTGTTGACAGGAAAGTACGATCAAGAGGAGCTCTTTTATTCCGGCCATGCAGCCTGTCAGGGTTGTGGATTGGCAATCGCGCTCCGACATGTTCTGAGGACTTTGGGTAAGAATACCTTGGGTGTAGTACCCGCCGGATGTAGCAGTATAGTTACCGGGGCTTTCCCCCAAACTGCCTTACGAATCCCTTTCTGTCACGTCAACTTTGCAGCAGGTGCTTCTTCGGCTGCGGGGATAGCAGCAGCTTTAAAGATCCTGAAGAAAAGTGAGGTTGAGAACGTTCTGGTCTGGGCTGGGGATGGCGCGACCTATGATATTGGTGTCGGTTCCCTATCCGGGGCAGCCGAGCGGGGAGATGATATGATTTACGTTTGCGCCAATAACGAGGCCTATATGAACACCGGCATCCAAAGGTCTTCAGCTACCCCTATAGGCGCCTGGTCCACTACCACTCCGTTAGCTCAGCCAAAGCAACAAGCTAAGAAGCCGATGGTGGAGGTAATGGCTGCTCATCGGATTCCCTATGCTGCTTCAGCCTCTATCGCTTTTCCACAGGATCTGGAGATGAAGCTCAAGAAAGCTAAGAGCATTAAAAGAGGGGTAAAATTTATCGATCTCTTGTGCCCTTGTCCGACCGGTTGGAGGTTCCCTCCACACCTGACGGTGAAGCTGGCCAGGCTGGCCGTCTTAACCGGGGTCTTCCCTCTTTTTGAAATCATTAGTGGAGAAGAATACATTATTAATAAACCGGACGTAGGTGAAACCCTCTTACCCGTCAGGGAATACCTGCAATTGCAGGGGAGATTCGCGCACCTTGAGGAAGAGGATATAGACGCAATACAGAAGAACGTGAATAGGGAGTGGAGGCGGTTATTGCAGAAAAGTACAAGACGTAGGACGTGAATCTTGAGAAAGCACGTAGGGCAATGGAAAAGGCTGGACAGGCAATTGCTCAGGCACAGTGTGGCAAAGGCAAATACCATCCCCGGCTGACCGAGTGACTTGTTGAGTACAGCTTCAACCGCCCGCACCAATCCGTTGGCTGTCTTGCTCCGATAGACCATATTGAAAAAGGACTTGCCAAGACCCGCAGGCCAGTGTTCCCAATGTGCTCAGCCAGCACATCAGCTTGACACCGGGTAACTTGGGGTGCTAGAATCGCCTTTCGCGTACGGGGGTGAGAAGATTTACGCTGTTATTGAAATAGGTGGCAAGCAGTATAAGGTAGCCCCGAAGCAAACGATAGAGGTCGAGCGCCTGGATGTCGCTGAAGGCGACAAGATTGAGCTCGATAAAGTGTTATTTGTTGGGGGAGATGGGGATACCCTTGTCGGGAATCCCATTGTCAAGGGGGCCAAGGTTGTGGCTACTTCTCTGGGGGAAGCTAAGGGGGAGAAGGTTATCGTATTCAAATATAAATCCAAAGTCCGCTACCGAAGGAAGAAGGGGCATCGGCAGACTTACACCAGAATATTAGTAGATGAAATCATTAAGGGTTAAGGAGAACAGGCATGGCACATAAGAAGGGGGGTGGCAGCTCGAGTTATGGGCGAGATAGTGAAGCTAAGCGGCTGGGAGTGAAGAAGTATGGGGGGGAACAAGTTCGCGCTGGAGCTATCCTGGTTCGGCAACGCGGGACTCGTATCTTGCCCGGAGACAATGTTGGACTGGGCAAAGATTATACCCTCTTTGCGCTAGTAGATGGCTATGTTAAATATGAACCGGCAACCAGATACAAAAAGAAGGTGAGCGTTTACAAATGAAGGCTAAAATGCATCCCAAGTATTATGAGAATGCGAAAGTGACCTGCCTTTGCGGCAACACCTTCACCGTTGGTTCAACTAAGCCAGAAATCAGGGTAGAAATATGCGGGAAATGCCATCCCTTTTATACGGGCGAACAGAGGATAGTGGACTCACTGGGGAGGGTGGAACGCTTCAAGAAACGATACAAGGTGAAGTAGAACGCATCCCATTTTCCATTTTTCTGTTGTGTCAATATCTGCTTGATCGGAATATCTCTTTGCTTTCAAGATTACCTCGGGGAATCGAAAGGTCAATCAGCCCGACTCTGCTAAGAGACAGGCTTTATATTTTCAGCCGTTTGTATCATAATGCTCCCAGGGATTTTTTCACGCGAGAAGTGATGCCCTTCGTTTTAGGCAGCCCCAGAGAATGAGGTACTAATGGCAGAACCTTTTCATTACGGTGGCCAGGCGGTGATTGAAGGGGTGATGATGCTGGGTAAGGAAGGTGTCGCTATTTCTGTGCGCCAGCCTAATGGTGAATTAAACGTGGTGAGTCAGCCCCTGGCCAGCATATATAAAGGGCGTCTCAGAGGGAAGCCTTTGATAAGGGGAATCATCGTTCTCATTGAAACCCTGGTTTTGGGCACGCAGTCATTACTGCGCTCTGCTCAGGTTGCCGCAGCAGAGGAAGTAGGAGGGAAAATACCTACGGCGGTTTTATGGGGGACCGTAGCCGTGAGCCTTGCTTTGGGTGTAGTCCTTTTCTTCATGGTTCCTCTCTTCGCCACCCGCTACCTTATTGACCCTTACATCGATTCTGCCTTACTGAGTGTTGTCCTTGAGGGACTTATCCGTGTTGGCATTTTCATCGCTTACCTCAAGTTGATAAGCTTAATACCCGATATTAGGAGAGTCTTTGCTTACCACGGAGCCGAGCATAAAGTGGTGAATGCCTATGAGGCAGGCGTCCCTTTGGATGTCGAGTCGGTTAAGAGGTATTCTACTGCCCATGCCCGCTGCGGCACCGCCTTTCTATTCATTGTTCTGGTGGTGGCTATTTTCGTCTTCGCCCTGTTTGGTCAGCCAACCCTGTGGGTACGCATACTGTCTCGCATAGCCCTTATCCCGGTTATCGCTGTTATTAGCTATGAAATCATGAAATTGGGGGCAGCCCACATGAGTAACCCTGTAGTCCGAGCTCTCCTGGCCCCGGGGCTACTGCTGCAATCTATAACCACCAGGGAACCTGACGACAGTCAAATAGAGGCTGCTATATCGGCGTTAAACGAGGTCATCAAGATGGACCAAACAGCTGATTCTAGCCCCAGTACACAATCTACTATAAGCTAGTTAGATGTACTGGTGACACTTCGTATGTTTGTAATCCCGGGTCAGAACCTGCCTATCATTGCGAAACTTGAGCCTGCCATAATCGGATTGGAGAACCTGGGTTAGAGGTTACTCCATCGCTATCGCTGCGGGCAATCACGGAAAAGTAGCGTCGCCAATCATATTAGCGAGCACAGACTGGGCTCCACACATAGATTCCTTGGAAGCGGTCCTTATGAAATGGCGAGCACCCTTCAGCAGCGTAGCTGAGCAAGCTGAGGTCTTACGACTCGTTAGCTATAATGGAGCAACCATGGGCAGCGGCTTAGTTGAGCGCAAAAAAGGGGTATGTTGGCTTGTGTCATCGCCTCATAGCTAACTGCAGCAGGGATTGGTAATTTCCAGTCCTGCGGCGTACGAGGCCAATAATGCCTCCCGGGAGCAGTAACATTATAACGACCAGAATTATGCCCTGTATTAGCAGGCTTAGTTCACCGTATCTTGCGAGTAGAAAGTGCAAAAAGACAATGATGATTGTTCCCACAATCGGCCCTTCTTCAGTTCCTACACCACCTATGACAGTGGCAAGCAGGCATGTCATTAGCCATCGGATATTGAATGCCCCTACCGGCGCTATATACCCCTGGTAAACATAAAAAACGGCCCCAGCAGCTCCTATTACGAAGCCGGCAATGACAAAAGCGTACAACTTTGATCTGAAAACATCTACACCGGAACTAGCTGCAGCTCTATCGCTATCCCGA
>Ga0209427_10008876_pt1 | contig 11255 bp, 10 predicted proteins | sample DeeMarSWOR136_30_FD_187465 | JGI IMG/M metagenome (GOLD analysis project Ga0209427, IMG submission 187465) | Marine sediment microbial communities from White Oak River estuary, North Carolina - WOR-1-36_30 (SPAdes) (version 2) | ecosystem: Environmental > Aquatic > Marine > Intertidal zone >... | reverse complement strand
AATCAAACATGGGAAAGAAGATGATTTCAAAAGACTGTGGCAAAGAACCCTCAGGTTCAAGCAAGAGAAACCAAAGATGCTCAAAGAGTTGAGATCATTAAAGCTCTACACTCAAATGTTTGGTGACATTTCTGGTTCGAAGATTGAGATATCAGAGTTTGACAGCTTGACAGATTATGAAAATCTAAGTGCAAGGGTGATGGAAGATGAAGAAATGAAGAAGATACATGCAGAATTCATGGCACTCAAGGATCTTACTACCTACAAGATAGAAGTGTTAAATGCTAACAAATAATGTGTGTTACCAGTAATCTGCAATTGGATTTCACAACGTACTCGTCACTAACATAGCGTGCGCTAACTACCCTTAAGTCATCGTTTTTTGGGTTTGAGCGCGCGCACTAATTTTGAAATAATTGAAAAATAGAAACCAAGTTCTCATTGCTATTAGCTGAAGTTTTTTCGCGCTTTTATGGTCACCATTTGTCTCGTTTGCTATCCAACTCGCTCTTTCTTGCCTTTTCAATATCACGATAGATTTCTTTGTCTGAGTTTGAGACAATTGTAAAACCATCGCCATCCATCTTTTTGGCTATAGGAATTTTCCTATATGCAGCCTTTCTATCTTTTGGAAGGTACTCAATCGTTTCTTCCTTAACTGCAAGGCAAGATGAGAACAAATCGTGCAATTCAACTTTAATGGTGTGAGCTCCAGTGCTTATTCCCCTCATATCCAGTTCTAATTTCAACTGGAACTCGTCCGAATCTCCAAATCCTTGTGGTATAGGAATTAAAGCAGATTTTACTACTTGGTGGTCAAACCATAAAGTTGATTTTATTTTTGAAAAAACGATTTTGGAAGGAATTAACTTGAATTCAACAGCTATAGCCATTTCATCATATTTTGTCACTGAAATTATTCTATTGATGACAATTTGTTTGTTCTTCTTAGGCAACTCTTTTTGATATTCAAAAGGAAAACCACCTAATTTTAATTGTTTAACCTGTTCAAATGAGACTGAGTTTTTTCCTATTTGAGGTCGCTTTTTATCTTTTTTAGCTATTCCTATTTTCGCCATTCTATGGATGCTATTAAAGCTTAGTCTATGACGATAATTACGACTGCAGCTGTTATTGCCCATATAGCTTTTTTCGAAAAGAATGCACACACAAGCTAATGAGAACTGTTAACCTTATAAGATTTTTACTCATGAAGTCTTCTCAGGCATTGGGAAAATGATTTTTAATCCAGTATGCTTATGGCTTTGATTTATCACTTAAACAAAACTAATAGAAACATCGATAAAAGTGGATGCAATGTCCCCCGCTAAAGAGCGTTAATAAGCTCGTAGAAGCGCTTACTGTAGCTATACCGGTAACCATGGCTGTAATAAGCAGGTTTTCTCGGCGACTCCTTTCCACAAACGGGTGCCTCATCCCCTTACTCAATATAATTTGCAAATAACTTCGGATATAGAATTTCGGAAGCCGATAGTACAAGTGTATGTAGGATTAAGATTTTATCCCCAAAACCCAAACTTAAAAAAAGAATGGAATATTGAAGCTGTCATTTAATTTTGACTCTGTCCCTTGCTGCACTGCTATTTATTGATGCGGCAGCAGCTAGTCCGCTAAAGCCAGCTCCCTTCAAAGTCTCCGTAGGTAAGGCAAACAGAATGGTGTTGCTTTGGTCCTTGCTCACGTCACTAAGGGTCTCTAGAATTCGGAGTTGTAGGGCTATTGTATTTTTCTTCATATTATTAGCAGCTTGCATCAAAGTTTTAGATGCTGTCAGTTCTGCATTAGCTTTGATAACTATCGCTCTGGATTCCCTTTCAGCCTCAGCTTGCACAGCAAAGGCTCTCTGCATATCTGACGGCAAAACTACGTCCTGCAACTCTATTTTCTGGATGTCTACGCCCCACTCTTTTGTATAACTATCTACAATCATTTTCATCTTCTCCGCTATAGTTTCTCTTTTCTCAAGCAACTCATCTAAGCTGTATTCTCCAACAATATTTCTCAAGGAGGTTTGGGAGTAGCTTCTAATAGCGGACCAGTAATCCTCTACACCTAGTATTAGTTTCCGAGCATCTTCAATCTTGAGGAAACCTACCGAATCAATTTTGACGGAAATGTTGTCTTTGGTGATGGCGCTTTGTCCTCTCAAGTCAAAGGTTTGAACTCTCATATCCAGTCTAATCAGTGAATCTATAAAGGGCATCTTGATGTGAATGCCCCCTTGAACGGTTTTGACGATTTTCCCAAATCTTATCACTGTTGCCGTTTCCCATTGCTTAACTATGTACAACATTGTTGGAAGTAGAATAACAATTATGATAGCAATGAAGGATAGAATGAGCCAAATCAGCACGTCTCCAATAATGTTTTTTCACCCCCTTTCTTTGTAACAATATTCACGTTTCACCTTGTTAAATTTTAAGGCAAAGCGGTTAGGCAATAATGCCTACTTCTGATCGTGAGTGATAGTCCAGAATTTTGGTTGGGTTGAGAATAAAATTCAATCCGACCAACTACGAGCTGGCATAAAAAATTTCCTTCAAGCAGTTACTCAAATCGTTTGTTGGGAATTGGATCTCATAAACTTTTTTTTCGTTTTCTGAGGACAAAGAGGATTAGGACTATAATTATTATGATTATTGCCAATATTGCAAAAACATGTTCTATTCTCATGTTCAGTGTTGAGGGTTCAAGAGTTGCAGACGGAGATCCTGTTGGTGTAATTGTGGGCGTAGGAGTCGGAGTGAGAGTTGGGGTAGGTGTTGGTGTTGCGGTTGATGTTATTACCGTTGCAAAAGAATCCAGAGTTGCATGGTCTATGGGAAGTGATATTCTCGGATCTCTGTCTGTGGGAGGATAATCAAAAAGTTGGCTCTCTAAATCAAGTACAGAATCCCCTAGGTCAATAGGGTAAAAGGCTATTCTGACTATGTTTCCACTGCCATTGAATGAAGGCGCTGGAGACATAGAAGTGGCAACCAACCTGTACTCACCTTTGGTTTGGGTTATGTTGCTCTCTGCAATGAATATGGGAGGGGAATATGATGATTCGTGAAGAACCCCGTCTGAAAAGGACTCTACACCTAGACGGATGTCCACAGTTGTTGCTCGCAAAACAGCAGGGTTCCAGTTGAGAATTACTTCTAATCCATACAGGTTTTGTACGTAAGAAAGGCTTATCGTCACTATGAACGATTCTCCCAGACGGGTCGAAACTTGTGAAGGCATGACTCTAACAGCAGCAGAATTTTGAGAAGACACTGTCTGGATAGGACAAAACACTACACAAAATAAAATAAGCATGAAAACCATCGTTTGGCAGACGGTAAACCTTGTATATCTCATAAATTTTAACCTCCTCTATTCTCAATTAGGAATACTATTTTATTTTTTCCTTTCTTGCGTCTCATCACGAGGCTGTTTTTCTCCATTTTCGCCAAGAGCTGGCTTGTTTTGGCTCTGGAAAACCGTAATTTATCACAGACCGCTGATTGTTTCAAGCGTCCACCTGAAGATCGCAGAAGTTGCAGGATTTTCTCTTGATCGCTCTCAACTTTCTGCCAAGAGTAGAATTCATCTAATCCCGACAGTTTCTCTTTCCCCTTTCTTCTCTGCTTGAAAATAAATAGGACCGTTGCCGTTACGCTCAACGCTGCCAAACCCAAAATCGCTCCCATCAACAGAGTCGAGTTTTCGTTAGAACCAGCAGCTCGTGAGGCAAGCATAACGCTTGGTTCTCTAAACAAGAAATCTTGACTTCTATACCAATGTAAAGTCTGAGTTGAATCGTCCCGTTCGTTCGGAGGCAAGGAGATTGATTTCAAATCGTATTCTGCAGGATAGATCACATACAATTCGCCATCCCCATACAGAAGGGAAAAGAACCCATCGCTGAAAACATCTCCGAAACTGATTTGCCCTTCTTCAGTTAGGCTGAAGTTTTGCCAGCAGAAACTGTATTCAATCGTCTTTGACGATGCCTCCCAACATATTTCGGTCTTCATCTTCAATGATGTTAAGTCAACCGACATATCTCTCCCAGTGCTATTACTCGCAGCTTTAATGGTGAAGACTATTCTGTCTTCAAACTCCTCCCAAATCTCGGTAGCAGCATCTATGTCCGTTGCCTGAATTATTGTCCACAAAGCTGAACCATCACTCTTGACATGAATATTGTATTCCAAATGATCAGAGCCATAAACACTCTGCACTGCCAAGAGTAACATTGTTGAAAGAACAAAGAACACAACGGCTTTCTTCATGAAGTCCAACATTAAAAATATGGCCTAAATTATTTAAGATTTTTAACCTCTAACCAACGCATGCTAAACGCACACACGCTTTCTTCTAATGCTCGGATTCTAAAAGCCATATAAACATACGAGTAAAAAAACTTTAATTTGCGCTTAAAAAGCATTAATAAACAAAAATGAACGATATAAAACGTAAATAAACTAAAATAGGCAATAAAAAACAAAAAAAGGCTCAGAAAGCCTTTTATATCAACCTCGCGCATTACATTTCATTGAAAGGAGAATAAGAATGCGGAAAGCAATTGCCTTAATGTTGCTTGTAGTTTTGGGAATCAGCAGTTTTGCCGCAGTTATAAATCTGGCTTCTGCTCAAGAATCCACTGAACCGTTGGATCTTCGTGCAAGATGGATACGGTTCCGCGGACGAGTAAAGGAGTGGGGCGAAGAAGCCTACCATGGCTCCCTGATAATGAATGCAGAAACGGTCAGAGTTCCCACTGTTTGGCGCAAACAATGGGCATCGGTGCGCGCAGTCTGGTCAAACGAGCGTCGACCATTCGCCTCTGAGACCACACCCGTAGGAAACTTCACCTATACGCATTATATAGCAAGGCTCAGGAGACTGATTGCTCTTAAAGTAAACAAGGGTGACCTAAACTTGAATCTAACAGGCATTTGGAACGTCAAAAAGGTCAAAATCACTTATGAATTTGACGAAGACAGCATTCTAATCAAAAAAGTTCGCGAAGTAACCCCAATCGCAACCAGAGCTAATGGCCAATTACACATAATGGATGGATGGAAGAAATTTGAAATCGAAATCGAAGGCGTAGACACCCTCAAAGGCGTTGGCTTAGAAACGATAATCACCAAAGCCAGAATAAACGTGTTCAGTTTTGAAGGAGGCACCAACGCAATCCTGCAGGATCTCATACAGATAACAAGATGTTTCAGAGCTATGCCCGGATTTGGCAACTACGTTCCCGAACTAGACTACAACTTGGATTCAATAATCGACGCAGCTGACCTTACAACAGTCGCAGCCAACATGTGACGTTAAACGGCTATTCCCATCCCTTATTTTCTTGTCTTTTTTGCATTTCATATTTAGCGCGCGCTTTCCGAGCAGCAGTAGTTCTAAAATAAAGGTCTGAGCCAACACATCAGCCCAGAAAAACCAGCGGTGCCGACTTCGAATATAGAGGAAATTGTGACTAAAACATTAATTAAGTTCGCAGAGGCATATTATGCCGTGCAGCTGCATGCGTTCTAAGTATATGAAGGGGGCCATCCTGCTCCTCAGCATTTTGTTAATAGTTTTCACTACACCAAACTCTTTCGCAGGCAATTACGACCGCACTTACACTTCTCAAGTTCAATTTGGACTCGTCAATAACGAATTACATATTTCTGTACCATCTTCCCTCTACGATTACTACAGTGGCAAAACCATCAAACTTGCTAAAGACAAAGAATACTCAACGCTCGTTACACCCGACGCAGTTAAACCCATCGCAGAAAGCCTCCGAACCCTTACACGCGACAAACCCCGCAGCGATGAAGAGTTCGCCAACACCGTATTAATACTAGTTCATCAAATTCCATACGCCACTAGCGACATAAAATATCCTATTGAAACCCTTGTAGAAAACACTGGAAAATGCGATACGTTATCTCTTCTTGCAGCCTCAATCATGAAAGCCGGAGGTTTAGATGTTGTCTTACTTTACTTCAAAGAAGCACACCACATTAATGTCGGAGTTTACCTACCTGACGAGCCACATACAACATGGTGGTGGCTGCAGCCAACTGGTTACAAATTCGACGGCAAGAAATACTGGATAGCTGAGTGCACTCCTACAATGGAATGGAAAGTAGGCGACGTACCACCCCTCTTAGCAGACGAACAGCCTTACATCATTTCCCTTGAAAACAGTGAGCAAACGTCACCAGCGCGTGTTTCATCAAAATTGAGCAAGCCCCTAAATTCATCTTCCATATCGATAAATCTGGCTGCGGTGCCTTCAAACATCAACGATCGAGAGCGTACGCTCACGATTTCAGGTTCAATTTCTCCTGCTTACCCAAAAGAAACTGTTGCCGTTTACTTTAGCCAAGACGGAATTTCCTACGATGCAGGTAGAACAGAGACAGACAATTGGGGAAATTACTCTTTTAGTTGGAACCTCACCGCAACGGGTACATACTATGTTAGAACAAGCTGGAGCGGGAATAGAGATTGCGATGGTGCAGACAGCGAAACACTCACAGTTTTTCTTGGGTTCCCTCAATCTTTAATTCAGTTTAAAGGACCAGGATATTGCTACACTTACGGTCGCGCCTACGTTGCCAGACATGAACTTCGTGTTAGACAAGGTGTTGAAGACTTTCTAGACATTCAACTATCAGGAACAGGAGTCTTGCTTACCGGCGAATTCATTATAGTAAAAAGTGGGCAGCTAATAACAATACCGAGAACCGGGGAAACCAAAGAGAGTCTGGAAGAAATAGTAATACCGAAGGGTTTCCAACCACTAAGGTTACCGGACGACATTGAACAAACAACCAATGACCAGTTCAGTTTTATCCTTCGAAACAGCGGTTACAATAACTACAGTTTTAACGTTAGAGGACTGGACGATAACGACATGACCAAAATAGGCCAGCTTGACGGAAACGGGACGGCTTTCATGAACACAACTGGATTGATAAAAGAAGACACGTGGTATAAGGTCGTAGCGAGGATTTCTGAGGACGAAATAACAGCCGAATTACATGATTTCAACGGTACACTTCTAGAAAGTATCGCAACCATAGACGATAGCGTGAACGTTAATGAACTAGTAATATTGTTAGCAAATAACACAGATAGAGCAGTAGCTTTTAAAAATTTGAACGTTGAAACGCTTAATCAAGCCACGCAACCCGTCGAGGGCGATAAAAAAGCAGCGACTGAAAGTGATTCGTTAGCTATAAACGTTGCTTTAACAGTTTTTTTGGTTACAATTTTTGTAACCATGATCTACCTAAAGAAACGAAAGAAAGGTTAGAGACAAAACTGTTAATTAGGGGCTAATTACTAAAAAGCAACATCTGTAGATGGTGTCAATATAATTTAGAAAACTAATTTAGAAAACGCTTGGAAAATAGGCTGCCTATTTCTTAACAGGTATGTCCAGCACTTTTGCCAAGGCTTCGCATCGCTGCTTCAGTTCGGGAATTTCGTACTTTAGATTCTCTATCCTGTGCCTTTTGATTTCGATTTCGTCTTTAATTCTCTGCCTTAATTTTTCTTCCATTTTTAACAACTGCGATTTCTCGGCTAATAGCAGTTGCTCTTCTCCTTCTACTTTCTCTAGCGTGGATAAAATGTCCGCTTCTGTTTTTTCGAGTGGCTCTTGAGTGTTCATTTTTTCGCTTTTATTCTCTTCTTTATTGTTTTCTTCTATATTCTCGCGTGTTTCTGCTATGTTTTGCTCGCCATTTTTCTGCTCTTCGTCTAGCTTTTTGAGAATGTCAAACATGTTTAGCGCCTGACTAGTGTCTAATATATTAATATATAATATAATCCGTATTCCATAAATCGATATATCTCAAAAACCGAACTAAACACGCGACCAAAAAAGGAAAAGCCAAAAAAATTAAGCGCCAATCTATATACCACACAAAACAACGATTCCCATAAACCAAAGGTGCACATATTGAGAACAAAAAAACGATACAAGCGCGGCTATCCAGTCGCAATCCTCTTAGGATTAGAAGAAGACACCGCAGTCTTATGGAATGTCTTCAGCAACGTTGCCAAGCATGAAAAAACGCTACACATTAACGGGGCAAGAAACAACCCAAAAGAGCTGTACAACTTCCACGAGTCAATAATCAACGCTCTCAGACCAACGCTAGAAAAAGGCGTCAGAAGTCTAATCCTTGCATCCCCCGCGAGAACCAACCACCATCAAGAACTCATCAACCACGTCAACGCGCATCATAAATGGCTCACTCAAGGACCAAACAAAGCAGCATTTTCCAAGATAACAGGGTTCGCTAGCACACCATCCCAAGTAGCCACGTTGACAAGGACGCCCATTTTCATCCAGCTAATCTGCGAAACCGCCAAAGAAGAAACAGAAAACCTAATCGAAATTCTGGAAAAACGCATCAATAGCTCCGCCAATCACAATCTCGTGCTATTTTCACTAGAGGGGGCAGAAAACCTAATTCTCAAAAAGCAAAAGCCAAGCGAACCTCAACCTGAATATCTCCTGCTTACCGACAGGTACCTTGCAGACACCCGCCAAAAAAACAGGCTACACAGGCTAATGCAGATTGCCACAAACAAAAGAGTCAAAACACGAATCATAAACGTTGAATCACCAGCAGGCACGCGCCTGACACAGCTTGGCGGTTTCATCTGTTTAGCACAGCTAGAGTAAACACCTGAATATGTTGCGTGTCGCGCATATTTTTCTACCAACTTGTTTTAGGTACCGTACCTATTTTGAATATCTAAACTGTGGATGCATACAAAAGTGACGAAGAAAGAGGATACTCAACAAGCTGAAACAATTAGGTTGACTTGCGGCTGCACGTATCAAGACAAAGGCTGGCTATTAGCCCAACTTACCGAATGCGAATACCACAGGCGAAAGCTAACGGCAAAGCGACCATACAGACCCAAAGCCGAATGCGTATGACCATAAAGAATCTGAGACACGGATATGTTAGTTGTTTTGGAAAAAGATTTTGGTCGGGCGGGCAGGATTTGGACCTGCGACAATCCGGTTTCTGTTGTACGCCTGTCAGGCTGGGCGATGCCCACCATAGGTGGACTTCTACAGCATCTCCGTCAGCTAAGCTTGCTAGCTGACTCGGAAGCTCTGCCAGGCTGAGCTACCGCCCGACAAAAACCATTAGGATACGACTAAAAGATTTATGTGTTTTGGAATCTTTATATAGTTTTTAATTCTGTAAGCGCTTAAAGCGTATTCAGGTAGTCATGGCAAAGGAGGGTTAGTGTTGAAAACTATTGGTGTGGTAACCCCGGGTGGAGATGCACCGGGAATGAACGCAGCTATACGAGCGGTTACACGAATTGCCCATTCACGAAAACTTCAAGTTGTAGGTTTTGAAAGGGGATGGGATGGCTTGCTTACCAACAATTTTAAGCATTTGACTCCCCGTGCAGTGGGCGGCATAATCCATTTGGGCGGTACAATGCTTCGCACGCTTCGATGCCCAAAATTTGAGGAAAAAGAAGGTATTAAGGAGGCAGCTAAAAACTTGGCGGTGAATAAGGTGGATGGGTTGGTGGTTATAGGGGGTGATGGCTCTTTCAGAGGCGCTTTAGAACTGAGCAGGGAAAGCGATGCCCTTATGGTGGGCGTTCCAGCTACCATAGACAATGACGTTTCTGAAATAGAAGAAACGATAGGCTTTGACACCGCGGTAAACACTGCGGTAAAAGCAATAGACCAGATTAGGGACACTGCAATTTCGCATGAGCGGATTTTCATCGTAGAGGTCATGGGTCGAAAAAGAGGTTTTCTGGCGTTGGATGTAGGAATCACGGTTGGCGCTGAAGTTATCCTTGTTCCTGAGAACGAATGTAAATTGACCCAAATTATTGAAGTGTTAAGGGAAAATGCTCATAAAGGAAAAAAGACGGGAATTATAGTTGCCGCTGAAGGTGTAGGTGACACTGCCGGGCTTGCTAAAGAAATCGAAAAGAATACAGGTTCAGAAGTTAGATTGTCCATTCTGGGATATGCTCAACGGGGTGGAAGCCCTACGGCGCGCAGTCGCCTCTTAGCCAGCCTTTTTGCTGAAAAAGCCGTTGACCTGCTATGCCAAGAGCAAGGAAACAAGGTAGTCGGACTGCATAATGGCGCAGTCGCGAACATAGACTTAGAGGAGTCATGTAAAAAGCAGAAACCACTTGATTTGCGCTTATTGAAACTTGCTGAAATGTTGGCGATATAGTCTTACCTTTTAAACTTCACATCATTGTGCTTTATCAATCGGAAAAAGCGTATCTTTAAGACGTAGTTATGATGAAACTGAGCAACGCGTAACCCCAAACGAAGCCAGCTAATTCCCAGCCAATAGGCGTCATAAAAACTCCATAAACAGCTATTAACGTGCCAACCACTTGGGTGCTTTCCGGGGTAAGGAAAAGAGTTTTTGCTGATATTTCACGCCATGCACTATCCCTGAGCACGCGGGCTTTTGGTGCTATTCTCTTCTTCAACAGCGCTATAGCGTTATCGGCTTTGTGTTCCTGCCAAAATCCGACTACAGCGTTCAATATCAATAATGTAAAGATTATCGCGAAGTCTTCCCAACGCTGAATGACTACTGATAGGAATGCAGTCGCTTCAATCATCCAAGGAATAGGTTCTCCAGAATACCCCATTAACTTGCGGATAGGACTAATTTTCTTTTAAGGAATCTCGTTAGAACCATACTATTGACGTTTTCTCTCTACTTCTTACGAAGAAAGCCTTGTCTCAGCGTATGTCAAAAGTGATTTATTGTCTACAGAAATCTTTTTTGGCTTTTCATGACTCACTAATTAAGCCTTTTACTTTAACACTCGAGTAGGCATAATCCGTCTCATTAGTTTTTCTTTCTTCTTCTCAGCGGGTTCGTTCTTAACCTGTGTTTTTTAAATGACTGACTCGTAGATTTTGAGTGTTTCTTCAGCAACTTTTCTCCACGTAAAGTATTCTAGTACTCGTTTGCGTCCGTTCTCGCCCCAGTTTCTCGCTTTTTCAGGGTTTTTCAGCGTCTCTTTTATTCCCCAAGCTATGTCTGCAGGGTCTTCGCCGTTAACGTGCACGCCGTTCTGGTCTGGACCAGAGCTTATCACCTGCTCTTTGAAGCCTACTACGCCTCGTGCACCTACAACTACAGGTTTTTCCATAGCCATAGCCTCTAAGCTGACTATGCCGAAGGGTTCGTAAGTAGATGGAAAAATGCATA
>Ga0209427_10008875_pt1 | contig 11255 bp, 13 predicted proteins | sample DeeMarSWOR136_30_FD_187465 | JGI IMG/M metagenome (GOLD analysis project Ga0209427, IMG submission 187465) | Marine sediment microbial communities from White Oak River estuary, North Carolina - WOR-1-36_30 (SPAdes) (version 2) | ecosystem: Environmental > Aquatic > Marine > Intertidal zone >... | reverse complement strand
GATGTGTATTTTTGGTCTTAGAGGCAGAGCAAAAGCTCAAGGATTAGAGCCATACATCATTAGCAACCTTGTACGCCTAGCCTTAGGAGAAGAACTCACTCATGGAGGAGCAGGAAAAGTTTTTGAATAATTTTAACTAAAACTTCAAACTCTTTAATAATAATCTCTTGGTATTACCATTAATAGATTGATTAAATCGGATACACATTGAGTATCTGGAATTAGCATCTTTCTTTCAATCTTATATTCTAACATTTGGATTACCAACTTATGGACTTAATTCGTATTTATGAATATTATACAAACTTAAATATTAAAAATTCATACAAATCTTTAAAGGATTGTTGTACTCTTTTAACTTTATTTTTTTCTAACTTTTCTTTATTCTGTATAAATAGTGCTTTTTAATTCCACATTTTTTATCTCATTTAAAATACCTATTAGATATTATATGAATTTTTGAAACACACAACAAAATATATTAAGAGATTAATTATATGTTATTTATTAAAGAGAAAGATTTTTTACTTAAGTGTAAATCTATAATGAAAAATTATGAAAAAAAAGCAAAAGACTTTAATCTAACTTTTTGACAGAGTTGTTAAATTTAATTGAACACAATAAATATATTAAAACAGCTTTTAAAATCCGTCCCAGAAATAAAAGCTGTATCATTAGTATCCATAGAGGGATTACCGATTACTTCAATATTACAAAAGGGTTTTAGTGAAAAAAAAATTGCTGTAATGACCGCTACACTTCTTGCTCTTGCTGAAAGAGCAGCTCTCGAGATGGGTAAGGGGGCAATTGAGGAATTATATGTAAAAGGGAGCGAAGGATATATAATAATCTTACAAGCAGGTCCAGATGCAGTTTTAACTGTTTCTACAACCGCTAATGTTCAATTAGGTTTAATATTTATGATTTGTAAACGTACTTGCGAAAAAATTTCCAAATTAGGGAATTTTGAGGAATATCATAATTTAGCTAGGTTATAATGAATTAATTCTATGTTTTGAAAAAGATTACGGTGAGTTTTTCATTAGTTTTGATAAACTTATCAAAACTTAATATTTCTATTTACATATTTATAATTTGATTAAAAGTAACAATAACCAATAATTTAAAGAGATCTAAAAAGATGGGATATTTACCGTACGATGTACAGTTGAAAGCAAGTTTTTGGATTGCCACAATGTGTTTTTTGGCATTCGATGGAATCTTATTTGTTATAAAATCTTTTAAAACTCCAAAAGAAAAAGTATTGCATAGAGATTTATATCGTGCGCTCGGAATTTTTTTTTTTTTATGTATTGGTGTGGGGCTATTTTTCATTCTTTCAGATTTCGAACGTGACATATATGGCGAATCTGAATTATATTTTCGTCTTTTGCTAATATCCTATATATTTGGGAACTTAGCTTTTCTAACAATTATATTTACTGCTGAAAAAAGAATTATAAACACGAGATATTGCTTGAGTTTTGTAACTTTACTAATGGTAGGAGTAAATATTGTTTTTCTTACTTTTTTCCCACATCTAACCGTAATTATTAGATATGTCAATTACGGAGTAAATGGTACTGAAATAGCTATTTTATTACTTGCATATTTATATCTTATTAAGAAGACCAGCGGAGAACTAAGAAGAATAGCTATTATAACATTAACAGGGATAGCTATTGCTTCATCTGCAGTTTTGTTGCAATCAGACTTTCTAATTTCAAGTGGATTAATTTCACCTTACATCTCCCCTATTTTTTTTATTGTTGGTTTAGGCCTTTTCACATATGAGACATTAAGAAAACAAGGTTTAGATATCCTAGATATGTTAGCGAAGCATAAAATGACAACTTTATCAAAGGATTTTTGGGATATTATAGAACAATTTGAATGGAAAGGTACTGAGAAAAAACAATTTGTAAAAGATATGCTTGGATTAACTCCTTACGACCGTGAAGAACTTCTCAGAAACATGCTAAATAAGTTTAAACATATAGAATAAGGAGTTAATGGTTTAAAAGTGTCGCTTAGAAGCTATGAGGAAGAGGAGATGGTGTATACCGCAGTTCAAAATTATTTAAATGAAAATAAAATCCTCGATAAAAGTAATGTAATTAGTTATATCAATTCATATTTTGCAAAAGCTTCTATAAATATAAGTGTAAAAGGGATTACAAAGCATTTAGAATCTTTAGTAGAAAAGAAAAGAATTGTCGAAGGTTCAAAATTAATTAAAGCTAATGTTTTACGAAATTCTAGTCGAAAAAAAATTTATGAATTTATTAATGTATATCCAGGAGTTTATTATAATAAGATTGTAAAAGGTTTGAAATTAAGTAATCATGTAGTTTATTGGCACACAAGCATTCTTTTAAAATTTGGGTTTATTAAAACAACAAAGATCGAAAATCATGAAATATTTTTTAATTCTAAGCTAGAAAAAGATGAAGTTAAAAGGCATTACTTTTCTACTATAAAAGAAAAGAGTAAAAAAATACTTAATTATCTGAAAAATTACGAATTGGGAGTTACACAACTCAAATTATCATCAACATTACAAATCCATCCGAAAACTGTTAAAAAATATCTTCTTTATCTTGAGGAAATCGGTATGGTTGAAAAGAAAAAAGTTTCAGCTAAAAAAACTTTATACTTCTACACACAATATTAAAAATTAATTCTTTTTTGTTGAGTTTATGAATAAATCCTATATATCATCATAGTAGCAAATTTTTAAAAGCTTTTAGTTATAAGTCTCATTTTTTTTTTCCAGTTTCAAATATAGGTCACAGATTTTAACCTAATTTGGTTTTAGAAAATTTAATAGGATAGAATTTCACCAAATTGATTTAAATTGAACCATGAAAATTTAAAGATTTAGGTAAATTTAACAAAAAAATTTATAACCCGAATCTAAATCAAAACTACTTTAAAAAAATAAACTAAAATGGTGTTCTGTATTGAAAAGGAACATAAAAATAATATTGCTAGTTTCTTTTGTTAGTTTATTCATAATTGGGATTTTTCCACTTCAGACAAGAGGAGCTTCCAAAACAATAAGATGGTATAATTTTAGCTCCTATCCAAGTGATCCTAATAGTTGGAGTACTAATTACATAAAATGGATGGATCAGTATAGCTTAACAGAGCAGACAACAGGTAAGTTTCCTGGAAATTCTCTAGCAGTGAGTTTTCAACCAAGAAGATACGCACAGGGCGTATCCGAATATAATTTAGAATTTGGATTAGATGTACACGTAGAAACAAATATGGGTGATGATGACAAATGGCCACAACCAACGATGGATGATGACTGTGGTTTCTATTATTATCCCGCTCCTATGGCAGTTCAAGAAGTAAAAATTACAACTACACTGCTTCCACTCGAAGATGTTTATTGGTGGATCTTTAAAGTTGGTACGCAATCTCAACAACCTAGAGATAATGAAATAAAGTTTAAGGGAGCTTGTCAAAATACCTTCTTAGGAACCTTTTCATCAAAAAATGAAGAAATGCTTAATTTAGTTTTAAATGGAGATTTTAGTTATGGTGATCAGGTATGGACTAAATATGGGACTAGTCATGGATCTATAGAGTACAATTCAAATTATGGTTATATGAGGTATGGTTTAAAAATCGTAAATAATGATGATGGAGATATAGGTGTTAAAAACCAAAATTGTTATGATGTTTATGGCGCAAACAAACTATATATCAATTACTGGGGTAAAAGAATATCTTCTGACACAGGAACAACTGTTGGTGTTGATTTATATGTAAGTTTCACTGATGGTACATACATGTGGTTAATGCCAAATGAATTAAGAATGACTTATAGGGATGGTTATTGGCATCATTACGAATATTCATTTGAATCATCGAAAACTATCTCTTATATACGTGTATATGCACTAAATTATGAAAAGGGAACTGCTTATTTTGATCAGATATATGTAACTGACGGTGGTTGGACATTAAACAAAAGAGGAAACTGGGTTACTGGGAACTATGAGAATACATATAATACATGGGTGCAGGATATGGAGGCTGTCGAGTCTTTCAACACAGCATTGGGTGTTATTGGCAAAGCAATAAAAGTAGCAGGATTATTGTCTAAATTAACAGGTATTGGCAGTTCTTTATCTACTGGATTAAGTATTGGAGGTTTTTTACTTAATGCGTTAGAACAACCAGTTCCTTCATTTTCTGCAACAGGTAAAACAGAGGGGAAATATTCTGTTTCAAAAAGTTTCGATCATACTTACGGCCATACTGCTACAAATGGGCAATTTGGCTTTGTATTGGCATGTGATGATTCAACTTTTTTAATATATGATCTTGATAGAAATGACCTAGATTCCCAAACCACTAGAACTGTAGAAATAAAGATTGAAGTTTGGTGGAGTTATATTGGCGATTCTGATTGGTTAAATGTGTGTCAAGGTCTCGATGTAGCTGACTATGCATCAATTACTTTTAAAATAAAATGCTCAAAATATCAATGGACTCCACCTTCAACTGGTGGTAGTGGCGGCGGCGGTGGTGGGGGCCCTATTTACCTTAAATAAATTTTTTTTTTTTTATTTACTCATTTTTTTATAGTTTATAAAAGAAGTAAATCTTCGCCCTTGAGCTTCAATGACACATTCTTTACCCATAGGATTTATTTTCAAAATTGCTTTATCAATAACCTCAATTGGAATACCTTCTTTCGGTAATACATTATGAAACCAATCGATGATAGATTTATAATACCTTTCTACATCATCTCCTTCCAAATCAGGTGTAAAAGATCCTTTCTTTAAATCAATAATTATTTGATATTCTGGTGTATAATGATAGAATGGATCTACCATATATCCTTGCGAATCGCCAGAAGATTCTCTTATAACTTGGTTTACTATTGACTTTAATCTATTTAACTTCATACACTCCACTCAACTATTTCTCTTATTAAGATTTAGCTTTTAATATTTTTATACAAAATCTTAGGCGGTGGTAATTAATTTTAAAGTATATTAATAATTAAATATAATATATTGCCCGAACTTCCAGAAGTGGAAACCTTCAAACGTTATTTTGATAACACATCATTGAATCAAACAATTAAAACAATTAAAGTAATAAATGATAGAGTTCTGGATGTTAATGAATCTTATTTGAAAAAAGTGGTAATTAATAATAAATTTGAATCATCTACTCGACATGGTAAATATCTTCTTGTAAATCTTGGGCAGAGATATTTAATTATACATTTTGGTATGACTGGAGATTTAGAATATTTTCATAAGAAGGATGATGAACCTAAATACAGTAAGGTCATATTTCATTTTAATAATGATTACAATCTAGCATACATTTCTCGAAGAATGTTTGGACGAATAGATATCGCTAAATCTATCGAAAGTTTTATAGAAAATAAGGGATTAGGACCAGATGCATTTAAAATGACTCTAGAACAGTTTAAAGAAGCACTTAAAAGAAGAACTGGTATCGTTAAAAACCTCCTTTTAAATCAAAGTTTTATTACGGGTATCGGAAACATTTACTCTGATGAGATTTTATTTAAATCTAAGTTATCCCCTAGAATTAAGATAGATTCCTTAAGCGAGAGTAAAATTAAGGAGCTTTTTGAGAATATTAAAGAAATTTTACAAGTTGGTATTGATAAGAAAGGTGATCTGAGTAATTATCCTAACCATTTTCTAATTCCTCATCGCAAGAAAGATGATCACTGCCCAATATGTAATAATCAAATTAAACGTATTGAAATATCAGGAAGACATGGCTTTTATTGTCCAAATTGTCAGAAAGATACGCTTTGACTCAAGAGAAACATAGTAGGTATATAAATAAAAAAAAAGTTTTTTGTTTCTAACCTATAAACTTATTAGATTTAAATCAAAAAACTCTCTTATGAGTTCAATAGAAATAATAATATGTAAGTGACTAATAATCCTCTTCTTTAATTTTAGAAGGAATTTCTTTAACTTGACAAGCTAATTCTTTCGCTAATTTTTCGCCTTGTTCAAGTTGTTCTACTGTTGGATGGCCTTTAAACGTAAGAGGTTCAAGAATATCCCAATGCATATTGTCAGCTAAATTGACAAAATCCTTCATAGCACCTCCACTCCATCCATATGAACCAAAATAAAGCACCTTTTTATACCAAATGTGTTTTTTTTGTAATAATTCCATTAAATATTTCATCGGAGGAAACATGCTATATTCATAAGTGGGCGCTCCGATTATTAAACCAGCAGATTTATAAGCATCAGCAAGAATAAAAGATGCATCTTCATTAGGAACTCGATGTATGTTAACTGGTATACCTTCACATGATATCCCTCTTAATATAGCACTTAACATTGTTTCGGTATTTCCATACATACTACCCCATACTACACATATTTCTGGTTCAGCAAATTTTTGGTTATAGTTAGCATAACGTAGATACTTTTTAACAACTACTTCTGGTTTACTTCTCCAAACTAATCCATGAGAGGGAGCAATCATTTTAATGTTTAGATGGGAAAGTGAATTGATAGCTTTAATGACATTGGGAGAGAACATTGCTATAATATTGGCATAGTATCTTAACATCTCTTCTTCCCAATATGGTTTACTTACATCTGGAGTCTCATCATCAAAAATACTTCCTTGATGTACACCAAATGCTCCAAAAGCATCACCAGAAAATAGTATTTTTGAATTCAGTTCATATGTAGCCATAGTTTCTGGCCAATGAACGTGAGGAATTTCAGTAAATATGAGTTTTTTATTTTTTCCTAAATCAATTTCATCTTCTGTTTTTACAATGTGAATATTATCGTTTATTCCATAAAATCCTTCAACTAAAGCAGCTCCTCTTTCAGTAGTGACAATCTGGGATTGAGGGGCTAAAGATCGCAATAAGTATGTAAATCCAGTATGATCTGGCTCTAGATGGTTAAGAATAATATAATCTATATCTTTAAATGATATTGAAAGCGATTTGAGATTTTCTATTAAAGTCACTGCAGCACCGCCCCACTCTCTAACAAGTTCAATAATTGCTACTTTATCTCCTTTAATGACATATGCATTAAGAGTTACTCCATTAGGTATTGGCCAAATTCCTTCAAATAAATCCTCTGTATGAATATTAGCTCCTACCCAATATATATCTTCAGTTAATTTTATACTAACCATTATTTTTCACATATTTATCTTAAGAAGAATAGTAAGTAAATTGTTTTTATTTAGTTATACTCCATTTTTATAAAAGTTAATCCTCTCTTACAATGATAATTTTATCTTGTTTATAATTTTATTTTTTATTTATAAAATGAAAGGAAGAGTTTCTTTGGTTAGTTGGGTTAACGATATTTGTTAATAATTTATAACCTATAGATAAATAAATATAAGTATATATTCTTAATTCAAGACAATTTTATAAGAAATATTCTAGTTTTTGAATAATAGCAAATTCATAATGTAAAATCTATAAAATAGTTGTAAGTAAAAATATGACAAATTATAATTATAAATATTTAATTATTGGAGGAGGAATGACTGCTGATGCAGCAGCTCATAGTATAAGAGAAAGTGATTCAATAGGTTCTATTGGTTTGATTAGTAATGAAAATAACCCTCCTTATGCACGTCCTCCACTTTCTAAATCTCTATGGACAGGTGAAGAAAATCTCGATGATATTGATTTAGGAACCAAGGATGTTAACATTGAAATGCATCTCAACCGAAACGTTGAAAGAATTGATAGAGCTAATAAAAGGGTTATAGATAATGAAGATAATATATATAGTTATGACAAACTGTTAATCGCAACCGGAGGTTTTCCTAAGAAACTTCCGAATATTCAAGAAAGAGGAGTAATTTATTATCGAACACTCTCAGATTACAAAAAATTGAAAGCATTTGTGGATAAAAACAAATCCTTTGGAGTTCTGGGTGGTGGCTTTATTGGATCAGAAATAGCAGCAGCCATAAAAGTTTATAAACCTAAGGCAGATGTTACTATGATTTTTCCCGAGGATGGAATATGTGGGCTAATTTTTCCTAATACATTAAGCAACTTTATCAATGACTATTATCAGAAAAAAGGCATTAAAGTGCTCAAAAATGAGATGGTAATTAATGTTACAAAACAAGATAATGGTTATTTAATTAAAACAAAAAGTGGGAAAAAACTCAGGTTTGATGTAGTAATTGCTGGTTTAGGAATTAAACCCAATATAGAGCTTGCAAAAACAGCAAATCTAAAAGTTGAAGACGGAATTGTAGTAAATAAGTACCTCCAAACGAATGATCCTGATATTTATGCTGCTGGAGACGTAGCATTTTATCATAATCCCGCACTTAATAAATACATTCGTGTTGAACATGAAGATAATGCTCTTAGGATGGGAGACATTGCTGGTCAAAATATGACAGGAAAAGAAATACCCTTTGATCATTTATCTTTATTCTACTCTGACCTATTTGATATGGGCTATGAAGCAGTTGGAGAATTGAACTCAAAATTAGAAATAGTAGAAGATTTGAACGATTCATTAGATGAAGGCATAATATATTACTTAAAAGATCGTCGTGTTCAAGGAGTCCTTTTATGGAATGTCTGGGAAAAAGTAGAGGATGCTAGAAAATTAATTGCTGAACCAGGACCATTCTTGCCAGAAGATTTAAAAGGTCGAATTCAATGATCTTCTTATCATTCTAAATAAAAACAGTTATTAAAGAATCATTTTAATAATTAAGCTCATCCCTTTTGTGAAATCATCAAATTTAATATGAATTATGAAATAACTTACTCCTTTTTTTAATAAAAAAATTATGTTTAAACAATTTCTTTTTGATAATAAGATTAAGGATAAGTTTAATAAACTATAAGTAGAACTTTTATTAATTTGGTTTTTGCTGTAAATAGTGATGAAGAGATTCATAAAATACCTAAAGAATTGGAACAAAAATGAGTCTGAAAATCCAGAAAATGAATATAAAATATCTCAAGGTTGTTGTTATTTTCACAGCAGAGGTGAATTAAGTAATTTCACCGATATTAATGATGATGATATTGAGGAGTATTGAGTTCCTATGAAGTATGTAGAATTAGGAAAAACAGGAGAGAAAATTCCTATCTTAGGACAAGGTATTTGGGGAGTATCAAGGATACAAGGTTTCTTCAAGGGTACTATTTATAATGAAAAAATTAAATCTGCCTTGAGAAAAGGTATTGAATTAGGAATGACACATATAGATACTGCAGAATTCTATGGCTTTGGTAAGGCAGAGAAAGTATTAGGAGACCTTATAAGGGAATATACTCGTGATAATTTATTTATAACTTCCAAACTATTCCCTATTCATATTAGAAAAAAATCGATGATAAAAGCGGCTAATAAAAGTTTAAAAAGATTAGGAATTGAATATTTAGACCTCTATTTAATACATTGGCCTTCAAAATTTATACCAATTAGAAATGAAATGAATGTTCTTGAGACCTTAGTCAATGAAGGAAAGACACGATATATTGGAGTGAGTAATTTTAGCGTTGATCAGTTTGAAAAAGCTCAAGAAGCTCTTAGAAGAGAAGAATTAGTTAATAATCAGCTTCATATAAACATAACTAATCAAAAGTATATTCATAAATCTCTTTCTTATTATCAAAGAAATGGAATAACTATAACTGCATATAGTCCACTTGCTCATTATGGGTATACAAAAATAAGAGGGAACATAAAAAAAGTACTGGAAGAATTAGCAGTAAAATATAATTCCACAATACAACAGATTGCTATTGCTTGGCTTATTAATCATAAAAATATAATTTCAATACCGAAGGCATTTAACACTAATCATATTGAGCAAAATGCAAAAGCAGCAGAGATTTCTCTTTTACAAGAAGATATAGATCGTTTATATGAATTTAGATAAATTCATACTTAGAATTTAAAATTCTAAATGTTTTTTCACCATTCTAATTGTTATTAAGAAATTTTAATACATCCTCTTGAACTTGCTTCCTATTTCGCATTATGAGATTATGTCCATATCCTTTATAAAGGATTAATTCAGCATTGGGGATACCTTCAGCAGTGGTGCGAACATCGTCTGCAGTATAGCCTATATCTAATTCTCCACACATCACCAATGTTGGAACTTTAATCTCTCCCAATCTATCTTTAAAGTTCATTTCTCTATCTGCTCGAATTTCATTTAAAAAATCATTTGGATATTCAATTTTACCCATTATCTTTTTTCCAACTAATCGAGTAAAAAATTTAGCTATTCCCCTTGCGATTTTTGAAGTCCAGATCAAGTCTAATATCGCAGCAAAAGATTTTCCATATTTTCCCAGTTTAAAATATTCTGCTGCTTTTCTTTCAATTTCAATCCCTTTTTCTTTAAGATATTCGTAAGCTTGCTTGAGATATTCTTCTTCACCATGATCTTTCAAGTGATTTAGATGTGCAATAATTGTGTTTTTACCAGCTTTTACAATATTTACCATTGTCTTTTTTTCATCGTACTCTTCTGCTTCTCGCTCCTCAGTAATTATTGCATCTTGTGGGCAATGTCCTATGCAAGCACCAAGACCATCACAAAAAATATCGCTGATTAGTCTTGCTTTTCCATCAATTAATTGTAATGCCCCTTCTGGACAATTTGGAATACAAAGGCCACATCCATTACATTTTTCTTCGTCAATTTTTATAATCTTTCTCTTAACCATGGATTTAACCTATGATTTCCATAATCCATGGACATTGCAGTATTCACGTGCTTCAATATCCTTTGCCTTGATAAAGAATTTAGCTTGAGGTTTTTCACCTGGTTTTAAAAACTTTCTGTAGGCTTGTCCATCAGCAATTAATTGAATCCATTCAATAAAGTGTTTCTCTTCCATTGGATGATCTTGATTTTGACCAACCTTTACAAGAAAGCCATCATCTGTTTTTTCAATATAAGGTACATGCTTTTCAACAGATGAATCTTCAGTTTTCTCCTCCAATAGTTCCATAGATTCTCCACAGCATACAAGTTCACCTACACCAGCATGTAACATTTCTACAATATTTCCACAAATATTACATTTATATATTTCTCTAACTTTTGTCATAATCTTACTACCTCCAAAATTTTTTATTTCTTTTTTTTCTTCTTGTAATCCTCAATTGCTGCATGCAAAGCGTCAGCAGCTAAATTAGAACAATGCATCTTTTGAGGTGGCAATCCATCTAGCTCATTTGCCA
>Ga0209427_10008874_pt1 | contig 11256 bp, 9 predicted proteins | sample DeeMarSWOR136_30_FD_187465 | JGI IMG/M metagenome (GOLD analysis project Ga0209427, IMG submission 187465) | Marine sediment microbial communities from White Oak River estuary, North Carolina - WOR-1-36_30 (SPAdes) (version 2) | ecosystem: Environmental > Aquatic > Marine > Intertidal zone >... | reverse complement strand
TTCTGAAATGGAATCATCATACCCAACGAAGCATTGAGCATGGTTTAAACTTGAAACATTATTATATTCTTCAGAAGAAAGTATAAAATCAGGAGTAGTATCACTTAATCCATTAGAAAACTGAGATGCATCGATTCCAAATGTTACAGGCATTCCACTGTCAAGTAGACTCTTTATTACATCGATTGTGGTATAACCTGTATATGAAATTAGAGTATAATCAAGTGGTCTATGATAAGGTGCCTCCCGCCATGCAGCTTCATTTCCCCAACTATCAACATCAGTATCATCATAAGGCATCGTATATAAAGTTGAAACCCCCCACTCTTTTATAAGTTCAGCCGTCTCGGAAGGAACTGAACCATAATCATAAGCTGCTATTTTATTATATGACCATGCTGGACTTAAGAGATAATGTGGATCACCTGAACTAGCGTCCCAGCCATAATCTTTTGCCTCTAAATATCCATATGCGTAATATACATTTGCCCATGAGGTGCAAGATCCTTGGCTACCTTGATTTCCAACAACTGGAAAATAAATTTCCGAAGAAATATCTGCTGTAGCCTTATATCCCTCTTCGTAGTTTGAATTTACTTCTAATAGAGATACTTTTCCAATAAGAGATTCCAAATCTTCTCCAGAAGGAGCTGAATATCCAGTACCATGGCCATCTATAACTTTTTCAATACGCTCTCTATCATTCACAAATGTGAGTTCTTTTCTCATGTTTTCTACTTTTTCCTCTGTAATATATTCCGCTAAATATTCTTTTCCATTTAGAGTATAGATAAAAGTATGTCCTAAGCATAAATTTGTAATCTCATCATCTTGATTAGAATTTGATTGATTTTCAGATAGTATAGAAGATTCTACTGTAATGTTTAAGGTATAAAAAAGAACTAGAAGTATACTTGATATAAGGAAGAGTGTTCTAATTTTTTTACGATCATTATATTTCAATTGTATTTCGCCTTGTTTTTTCAAAAAATATTGATTTGATTTATGATAAGGATAATCAAGTATTTATTTCTTATTAAATCACTTTCAATGCTAATATTTTAGAATTACTATATAAGCAAAATCTTAACAAATTATCATAGATAATACTTAAAAAAGTAATTAGATTTAGATAGTTATGAATTTATGGAAAGATATCCCGATTGGAGATAATCCGCCAATTACTTTAAATGCAGTAATCGAAGTTATAAGCGGTTCAAGAGATAAATATGAGTATAAGCCTGAATGGGAAGCTTTTTTATTAGATCGAGTCATACCCTCTTCAGTTATTTTTCCAGTAGAGTATGGTTTTATACCCCAAACATGGTCAGATGATGAAGATCCTCTTGACATAATGATATTGAGTTACGAACCACTCGAAGTGGGATGCATTGTAAAAGTTCGAGTTATTGGTGCTCTAATTATTGAAGATGAACATGGAGATGATCCAAAAATTCTTTCTGTTATAATTAATGATGCTAGATTTAGTGGTTATAATGATATTCAGGATGTTCATCAACATAAACTTAAGGAAATTCAAGAATTCTACGAAACCTATAAAAGATTAGAACCGCATAAATGGGTTAAATTTAAAGAATGGAAAAGTGCAAAAGAAGCAATAGAAATAGTAAATTATTCCTCTCGATTATTTACAACCAAGTGGCTAAAATAATGGTGAATAAAGAAGAACCAATTACTTTTGATACAAGAAAGTATCCAGTAAGACCCCACATTGGAGTAGGCGTATTATTAGTACGAAATAATCACTTACTTTTAGTAAAAAGAAAATATGATCCAGATGCGGGATATTGGAGCATTCCTGGTGGACATTTAGATCTTGGAGAGAAAGTAGAAATCGCAGCAGTAAGGGAAACTTTTGAGGAAACTCAGCTTAAAGTTAAGGTCTCAAGATTAGCAGGGATCATAGACAAAATTATGTATGACGATGAAGGAAAAATAGAATACCATTATGTTTTGATTAATTATTTTGTAGAACAAATAGCTGGAGACGAAAATCAACCACCTAAGGCCGCAGATGATGCTCTGGACGCTCGCTTTGTTCCTTTTGAACAACTTAAAACATATAAACTAACTGAGTCTTTAATTGAACTTCTAAAGCAATTAAAAATTGGATACAATTAAAGAATTAACCTGATTCTTAGTTGATAAAAAAAATATATATTTGGTAAGAATTTAATTTCATTATTCCCTTTTTCTAAGCATTACTAAAGCGATAATGCTAATTAGTAAAGGTAAGAAAATAATTAAGCTATATTTTAAGATCTCTCCTCCTTTCTTTTGATCTTGATAGTATGAGAAAATGTCGGTTGATATCAAAGAAAAATCATATGAATTAGTACCATACCAAACAAATGTGCCATTTATTAAAATTCCAGTACTCTTTTCGTACCATGCAACTCCCGGGTAACTCATATCTTGCAGAACCCATACTTCAATATCACCAATACCCGTATAATTACAGCATAATTCATTAGTAACATTAAATAGATGATTACCAATTCCATCCACAGCTATCAATATTAGATCTCCTAAACTAATGTTTGTGAATAACCAAAGAAATGCCTTACTTCCATTTCTAACACCCAATGGGCCACTTGAATTAGATGTGCTTCTAGTTTGTTTATTTTCAATCCATGAAGCAATACCACCTACATGAACCCAGGTAACTTTGAATAAATTAGCTGAGACTTGAGTATAAGTAAAACATGAATTATTCGCGACTTCCAAAAAGCAAAAAGTATAATTAGCACACATACCATTATATATCTTGCCTTGAGATGATTTATAATCCCTCTCTTCTCCAATAATCGCAGAATATAACTGAGTATCGTTTTGGAAAAATGATAGTCCAGATAGAATGATAATCATGAATAGTATTATAACAGTAAAATAAAGAATTCTTCTTAATTTCAAAGTAAATATCACTAAAAGTATTTTCAAATTTCTAAATCTTAAATAAATATCTTTCTAAATCATTTTATTAATATATTTTACGCAGGTAAATTTACAAAATCTAAAAATTAAAATAAATCTGGATATGATGAAATGATTTATCTTTACAAACAGAAATTAGAACTGCATAATTAAAGAACTTTTAATTGATAAAACAAAAGAATATAATTTTATCATTATTATTTTTCATAGTGAATATTTTAAATATCTATTGAAAAAATATTTGAAGAAGGGACTAATTCTTGTTTACATTGATGAAGGCTGCCAAGAACGGATCTATTACCAAAGAAATGGAGATTGTCGCTAAAAATGAACAAGTTGATATTGATTTTCTAAGGCGAGGAATAGAAAAAGGAAGAATAGTTATACCAAAATCTAATAGAAGACAATTAGATCCTCCTATTGGCATTGGTAAAGGGTTATTAGTCAAAATTAACGCAAATATCGGGTCTTCAAAAACAGTATGTGATATTAACAAAGAATTAGAAAAAGCTGAAACCGCAGTTAAATATGGCGCAGATACAGTAATGGATTTAAGCACTGGTGTAACTGAATCAGATGTTCAGACCATTAGGAAGCATATCCTTGACCAAATTAATGTTCCTATAGGAACAGTTCCAATTTATCAGTCTGCTTTAAGGGCAATTGAAACTAAAGGGGCGATTATCCACATGGATGAAGATGACATGTTTAATGTTATTGAAGAGCAAGCAAAGGAAGGGGTTGATTTCTTTACTATCCATGTTGGTGTAACTAAAGAGATTGTACATTATTTGGTGGATCATCCAAGGATAATGGGAGTCGTGTCGAGAGGAGGAACATTTTTAGCGTCTTGGATTCTAGAAAATGAGATGGAAAATCCTTATAATCATAGCTATGATTATTTACTTGAAATGGCTCAAGAATATGATTTCACATTATCTTTAGGAGATGGTATGAGACCTGGTTGTATCTTTGATTCTACAGATTATGTTCAAATTCAAGAATTACTTGAAATTTCTAAATTAGTAAAGCGAGCATGGAAAGCAGATGTTCAAGTTATGGTTGAAGGTCCAGGGCATATTCCTGCTAATGAAATTGAGAGAAATGTAAAGTTGCAAAAGTCTTTATGTGATGAAGCTCCTTTTTACGTATTAGGACCGTTGGTTACTGATATTGCTCCTGGATATGATGATCTTGTAAGCGCAATTGGAGGTACCATAGCGGGGTTAGCAGGAGCTGATTATTTATGCTATGTAACACCCTCAGAACATCTAGGACTTCCTACAAAAGAAGAAGTCAAAAGAGGCGTAATTGCCTCTAAAATCGCTGCGCATGCTGTAAATATTGCTAAATATGGTAAAAGAGCTTCAAATTGGGATTTTAAAATGGATATTGCTCGAAAGAATTTAGATTGGGAAGAAATGATCAATCATTCTATTGATCCAGATTTAGCTAGAGAAGTTCATTATAGAAATGGAAAATCCATCGATAGTGATGTATGTAGCATGTGTGGAGAATTCTGTGCTATTAAACTCTTAAAAGATACTCTGGAAAGTAAAAAAAAATCCAAGAAATAAGAAATTTCTCACATTAATTAACACCTAACGCACTTGGACACAATTTTCGACATAAATTACACTTTTTAAGAGTATAACCTTTTTCTGTTTTAACAATTGAATATTCTCTGCATGCTTTTTGGTTTACTGTGATTCCATCTAATGCTCCTTGAGGACAAGAATCAAGACATATTTGGCATTTTGTTAAACATCCCTCATATATTGCTATTTCATCCCCTTTTAACTCAGTATTGATTAATACAGCACCAAGCTGGATCATATTCCCAAAATTCTCATTGATTAATAAAGTATTTTTTCCTAGAATCCCCAATCCTGCTAGATAACCTGCATGTCTTAACGATAAAATTGCTCTACCATATTCTCTTTCGGGTTCCCAATGTTCATAGGGATCATCAGAAGGAACGGGAACACAGTTTATTCCTAACTCTTCAAACAATCTCACAATTTTAAGTGTTAATTCATCTACTTCATTGACAACTACCGAATTAAAATGCGTGTAGGGAATGCAACTTGTTGCTAACAGAGGTGATCGAGGAACTTTTTTAGCAAAAACCACCACTGTTTTACATTCCTTATAGATATCTATTGGATGAAATCCAGCTGGAGCTTTATTAAATCTTTCAACAGGAGCTAATCCACATAGATCAGCGCCTAAGTCTTTAATTTTTTCTTTAATTATTTGAGGAGCTATCATAATACACATTTGTTGCTGATCCTTCCTTAAAAAATTTGAGATAATAAAGTTAATTCAATTTGATATTAAATCAATTATTTTTTGTAGTTTTAAAATCATATCTTTTGAGTTTCTGCCAAATAATCTCATCATAGGTTCTTTACCGATATCTCCCTTATCCCAAATAATATCTGGAATTTTACCATTTTTCTCAAAACTTTCTTTGATTAACCATTGCATAGTAGAAAATTCTTTGAATTTTATATGTTCAGGTTCTTTTTTCCTGATAATCTCTTTCAATTCTAAATCAGTTTTTGTTTTTATTTTAGCAATCCAATCAGGATCATATTTTAAATTTATTACAAAATTAACTGAATTATCGAAATTTTTTGCTGAGAGAATCAATCTAGCAGTATGATCTGAAGTACCAAACTTAATTTCACCGCAAGCTTTAGGAAATCCGTTAACAATAGATACCCTTCCTTCTATACCCGCTATATCTTCCTTTCCAGCAGCATTCGGAATTGAACCAGATATGTTCATCCTCACCTCAGGAACTAATTTACTAAAATCTTGAGATTGGGAGATAAAATTATAAATTTCTTTTATTTGTTCTATTACTGTTTGCTTTTCCTCAGATATGGTTAGATCAATAACCCTACCTTTATCTGTGAACTGAACAAAGTTCTGAAACTTTTCATCGAAAAATTTTTCTGCTTTAATAATAGCTTCCTCAATAGAGTATCCCTTAGCTAAAAAAGCGGTGATAGCAGAAGAGAACACACAGCCACTCCCATGTACATTTCCTTCAAATACTACCTTCTTTTTTTTAAATAAATGAAATTGATTCTGAAACTGGCTATCCTTTTTTTTGGTTAATAGGACCAAGTCAAATAAGCCCTCATTATTCTTACATGCACTTTTAATAATTACTGCTTTTTCAAGATCTCGTGAATCTTTCGTTAAATACAACTTATTAATTAAAATTTCAGCAGCTTCCTTGATATTTCCAAGGTTTTCATCTAACTGATTACTTAGATCTTTATTTGAATAAAACTCAGCCTCAGATATATTTGGTGTGATAATTCTTACGTATGGAAATAATAACCTTTCAACTTCCAATTCTAATCCTTTACTAGAAAGTCTTCCTCCTGCGCTAGATATTGAAATAGGATCTAAAACTACTTTCAAATTATACTTTCTAATATATTTAACAATTATATTGATTGATTTAGAATCTGGTATCATTCCAACTTTAACATATTCTATTGGATAAGCCGTCAATATAGCATTTAATTGATTTTCTAATTCATCTGAAAGAGATTTATAACCAATAAATTCAGTAGCAGTTTGATAAGTGATTGCTGTTATTACAGAAAAAGGATGAACCCCACATCTATCGAATGTTCTGATATCTGCTTGAATTCCTGCACCAGAGGTTGGATCTGCTCCAGCGATCGTTAAACAAAGGGGTTTCATAATATTGATAGGTGAAAGAACAATAAAATTATTTAGTTTCTTTAATCCTTTCATATGCCCATTTTGCTTTATCATGGAGTCCTAAATGTTCATAAGCTTTCCCTAAATATAAAAAACCATCTGGATAGTCATATTTTATCTTAACCAATTTAAAGAGAAAGTTTATTGTTAAATCATACCTTCCTTTTAGATAATTCACTTTTCCTAAGAGAAAAAGGACTGTTAAATTTTTTTCCTCAATAGAATTCTCTTCATATAAATCCAAGAGATTATCTATTGCTTTAATGTAATTTTCCTCTTCGATATATTTTTCAATCTTTTCTATAGATTTAAGAAATATAATTTTATTAGCAACATCTTGCATCTTTTTCATTGACTCTTTTTGTTTTTCCTTATCTAAGGCATCCAATTTCTCTTTTTCTTTCTTATCTATATAATCCTCAAATTGTTTAATTAAACTTGAAGAATATGGTTCACTACACAAAGGGCAGCTTTGGGAATGCGTTAACCATTCAGCAAGACAATCATTGTGAACAAGGTGTAAATTCTTACAAGAATGATAAGAATCTGCGGTTTCATCTATATTTATATGGCAAATTATACAAGATGGCATAATGTTTTTAGTAAGAATATTCTAGTCTTATTAATCTAATATACTTACTATTTTTAAGAATATCGAAGTCGTAATTTCCTTAAAAATAATATATAAAAATGAATATTTTTATTATAAGGGTAAATATACATTAAACTCAATGTAATGATTAATAGGTGACAATTTATGTCAATAAATAGAAAAGCACTTTTCAACGAATTATTTAACCAATTCTTAGAAATAAATAAAGATGTAGAAGCAGTTATTGTAAGTGATAAACAAGGTTTGGTTATTGCAGGAGAAAAAAGAAGTGACGTGGATATGGAAATAGTTTCAGTTCTAACTTCTATAATAAACCCCATCATTGAGAGAATTCGTGATGAATTTATGTTCAAAAAATTTGGCACTGCAAGTTTCGACACAGAATTCTATAGGCTTTTGTTTATTTCATTGGATGAGTATAGAACTCTAAGTGTTGTCTTAAATAATTTAGCTTCTGTTGATAAAGCTTCTCCTTATGCATATCTGCTTGCTGAAAAATCAGTTCAAATTCTTAACGCAATGGAAGGCGACAACATCCAATTAACAATTCCTAATTTCGAATATGAAACAGATGAAACTGCCTATTCTGAAAGAGTAAAAAACCAAATTTATCAATTGCGATTAGATCAAGGTGGATTATACCGATTCAAATTCGCTATTATAGGAAACCATGAGGTAGGAAAAACCAGCCTTGTCAGAAGGTTTGTAGAAAATAAATTTTCACATGATTATAGAGCTACGATAGGATTAAATATTTTATCACATTCCATTGAATTCTTTGGGAATAATATTGTTTACTCGCTCTGGGACGTAGGGGCTCAAATGTACTTCAAACGATTTCGACAGACCTACTATTTAGGCACCCAGGCAGCATTTATAGTTTTTGATCTAACAAATATAAAATCTTTTGAAAGTGTTAAAGAATGGTATAAGGAATTAGAAGATTTTATTGGAGGAAGAGAAATTCCTATTATTATCATCGGAAATAAAACAGATCTAAAAGACCAAAGAGCTGTAACATATGAAGACGGCGTAAAATTAGTAAACGAATTATCTAACAAACCGAATATAAAAATCTCATATATTGAAACTAGTGCACTTACAGGAGAAAATGTTGAAGATGCGTTTACATTAATTGCATATCACTATATTTCAAAAAGCAAAGAAGATGAAGAAGAGAGAGTTAAAGAAGATTTAGTAGAAGAACTCAATTTTATCTTAAAAGAGAGAAAAGTAATTGGAGAAAGTCTAGATTTATTATTAACCTTAACTATCATTTCTGAAAATGAATTTTGGAGTCCTGGATTGCAGATTCTTTCAGAAATCAATGATTTAAGTGAGTGTGAAAAGATCAAAGACGAAAGAGAAGAAAAATTATATAAATTCTCAAATGGAGTACTCATAAAAAACTATCTTTACAATAATTTCGAAGTCTCTGATTCTGACGGAGTGTTTTGTATTTTTGATGCACGCGACAGAGATCATATAGATCCAAATTGGAAGGAGGTAGTTATTAAAATCATTAAAGATATCACCAAAAACAAGGTTGTCTTGATTGGGATTCGGGTTTCAGATAGAAGCGATTGGTCGGCTATTATGGAAGAATTTAATGTTAATGAATTGTTAGAAGAAAAAATGGTATCTTTACTATTTTTTAAGCTTGGACTTGAATATCGATTAGAAATATATGATCAGTTAAAAGTTATGTTAAATACAATAAGATATCTTTAATTACAAAATATCTTGAAATTAAAAATATAAAAAAAGATCAATAATAAGTACAAGATCTTATCATAATAATATTTGCGAGTAGTGTAGCTCTTGCCGGTGCAGAAAAATAAGCTGTTCAAAGAATTATTTAGCAAGTTCTTAGAAATTAACACAGAAGTAGAATCTGTAATCGTATCTGATTCTGAAGGATTAATTATTGCAGGTGAAAAGAGGAAAGACATTGATATGGAACTTGTTTCGGTTTTAACTTCTATAATAAACCCAATCTTAGAGCGAATGCGGAGTGAATTTGAATTTCAAAAATTTGGAAATGCAAGTTTTGATACAGAGGATCATCGATTTTTGTTTATCTCTGTTGATGAGGAAAGAATTTTAAGTTTGGTTTTAGATAGCATGGCTTCAATTGAAAACGTTTCTCCTTATGGTTTTTTCCTAGCAGAAAAAACCGCACAAATTCTCACAGCTGATGAGGGAAATATAATACAAATTGCGATTCCTAATTTTGAATATGAAGCAGGTAACGTTGATCGATTAAAAAATCAACTGTATCAAATGCAATTAGGATTAGGTGGTGAATATCGTTTTAAATTTGTTATTCTAGGTGATCATGAAGTTGGAAAAACTTCAATAATTAGAAGATTTGTGGAAAAAAGATATACAACTGATTATAGAGCAACAATAGGGATTAACATCTTGTCTCATGAGTTTGACTTTTTTGGAAATAAGATAGGCGTTAGTTTGTACGACTTAGGTGCTCAAAAATATTTTAAAAGATTTAGAAAAGTATATTATTTGGGAGCCCAAGCAGCTTTCATCATATTTGATCTTACAAATCGGGAATCTTTCGAAAATGTTAAAGATTGGTATAAAGAATTAAAGGTTTTTACAATGGGAGAAGATATTCCCATTGTAATAGTTGGAAATAAAACAGACTTGACTGAAGAGAGAAAAATCTTCTATCAAGAAGGTGCAAGATTAGCAAATAATTTATCCCAAAGTGAAAAAATAAAAATTTCATATATTGAAACGAGTGCCTTAACAGGAAACAATGTAGAAGATGCTTTTAATTTGATTTCATATCATTATGTAATGAAAAGCAAAGAAATCGAAGAAGAAAGGCGTGGTGATGTTTTACTTGAAATTGTTAACTCGGTATTAAAAAAGAAAATTGTTTTTACGTTATCTTTGGTAACGGAGAATTTGCAATGGAGTCCGGGATTACAAATCATTACAAACATTAAAAAATTAGGTGCAAAATCTCTGATAAGGGATTATGATGATGAAGAAGTCTATCAGTTTACAAATGGATTGATTTTAAAACAACATCAATATTCTGCTATTGAAGATGTTTCCAGCTCTGATGGAATATTTTGTATTTTTGATGCTCGAACAAAAGAGACGGTTGACCCAACATGGAAAAAACTTATAATAAGTATTATAGAAAATGCAAAAGACAATGGCGTAATTTTGATCGGAATTAGAGCTTCTGAGAGTAGTAATTGGTCTGAAATAATAGAACAATTAAACGTTGATGATTATCTTGAAAAAAAAGCAGTAGATCTCTTATTTTTTAGAATAGGAACTGATTTTCGACTGGATATCTTCGATCAATTGAAAGTAATGCTAACTGCTATAGATAATAAATATTAATTTCCAATTTAAATTTTTTAACATAATGTGGTAATATAATTGAATATTAAGATTAAGTCTTTATCTTCGGAAACTCTTAAAGATTTTCTCTATTTTTTTGATAAAGTTGCTTTTTCCGATAATCCAGATTGGGCTACTTGTTATTGCCATTTTTATCACTTTACTGGAAAAAATGAACAATTCTTTAAAAGAACTGCAGAAGAAAATAGAAAAGCTTCAAAGGAATTAATCCTTTCTAGTAAGATGAATGGATTTATCGCATATTCTGACGATTATCCAATAGGATGGTGTAATGTTAATTCAAAAGATAATTATGCAAAAATTCCTTATAAACAAAAATCAATAGTTAAAATTGCTGCTATTGTTTGCTTTGTTGTTTCACCTATGCATAGAAAACGGGGAATAGCAAGAAAATTGTTAAAGTATATATGTTCTAATTTAAAAACTAAAGGGTATGATATAATTGAGGCTTATCCTAGAAAAGGAGATAAATTATCTGACGCTCATAGTTATCGGGGTCCATTTTCGCTATATACTTCAGAAGGTTTCTCTCTCTA
>Ga0209427_10008872_pt1 | contig 11256 bp, 5 predicted proteins | sample DeeMarSWOR136_30_FD_187465 | JGI IMG/M metagenome (GOLD analysis project Ga0209427, IMG submission 187465) | Marine sediment microbial communities from White Oak River estuary, North Carolina - WOR-1-36_30 (SPAdes) (version 2) | ecosystem: Environmental > Aquatic > Marine > Intertidal zone >... | reverse complement strand
CTTCTATCTCGCTAGTATCAGCGATCAGATCTCCATTTAACCAAATGTTCGCTTTGTAATTTATACTGCTGAATTCCAGCCAGTAATAGTCATCCTGGCTTTCATCCACATCAAACTCTGTCCTGAACCACCAGGGCACGCTGAATGGATTACCTTCAGGAATATCCCACAAATAAGTAAGTGCGTGTACATCATAATAGCTTTCACTTTCTACCAGGTTGTTTCCAAAATATGGATCTTTTTCAACTCCTGCCCCTACCAGAGCATTGAAAATAGTGGATGGCATCGTGGCTGGTATCCAGTCACTGGTTTGAATCCCTGGTTTTGAGAGTATGGAACCCTCCTCAGAAACCTTGGTTGATGACTGAATTTTCCAGTTTTTCTTTAGCAAAACCGGTTGTCCACAGGATTGTGCCATGCAATCAAAAAAAGCGAAAAGAAGAAAGAAAGGTATAATTAGTAGATGAGTGGATCTCATATTTATTCTCCCGGATATCGCTATATGCTATAGTATTTTGTTATTATTCTTTTTTAAGATTTATTATTACAAGCATTTACAAACCAGCTATCAAACAGCATTATTTTTTCACCTATTCCAACTTCTTAATTGGCGTTTATTCAGGAACGAAACTAAGATTTGCAGGCTCAAATTTATCTGCTTCAGCCGTGATCATTATTTGCTTTTTAGCTGATCCAATTTTTAACAGGCAGGTTGCTATTCCTGCCTCGCTTAAGATTGCCTCCGGATTTAATACTTTGGCATCTCCATTAATCTTGAATCGAAATTCAATTCCATTCAAAGCAACGGTTGTTCCGTTCGCATCTTTCAGGCTAGCATATACAAATATCAAATCATTTACTGCTGCCTTTGGTGCTTGTCTACATTCATCAATCATTAATTCAACAGCAACCGGCTTCCCCGGCGTTTTGATCGAGTGAATAGCGACTTCTTCCCCTTTAATAAATGCTTTTGCTAATAATTCACCTGCCTCGAATTTCTCAGTACTGAAAGTAAATGGAGGGTGTGGCAGATTTTTTGAAATACGGTTACTATCTGGTTTTTTACTGCCTAAGCTTACTCCATTCAGGAGTAATTCAACTTCTTCAGCATTACTGAACACCCTTATATCGAGCGGAGACTCCTCTGTCCACCAGGATGCAATATAAACCATTGGGCCACTTGTATACAGGTCCGAGAACTCTTCAGCATCTCTTTGACTTTGAAAAAAATAATAACTGAACTTTGGAATACGGTCAATACTGCCAATGCCAGAAGCTTCCAGATCATTTGCGTAACCCCGGTTGTAATCCCACATCACCCAATATCCATCAGCAAATGCAGGGTAATCATAATTATCATTATGAGCTTCCTGAATATTTGTTGCTTGCTGCAACAACCTCACTTCACCATCGCTTAATAATTGGCGACTTGAGCGTTCTTCTTCTTTTAAACCACTCCAGTTATCCTGGTTTAGTCCTGCATTTTGTGCATAATATTCCCAATCGCCATATTCTGGCACAAGATATGGTTTTTGAGGCTCTTCATAGTGATGTAATCTGTGCTGCCGTGCCTGCTGATACATATCATATGCATGATTCTGCCATCCGATAGTGAATAGCTGGTCTCCCGGATATTCCTCATGCGCAATACGGTGTAAGTTTTCCATAAAATATTCTTCCATCCACGACTCATTCAAACTAACTTCCCAGCTTAAAAAGGAAGGATGGTTACGATCTCTACGAATAAGATCACGCGTCACTTCATAAATATGGTTCTGAAAAAGGGAATCTTTACCACAATATTGCCAGCCAAAAATGGAATTCTGAAGAAGGATCCCCAGTTCGTCACAGGCATCGATGAAAGATTTTGTCTGAGGATAATGGCTTAGACGTATGAAATCAAAACCAGCTTCTTTGATTTTTAAAGCATCACGATAGTTTGCTTCATTACTGATTGCATACCCAACATACGGATATTCCTGGTGCCTGTTTACGCCTCGTAATCTTGTTTTTTTACCGTTCAGGTAAAGCTCACCATCTTCAAAGGCCAGGTGTCGAATACCAATACGTGTATCTTCCTGGTCAATTACTTTGCCTTTCAAAAGAAGCTTCGTTTTAAGCATATACAAACTTGGTGACTGGGGCGACCATAACTCAGGAGCGTCAATCTTGATCTCTGCAATCACTTCCCTATCTAAGCCTGCCTCTAATATTTCCCCATCGGAAGATTGCGATGCAATGAATTCATCGTTCTTCCAAAGCTCATTCACAACACGAAACTCTTTTTGCTCATCTCCCTGGTTGGCCACATGGATTTGGATACGTACGGTTGCCTGGTTTTCAGACACATGCGGGTAGGTAACAAAAATCCCCCCACTCGCAACTTTATTTGCAAGTATTGGATCGGTAATGTGCAAGCTGTTTTTTCGTATTAAATGAGCATCACGATACAAACCACCATGCATATTCATATCGGTTTTACACATTGGTTTCGGTCCGGTAACAAGGTTATCTGTATTATCAAGCCTAACATGAATGGTATTTTTGCCTACCTTTACAACATCAGTAAAATCAAAAACAACTGGAAGGTAACCTCCATAGTGTTTCTTTAACTTTGTTCCATTAATCCAAAAGTCAGAAACATTCATTGCCGCATCAAATTTCAGGATGAACCGTTCATCTTTAGCTCCAGGCTGAATATTAAAATTTTTCTTATACCAACATGTACCTTGCCACTGCCCATCCATTACTTTCGGTGCAATTACAGGTGTATGAGGCAAACTAACTGATTCCCAGTTTTTAACTGAGTCAATGTTTTCAAATGAAACCTCAGAGATAACAAATTGCCAGTTATTATTAAACAGTTCTTTCTTTGATACCACCTGAGAACAACTACTGAATATTATTGTCAGACCAGTAATAATGTAAAATCTCTTTTTCATATTTGTCCATTCATTAGTTCATCAATATGCCGTTTTGTTTTTATCCGACGAGAGCGACATCTTTTATTTGCAATACTGATGAGTATCATAACTAATTTATTTCTTTATAATAATGATTACTTTGAAATGATTTTATTCACATTATAGCCCTCAACCCTTATATAAGGTTCTGCACCTTTCAAGTCGCTGGATTCATATTTAGAAGTTATTGTTATCGATTCGCCAGGGAAAATAGAAACGTAATTATCGCTATAAAAAACAGGGAGCACCTCATCTCCATCCCTGCCTTTCGTCACTTCTACCCGGATAAAAAAAGCCAATGACTCGGTTGGATTTGCAAGCAGGATTTTTACGGCTGCTTCATTATTTATTTCTGACGTTTCAGCATTAACATCCAGTTTTACAGAAGGTAAATCGTTAAGCGCAGTTAAATCTGCATATTGCTTGAATTCCGAATCCATTTCAATGTATTTTTTTAGGACATCAAGCTTTGGAGAGTCCCAGTAGAAATTTTCTGCCAGAATACAATCAGATTCATCTTTTAGCCAACATTTAATAAAATAAGTCGATGACAGGTCTTCAATGCGTTCAATTTCCATAGCTGTCGTACTTGATGATGACTCAACAGCAATACCGGTTACTTCTTTGGAAAATTTCTCAGTCAAATCAATATTGTAGATTTTAACCTCTGCTTTCAAATTATCCAGGTCTTCCAAAGATTGATTCGCAACAAAAATTTTGGCTATATCCCTATTTCCTTCTGCAAAATAATTATAAATAATGTTGATGGGCTTTAATCCACTTTTTGCACCGAAATATGCGCCGCCAGGTTTTAAATAATAGTCAAAAAGATGTGCAAATGTCCCCGGATAATGACTATTAAGCATCCAGAATACGGAACCGGTGCGTTTCTCCCAGCCCCGGCCTGCTATAGATTCCATTTGTGCACGGTTGTTTTCATAATTCAGCACTTGCGCTTTCCTGCAAAAATCTTCAATACCTGAAATCTTCCCGTATCGTTCATTGATCGCCATTCGAACGTTGCGGACATCTGCACCACCTCCCCAGGTGCTGGCATGCATTACCCAAAGCGAATCAACAGGCCACCAATGCTCTTTCGGCATGTACTTTTTAAAAGTTTCAAATGGTGGAACCACCTCATTGTTTCCTTGTTCCCAGCAAAAAGTAAAACTCGTTTCATCGGGATCAGTATCACTGTTATCGTTAAACCAATAATAAGGAGGTGCCCATGAATAGGGTCCCAGCATTACCGATCCGTCGCCCCATGCATTATTTGCAGTTGGGTTTTGAAAATGAATAGAATCCGCAATCGCATGATAATCATTTAGTAAGGATTGCGGCGGCGTACCATCGCTGCCGTGCAGCCATTGAAATGTACTGGGCCTGCCTCTCAGATCCAATAATTGGTCCTTTAGTGATTCGCGGGCAACCCAATGGTCCTCTTCGTCCCATTTTTCCCAGTGCTCCCATTGATTACAGCACATCCATCCATAGACACTGGGCATACCTTCTCGATCGGCCAAATCGTAATAGGTTTCACTCCCCATCTTGGCCTCAAAGCGCAACAGATTTAATCTTAAATCTTTGGCATATCTCATAAAGATTTTTTCTTTTTCCTGCCCCATTCTGAAGAGTAAATCAGGAAAGATACATGCACCCTGCACAAGTAATTTTGTATCATTCACCCGAAGAATCTGACTCCCTGTCTTCCCTATTGGAACAATCTCTTTTGTGACTTCCCGTATACCAAAATGTACTGCCTGAATATCGGAGCTGACGTCATTGATTTTGAATTCAAGTTGCAATTCATACAGGTTTGGATCACCCAGCGTGTAGGGCCACCATAAATCAGGATTTTTAAAATCATCCAGCTGTGCAAACTCATCAGGTTTAAAGTTTACTTCCCTTGTTTCATTTGCGGATAACATGATATTTTTGTCAAATGAAATAGCTGTTTTGCCCTCCCGGTTAATTGTACCATATAAAGTACCGTTTACCGATTTTGAAGAAGCATTGACAAGATCACAGTAAACCGTAATATCTGCAGACAAGATTGAAGGCAGAGGCAAATCGGTAATAGTATATGGATGTCGAATCTGAACATCTCCTGAAGTTTCAAGGTACACAGGAAGCCAAATACCGGCACTATGATCTTTTACGAGGCTGGCATTATCCGGCCAGCTTTCGGCTAATTCCACAATATCATCTTCCCATGTGCCTGTTTTTTCAGGATGTAGTTTAATTGCCAATGCATTTGTTCCACCCTCAATAATCTGATCGGTAACGTTTAAACGGAAATGTCTGTATTGACCAATTATAGCGGGCAGATCCTGATTTTGTTGATGAGCGCCAATTTTAATCCCGTTAAGAAAAACTTCAGCACGATAGCTTATACCTCTCAAATATATCCAGTACTGATCATGTCCGGCCTCTGCCGGAAATTCAGTCCGGTACCACCATTGTTCTTTTGATAAATCCGGAACAAGATTTAGATTATCTCCAAAGAATAAATCATCAGCATACACCTTGTTTTCATCTAAAACGGCCAAAACCGTGGCTGGAAAGTTGACGATGGGATACCAGTTTGAAGTATTATACCCCGGCTGAGATATGGTTTCACCAATACCAGGTAAGGCAGAATCCGAAATCATTCGCCAGCTTTTGTTAAGCTCGATTCTTTGGCCATATGTACAAATAGGAAATACGATAATGATTGTTGCCATGATGGAATACTTGTAAATGCCCCTCATATATTTCCCTTTCATAATAGTCGTATCAGTACTGCCATTTTCATTTCTTATGATAAAAGGTTATGTCTAAAATCATATCAGTCCATTACAAGCAGAATCTACAACATTCGAATCGCTTGTTTATTCAACTTTGTGTATACTAGTAATCCCTGTTGTACTATTATTAAAAACATCCCAGCCTATCCAAGGCTTTGCCATCACAGTCAAAAAGCGCCACATCATCGTAAGAAGAACCTTGTCCCCACAGATCACACATTGTTGAGCCGCTGATCCATCCTGGTTCCCAATACAACATGCCCATAGCGCCATTATCTATGAGCTCGTTTTTCAGGGCATTTAAATAATCCAGTTATCCCTGCGGGGTGCGTGGGTAATTGACAACATTACTATTATCCATAAAATTGCCATATCGATCACAATCACTATTGGTCCATTTCCATCCAGTCTCGACAAGTAACACCTTCTTATCCGTGTTATTGCTTACCAAACGCCTTACAATATTACCTACGTTTTTAATTGTATCTCTGGGAGAGAATCCGGGGTAGTATGAAAATCCAATAATATCATAGTTGGTAATACCATTTTCTTCAAATTACTCAAGGTTCCACTCTACTGATTCTTCAATCAAAAACAGTGCTTTTTGAACTGAGGTTGCATTCGTCAAATTGAAATCATCAACAGCATTAAATGCTACATTGAATTTATCGGCATCGATATGGTCAGGGATTTGCTGATTCGGTAGGTCTCCATTGTTCCACGACCACCCATCAGTATCTTGCGCATCATCATATTCACCCCATGCATCAACAAAACCCCAGTTAGTTTCATTACCAATCGTTATAATTGTCGGTATAGTATTCTGATCAAACAACTTCTGAAGGACCATATAAGTATAGTTATAAATAGAGTCAAGCAATACCTCATGACTTAAATCTTTCCAGGCCAATGGCCTGTGCTGCTCAGCCGGATAATTAAAATAGTCTCCATAATGAAGCGTAATCATCAGATCGGCCCCGGCATTAACAAGGCGCTGAGCTGCATTCAAAGTACGGTACAAATTACATGAAGTAATAGGTTGTCCACATACACTGGTAAGATTTTCAGGGGTATGGAATATCCTTAAACGCAATAAGGAGGCACCTTTATTTACATAAAACTCAAACGGATCGACGACACCCCCGTTTTCATCCTTATAGACACCTCCATTTTCTTCAACCCCGCTAGTATAGGATACATCTGCACCGGTAATAAAACAATTTGAATTATCAGAGATTGAATTATCAGAGCCAAGTATTTTTTCAGTTTTTTTACACGATATAATAGATATTGTTATAGACAGCAATAGTAATATAAGCATGTATGTATTCATTACCGAAGTTTATCTAATCAGATTAGGAGTTATCTCTTAGAACACGCTGATATTTATCTTATCCCGCAGGAATATCAGAGTCCTGCGGGATAAGCTTTGCTATCATCTGATACTATTTCAGAAGAACCATTTTTCGTGAGTGGAAGAATTCGTTTTCTACATTAATTGTATAGAAATAGACACCACTGGCAAGATGTGCTGCATCAAATGTATAGCTGTGTGCTCCAGCTTTTATGTTATCATCGACCACTGTTGCTACTTTTTGACCAAGAAGGTTAAACACTTCCAGCGTTACTTTGCTTGTCCTGGGTAGCGTAAAAGAGAGTGTGGTTGTCGGATTAAAGGGATTCGGATAGTTCTGACTCAGACTAAATGCAGACGGAACCACATATGGATTTTTATTTACCACAGTAATTTGTTCAGGGAACCAGTTTAAATCTCCGAGTGCTTTTCCGTCCGTACCGGCTGTCTGAAGCTCAGTGTTGGAATATCTTAAGTTTTCAGCAACAGGATAACCTTGTGTTTCTGCCCAATTCGCTGCGACGCCTGCCCATGTTGGAACACCTTCAAGTGCGCCGACAAATGGACGTACACCCATACCTGTTCCATCATTGTGCCACAAAGTATCAACAAAAGTAGCCATTGCTTCACCAACTGCTGCTACAAGCGTTGCATCAAATCCCGGATCTACATTAAAATTGTTCTCTACATTAACGTTAGGCCAGGTTGTTTTGTCTGTAAGAAGGCCGGGCGCTGCATCAATAAAATCAGGCGCACGGAGCGGGGAGACATCTTCGATACCCTCAGCACTGAGTTCAGCCCATTTATCAACAATAACTTGTGGCCAGAAATAAGCATTGTTCGTAATGGTAATATGTCTGTCGGCTTCTGTTAAGTTCCAGGGATCGACGGTTAGTGAACGCAGTGAGTCAAGTGGGATCAAAGAAGAGCCCCAATCAGCAGGAATATACCAACTTTCAGGAAGAGCAGCAGAAGAAGCGCTGAAGAAAATGTTATTTATAATTACTGAATTTGTCATTTGAAGTAAATTGAATGCGCCGCCCTGTGTTGAAAAAAATACAGTGTTATGATTAAACTCGAGATATCTAGCTCCAAAATCATCAGCGCCCAGAATATTTCCACCGTTTATAAAGAACGTATTGTTGACGAACTTTGCAGTATCACATGGAAATTCTCCCGAACCAAACCATGAAAAACCAGGACTATCCGCATTGTCACCTTGATTATTTCTAAATTCACAGTTTGTAATAAAGTAACTGTTGCCCACATAGCCCCAGGCATCAAACAGGTCTGGAGTGCCGGCGCCTGAAATATTTTCAATAACACAATGATCAAAAATAAATTTATTGTTATCTGCCGAAGGAATTACAAAATTACCAGTAAACACCAGATCGTCAGGCCGTTTACCAAGGAAATATATCCCTCTAAGCTCAACCGTACAATCACCCTGCGGCTCGAAAAAATATTCGATCGACGAATTATCAAGAGCAATAGACGGTGCAACAACCGGAGGTTTGCCAGTTACAGGATTGATTTCTCCGACAATCCGGATATCTCCTTTTGCAGAAATCGGCGCTGTTAACCAGTAAAGTGTATCTACAGCACCTGTTTGTTGTATCTTATATACTGTATTTGGGTCCAAAAAACCTTCGGCAGTAGTATCAGAGTTTATTACGGTATTTAAATTACCAGGAGGATAGGCAGATACTACGACCGTATCCATATTCTGCGCAAATGATGTTATCGGCGCCGACACCGTTATCATCAAGGCTACAAGTATTATTAAAGTAGATGTTTTTTTCATAACAAACCTTCTTTCAATTATTAGTTGAAGAATCTTATTTTGGAGTAAAGTTAAGGTAATCCTTTAACTAATTCCCAAAGCTATGCTGCTTGGCTTACATTCTTCCTGCCGTGAAATGATGCATTAAGTAAATCCTGAATTCATAATACAACTCCTTTCCTGATAATTATTAATATTAGAGTTTTAATCGAATACCGAAATCAGCAGTTAATCCGTAATGGGACTGACTTGATGGAAAACCGGAACCCCGAACAGCATACTTATCAGGTGCACCGTTCAAATTATTCAAGTTTAAAAATGCTTCTATATTGTACCAGGGTAACTTTTGTTTTACAACAAGGTCCCATCTCAAATAATTTTCTTTATCTGATCGAAGTGAATTATAAAAATTAGTACTTTCATAAACCTTATCCTGATAAATCATCGATGCTAATATTGATAATCCTTTATAGTCAAAACCCAGGGAAACATTCACGATGTTATCTGGCTGGTCTATCAACCTGTCAGTATAAGTGGTGTCAACGGTATACGGTAAAGGAGGAAAACCAGAAGAAAGCCTCGTTTCAGTATACGGATACTCTGCTTCGGAGAAAATATGAGTATAATTAACATTTAAAACCAATCCGCTCAACGCTCCAGGCAAATACCAGAAGTGTGTCTGCCATTCAGCTTCAATTCCCCAAACATTAACCTGCTCAGGATTGTTGATAAAAGTTGTAAGCTCATAGGTATTTGTATTGGCCGGTAGGCCCGGATATTTGGAAGGATCCGATATAAAACTGGTCTGGCTAAATATTAAATTATCAATATTTTTAAAGAACGGACCGACACTGAATAATCCGATAAAGTTATTATACACTGCAGCCTGAAAATCGTAATTGCTTGAGTATGCGGGCTTTAGCGCATAATTATTCCAAACGGCCCAGTGGCCGCTGCTACTGGAAACACTCATTCTTGGAACAATGGCATAGAAATCCGGGTAAGCCAAGGTATTTGTATAGGATGCGCGAAAATAAAGCCAATTAGCTGCATCATACTTGGCAGTCACATTCGGGAGCCAATATCCATGATACTCTTCTTTCGTTACCCATTTATGCTGGAGATCACCCGGATATGGATTTGGAGCATCAGCATTGCCTACGAATTGCGGTGCACGATATGAAGTTTTAAGCCCCTGGTATCGCACTCCGCCAATAAGCGTTACTTGTGTGCCGATATTGAATGTTCCCATAAAATATCCGGCGCTTCTTGATTCATTGCCATCGTAATCACTGGCTTTGCTGCTATAGCGATCTGGAACATAGGTGGGAACATTTTCAGGTTGCGTGGTTGCTTCACCCTGAGTTTTAATTACAGACATTATTTTATCAATTGCATCGACATCAATACCTGAGTCTATACCATATCGACCCTTCAAGAAATCTCCAAAGTCCATGTTCTCATCGTAAAATCCATGAATAGGAAATTTGAGATTCTCGGCAAAATTATAAGGCTCATCACGAAGCCATGGGAGAGCCAGGATAATTTCATTTCGAAATCCTGCGGCCGCGCCAGTATAAAGACTTCCGAAGCCAGTATCAAAATTATAATAGCGGCTGGTATATTTATAGGTTACTCCTGTTTTTAAAGTTAAGGAGAGCTGATTGGAAAGATGGAAATCTCTTTTCAGATTACTGGAGAATTGTGTATCGTTTTGTTTATTATAACTGTTCCAGGTTGAATTACCAGCCCAATACATATTATCAAGATCGATTCTTTCACGGGCAATACGTGCAATATTTTTTGGGTCTTCATATTTATCTATATTATTGATGCCGGCAGAATTCTGATGAAATAAAACACTCCAACCGTAAGGTGTGCTATTATCAGAATAGGAATTGGACAACTTGGCATCCAGGTCAAATGTGCCTATTTTTTGCTCATAGTTCAAAATATTGGTAATTGCATATATTTCAGTTGTCCACAACTGGGTTCCAAATACTATGTTATTTCTCAGAAGATTATAGGTTTGGCTATGCTGTTCATTTGTTGTGTTACTATAGCTAATATTGTTTAAGAATTTTATTTTACCCCCGGTCAGTCTGTAATCAAGTCCAACGGTTCCACCATAACGTTGCTTAACATTAGGAGAAAATGATAAACTTAAATCAGCTAATGAAACACGATCCGGGAAATTTGTCTTATCACGCAGTTCATAAGAAGCATCCAAACTGTTCGAAATAAGGTTCTGTCTCTGTGCAATTCCTTGAACAAATACACCAAATCGATTGTCGAGGAACCTTTGTTCAGCGCTGGCAACAAAATTGTAGCCTTCATAGGTATTCATGAGGTCATTATACGTTCCCTGAG
>Ga0209427_10008869_pt1 | contig 11259 bp, 7 predicted proteins | sample DeeMarSWOR136_30_FD_187465 | JGI IMG/M metagenome (GOLD analysis project Ga0209427, IMG submission 187465) | Marine sediment microbial communities from White Oak River estuary, North Carolina - WOR-1-36_30 (SPAdes) (version 2) | ecosystem: Environmental > Aquatic > Marine > Intertidal zone >... | reverse complement strand
CTTCGGCCTAAAGAGGGAGTGTTCGTGTAAAGGTGCCGTTATAATAATGAGAGGATTTGTTTTGCAGAGTATTTGTTTAATTCCATCTATTGTTCTTAGTAAATCTTCGAAAGTCTGTTTTTCATAGCTTTCAAACAGAGTTGTAATCCCAGAGATTAACACAACTTTCACATCTTCAAGTGTCGAAAGTCTATTTTCCAAAATCTCGACCATTTGATCCCAAGTGAAAGCGCGACTAATTAGTATATTTTTTAACGCCCTCCGAGGGGACAGATTCTGGGAAACAGCGAATTTGCTTACATTATAAGGATTAAATCGATTATTTCCATCGATAAATGCAACTCTAATACCTTCCCCAAGACCTCCATTATTAAAAGCTTTCTGGGCAATAACGGCCGTAGTTAACAAGATATTGGTCGTCAGTTTTTTATCTCCATAGAGTAAATACACTAAATTTCGATGAAAGCCCCCTGAAAGCAACTCATCTAACGTGCTATCTCCACTTGAAATAAGAGAAATATTACTGTTCCTTTTATATAATGTGAATCCTGTTTGATTCAGAGTCATCATAAGAATTAACGATTCTTCAAACTAAAACAAAGATACACCGACAATTTTCTGAAATACTTGTAATTGCTCTATAGGAAAATAATGATAGTTCTTTTTAGAAGAAGAAACATCCTTTTTAATGTAAAGTTATTTTATGGAGAGAGAGGGATGATTAAAAGTAAAAATAAAAAAAAAAGATTGTGAATATATGCCTAAGATATCGACCTAGTATCTTGAATTAAGATTGTTAAATAGTATTGATTATTAAAATCAAAGTTTATAATAAGTAAAATATAATATCAATCTTGTAATTTAAATTAAAAAAAATTAAATGAATTAAAATGTCAAATCAATATAAAGAAAGGTTCTGGAAATCAAATTGGGACTCAAACATTAAGGATCTAGATCCTAAAGAGTTCGAGACTTCCTTTACTGAAATCATCAGAAAGACCTTTGAAGAACTCCCTGAAAAATTAGCAATGGCATTCTATGGAACAGAAATCTCTTATGGAGAATTGGATAAACTATCAAATGAATTTGCTCATATGCTAATTGAGAATGGAATGAAAAAAGGAGATGTTCTCGGGATAAATACCGCTAATATTCCTGAATATGTAATTGGAATTCTAGGCGCTCTAAAGGCAGGTGTTATCGTTTCAGGTGTTTCTCCACTTCTTTCAGCTGTCCAAATAGAATATCAATTAAATGATTTAGGTGCTGGGGGAAAGCAAGTTGCTTTGCTTACGTTGGATGCGATTTTTGAGGGTCATATAATAAAAATATATACTAAAATTCCATCACTAAAGCTAATTATAACAACCTCAGTTGGGGGATTCATGCCAAAAATGATAGCAAAGCTAGGAAAGTTGGTTGGAAAAATCCCAAAAGGTAAAGTTACTCCATTAGAAGGGATTACTGTACTTGAATATCATAAGCAAGTCAAAGGCAAATATCCTGATGATTTACCAAATGTTAAAGTAGATCCTAATGATATCGCATTCATTCAATATACAGGGGGTACTACCGGTCCCCCTAAAGGAGCAATGTTAAGTCATAGAAACTTCGTTGCAGATATAAAAATATTTCAGCATTGGCTTAGTTGGGAGTTTGGAGCAGGCTTTGGATTGTCTGGGTTTCCGTTTTTCCATATAGCAGGATTATTTACATGTGCGAATGTAATAATGTTAGGGTGGAGTCAAATTTTAATCCCAAATCCTAGAGATACTGATCACATTATTAAAGAAATGCTAAAATACAGGCCTACAGTCTTGGCAAACGTACCAACATTGTATCAGATGATATTAAAAAATCCAAAATTCAATAAGATCGACAGAGATATGATTGATTATGCAATATCAGCAGCAGCACCTTTTCCTAAAGAATCACAGGAGATATTTGAGAGTGTAATTGGTGAAGGCAAACTTATAGAACTATATGGTATGACAGAAACTTCACCTTTAACAGTTGGTAATCCTTCAAGGGGAAAGAAAAAATTAGGACACATTGGTCTACCATTTCCTAATATAGATCTTAAGTTAGTAGAACCTGAAACAGGTAAAGCAGTACCTTTAGGCGAAGCTGGAGAGATATGCGTGAAAGGTCCGATGGTTATGGAAGGATATCATAATAAACCAGAAGAGACTAAAAAGGCTATTGATTCAGAGGGATTTATGCACACTGGTGATGTTGGAATTATGGATGAAGAGGGATATATAAGAATTGCAGATCGCACTAAAGATATGATTATTGTGGGCGGATATAAAGTTTTTTCAGCGAAATTAGAAGATACTTTAACCAAGCATCCAGCTATAGAAATGGTTGCTACGATTGGTGTTCCAAATCCTGATAGACCTGGATCTGAATTTGTTAAAGCTATAATACAAATTTCGCCTGATTATGAATATGAAAATGAAGAATCATTAAAAGAAGAGATTTTAGCGTTTGCTAAGAAAGAATGCGCCCCCTATGAAGTTCCAAAAATCATTGAATTTACAGGAGAATTGCCTCTGACAACTGTGGGCAAAGTGGATAAGAAGTTATTGAGAGGTAAGTAGATCTTTTAAAAATATTTTATATTCATTATTTTTTTATTTATGGATTATTCTTATTCATTTTTTTTCATTAAGAGAAAACTAATTGCATATAATTCATGTCCAAAATAGATAAATTTTATTCGATATAATAATATGGATTGTTAAATTAATATGCGATTTATTCAGTAATCAATCGATCAAAATCATAAAAGTTTATAAAATAATATGTTGAAAAATAATAATATTAAATAAAGATATTTACTAAAAAATTAGGTTCTAAAGATGTCAGAATTAAACGTGTCAGACCCGTATCGTTCACGATTTTGGAAAAAAGGCTGGGATTCTGGATTAGATGATCTTGACCCGAAGGAATTTGAGACTACTTATACCGAAATGATAAGAGAAATATTCGAAAAATTCCCAAATAATATGGCACTTGCATTTCAAGGTTTAGAAATCAGCTTTAATGAAGTAGACAGATATTCTAACCAATTTGCGAATATGTTAATAGAAAATGGCTTCAAAAAGGGGGATGTAGTAGGGATTAATTTACCAAATATACCTGAATATGTATATTCTGTTTTAGGTACACTTAAAGCAGGGTGTATAGTTTCAGGTGTTAGCCCTCTTCTGTCCGATATTCAAATGCATTATCAATTAGATGATCTTGGAAAAGGAGAGAAAAAGGTTGCTCTAGTAACTCTTGATGCAATTTTTGAGCATCGTTTAAAAAAAATTGCGAATCAATTACCACAACTAAAAATAGTTATAGTAACGAGCGTAATTGGTTCCTTTCCAAAAGAGCAGCAAGAAAAAATTAAAGCTGTTTCAGAAATCCCCTCCGGCGTCGTAACACCAATAGAAGGAAAGACGGTTTACAATTTCCAAGACGATGTGTTGATGAAATTTTCTACCAATTTACCTACTGTTGATTTATCCCCAGATGATATTGGCTGGATTCAATATACAGGCGGTACAACAGGTCCTCCAAAAGGTGCAATGTTGAGTCACAGAAATTGCGTTTCAAATATAAAAGGAATTATTGCCTGGCTTCAATGGGAACAAGGAAAAGGAGTATTATTATCAGGATTTCCCATGTTTCATATTGCTGGTTTAACTGTGTGTGAAGGTGCTCTTTTCAATGGCATGAGTCAAATTATAATTGCTAATCCTCGTGACGCGCTACATATTTGTAATGAAATGAAAAAATACAGTCCAACAATGCTAGTAAATGTTCCTTCATTATATCAAATTTTAATTAATTTTCGTAAGTTCAAAAGGTTAGATCATTCAAATTTAAGATTGTGTATTTCTGCAGCCTCTCCATTTCCTAAAGAATCTCAGGAAGCTTTAGAAAATATAGTAGGTGAAGGAAAATTACTCGAGCTTTACGGAATGACTGAGCTGAGTCCAGTGGCTACAATGAATCCCTCTGTAGGAAAGAAAAAATTAGGTTCAGTAGGGTTACCATTTTTAAATGTTGATTTGAAAATCGTTGACCCCGATACCAATGAGGTAGTTCCATTGGGAGAACCAGGAGAGATTTGTGTAAAAGGACCACTTGTTATGCAAGGATATTACAATAAACCAGAAGAAACGGCTAAGGCAATAGATAAAGACGGATATATGCATAGTGGTGATATTGGGATAATGGATGAGGATGGCTATATTCGGATTGTCGATCGCACAAAAGACATGATTATTGTTGGAGGATATAAAGTCTTTTCAGCAAAGATAGAAGACACTTTAGCTACTCATCCTGCGATTGGAATGGTTGCATTAATTGGACACCCAAACCCAGATAGACCTGGCTCAGAAATTGTTAAAGCATTTATCCAAATTAACCCCGATTTTGAATTTGATGGAAATCAAGACGCTCTAAAGGAAGACATATTGAAGTTTTCAAAAGAGAAATTAGCTCCGTATGAAGTTCCAAAATTGATTGAGTTTTCAGAAGAGCTCCCACTAACTGCAGTTGGAAAAATTGATAAAAAAGTTTTAAGGTCTAGTAAAATTAACTAACTTTTTATTCTAAAATCTTATTTTTTTTATTTATTTTTATTAGTTGGTTTTCAACTAATGTAACTACTTTTGGAAGAACTTCTCCAATTTTCTCATGAATTACTATTTCTGCTACAGAATCCATGTCTGTCTCTTGAATGTTAATTATTGCTAGTTTTGCGCCAAGTGAAAGAATTTTTTTTGGGTAAAAAGCCACGGGATATACAACCAAACTGCTTCCAAGCACTAATAATAAGTCACAATCTACAATCATTTTATCTGCAGCTTCAAGAGTTTCTGAATCAAGGGATTCACCAAAAAAAACTGCATTTGGCTTCAAAATTCCCCTACATTTTTCACAAGAAGGTGAATAATTCCCTTTCATAATTTGATTTACCATATAAGTTATTTCATAAATTTGTCCACAGGTCATGCACTTTGCTTCATAAGCATTTCCATGAAATTCCACAATGTTTTTAGTCCTTGCTTTATGATGTAATCTATCTATATTTTGAGTCAGTACTCCATTTAGCTTACCTAGTTTTTGGAGCTTTGCCAATGCTTTGTGTCCTTTATTTGGTCTTGCTCTAAAAATTTGCCGACCAGTTTCTAACATAAATTCTAAATTCTTACTTGTGTTAGCTATATATGAATGAATCGATGCGAATTCATATGGATCTACCTTCTCCCATAAGCCACTTCCTGGTGAGCGAAAATCTGCAATTCCGCTTTCAGTTGACATCCCTGCTCCTGTTAATGCTATTATATTGTTTGATTCAAGGATTAATTCTGCGAATTTTTTAATTCTTTCTTCTAATGATTTCATCTATTAATATTTTTGAGTTTTTAATTAGAATTATTTTATGATTAAATTACTTTATAAAATATTTTATTGTCTTATGATTTTATTGTATTAATGTCTGTCGAAGAATTTAAACAGATTAAGTATGAAAAAGAAGAAAATGGAATTTTAACTGTTACTCTCAATTGGCCTACTAAGAAAAATGCACTTTCACCATTAGGGCTTCTTGAGATCTGGCACGCTGTTAACAATGCTGAAAACGATGAACGAGTAAAAGTAATGATATTAACAGGATGTGAAGAAGCTGGGGCTTTTTCTTCAGGAGGTTATTTTTCAGATGATGTCTTGAAAGATGTCCCTGAAAAGTATAGATCAGAGGTTAATCTAAGAGATATGGCATCAAAAAAGTTGTGTCTTAAGTTTTGGGATTTTTCAAAACCTGTCATATCTGTAATTAATGGTTTTGCTGTCGGTGGTGGGTTTACGCTTCCTGTGATTTGTTCAGATTTAGTTTATATGGCGGAAGACGCTTGGTGGGCATTATTTTTTGTAAAAAGAGCGGTTATTCCAGATTTTGCCACTACAGTTCTTTTACCATTAATGATTGGTTTTAATAAAGCAAAGGAACTCTTTTATTTTGGCGATCGAATGACAGCTCATGACGCGGAAAAATTGGGGCTTGTTAATAAACTATTACCAAAGGAAAAATTAATGCCTTTCGCAAGAAAGCAAGCTATGAGACTTATTCCCCCAAATGGTCCATCATTTTCAATAAAATTAATGAAGAAAGCCATGCATACATATTTTAGGGAGATAATAGAATCACAACTTAATTTAGAAAATAAAATGTGGACCAAGGCCATTCGAAGTAAAGATTTCGGAGAATCTTTAAAAGCGTTAAAGGAAAAAAGGGATCCTTCTTTTCTAGGAGAGTAACTTCATAATTCTGAATAATATAGAATATTCAAAAATGATTTAGGATCTTTCGATCTAAATTAAACATAGGGGTACATATCTAAAATTCTGAATAAAGAAAAAGATTAATAACGATTATTTTTATGTATTGAATATAATATAATATTATTAATAATTCTCAAAGATGCAGAATTCATCATTCTTAATTAAAAATATAGAATAGAAATGATGCGTGGATGCTAATATTGAGTGAATTTAATTAACCAGGATGGTGATTCGGTAAAATTAGTGATATAAAGAAATCATTTATTTACAAATTATGTGTTGTAGGAGATGGCGGTGTAGGGAAAACATCTATGGTTCTTCGCTACTGTGAGAACACATTTAAAGAGAATTACATCATGACAATTGGCTCTAACTTTTCAACAAAACAGGTAGACCTAGAAGAGTATCCAAACTTTTTAGTAAAACTTCAATTGTGGGATCTCGCTGGACAGAAGCATTTTAGCTTTGTGCGTCCACCTTTTTATCGTGGGAGTAGTGCAATTGTATACACATTTGATCTTACGCGAAGAAGTTCGTTTCAAAATATTTTAAATTGGAAGAGTGAAGTAGAAAAAGTAATAGGTGACAATAAACCATCCATTTTGGTAGGAAATAAAATAGATTTAGCAGAGCGGGGACAAAGAGAAGTTGGAACAGGAGAAGGGGAAGCATTGAAGGAAGAGCTAAACTCGATAGCTTACCTTGAAACAAGTGCTAAAAATGATATTAGAATCGAGAATGTATTTAAAGAGTTAACTCTTGCTATTATAGAGAAAACTAAAAAGTTATAGCTTATTATTTGTTATAAACCATAAATTAAAATTTTGTAGTATATTTTAGAAGTATATAATTAAATAAGAGAAGGTAAATTAAATGTTTGGAGCTGCTGGTAGGGCTTATGATCGTGCATTGACTGTCTTCAGCCCAGAAGGGCGTTTATTCCAAGTAGAATATGCATTAGAAGCAGTTAGACGAGGCACACTCGCTGTAGCTGTTAAATCTAAAGAAGATGTATGTTTAGCAGCACAAATCAAGATTGCATCGTCATTGATGGATGTTAAATCGATAGATAAAATATTTCAAGTAGATGAACATATAGGTGTTGCTATCTCAGGATTACATGCAGATGCTCGAGCACTTATAAATTATGCTAGAGTTCAAGCTCAATCATTTAGGCTGACATATGATGAACCTGTACGCCTAAGTATGTTAACTAAAGCAATTGCTGATTTAAAGCAACAATATTGTCAGTTTGGAGGTGTGCGACCATGGGGTTGTGCTCTTTTTTTCATTGGAATTGATGCTGCAGGGACACAGATTTTTACAACATCTCCAAGTGGGATATACCGTTCATTCAAAGCATATGCTATTGGGACAGGAGAAGCAACAGCTAGGGAGCACCTTATTAAAAATTATAAAGAAAACTTGACCTTTGATGAAATTGTTAATCTAACACTAACTACATTAAAGGATTCAATTGATGAAGAAGCTACAAAGGAGAATATCCGCTTAGCATGGGTAAAAAGTGAAGAAAGAAAGTTCTATATGTGTAATGAACAAGAAGTAGAAGAATTTTTAACTAAATTAACATAAATCTTATTTTTAATTTAATTATAAAAGATTTTATTTTCTAAATTCATATTATAGATATTAATATAATATCTAGAATTTTTCTTACTAAACAGTAAAATAGGCTATCTTTATGGGTAAGAAGAAAAAAATCAGAGAAGAATTTGATAAACTTTTCCAGAAGGGTGATGAAAAAGCAATCAAAAAGATGCTAGATAAGAATCCATGGCTACTTGATGAAGTTTCGTCTTCTTTAGATGCAGGAATGGAAGAACAAAATCAAGTTATTGCAGCTTTAGGTGTGATGGAAGATGAACTTGGTGGATCTGTACCTATTGATGAAATCGTATTTTCTTTGAGAGTAGATTTTAGTATTCGCAAAACTGAGGATGAAGTTCATTCTATTTTAATTAATGTTGAAAAATTGAACCTTGTAACAAGGGATACTAATGGGTGGAGCTTAACTAATGAAGGAGGTAAAATTTGCGATGATTATCTTAATAGAAATCTAGGAAAATTTGAGATATAATTGATTAAATATTTATTTTCAGTTAATGATTTTTAAATTAAAACTTAATTATTATTTATACTTGTGTTGGGATTTTTAATATTAGTTTCATTTTCAATTCCCCTTTAAAGATAGGTGAAATTTATGGAAGAAAGAAGAGAAGAAGATTTTGACCAAGAATTCAATGATGAGGAGTTAGATTTGACTAAGGATGCTTTTTATTCTGATTTAATAGGTATGGAAGAAGAAATAGCTGCTGAAGCATATGAATTGGTAGAACATGCTATTAATCTGATAGATTCACAATATTATGATGACAGTGTTGAAATTTTACGTCAAGCAATTGGATTATATACTCAAATTAATAGAACAGAAGAAATTAAAGCTATAAATGATAAAATTTCAGAAGTTTATATGCTCAAAGAAAAAGCTTTCAGAGAAACCGAAGAAATATCAGAAAAAGTATTAGAAGTGAATGATAAATCAGATTTAATTGAAGGGGTACAAAAGATTAAAGAGACTGAAGCAATTGAAGAAGATGAAGTGATAAAAGAAGCTGTTTTAATCGAGGAAGCTAATCTTGAAGGTAAACTAATCAATAATGCGAATGAATTAATAGCTGAAGCTTATGAATTATCTAATATCAATAAGTTTGAAGAAGCACTTGACAAATATGACGAAGCTGAAAAAATACTTCAGGAGCTTGGAAAATTTAATGAAATAGAAAGATTATATTCCTTAATTGAAGAATGTTATGATAAAAAAGCAGAATATTTAAGAAGCTTTAAAAAAGAAGAAACAACAGAGATTGTAGAATTAGATGCTTCTTTAAGGAAGGAACAGGAAAAAGAAAAAAAGCTACAACAATTTCTTGATGTTAAAAAGCGAGAAGAAGAGGTATCATCTAACGCATATGAGTTATTAGACCAAGCGGCAGAATTAGTCAAGACGCATGAATATGATAAAGCTATTGAATTATATACAGAAAGTGCAAATTTATTTGAAGAATTGAATTGGTCTTATGAGGTTAAAAGAATCCAAGATACTATAGAGCAACTAAAACAAGAGAAAGTTAAATATATTAAAGAACTTGAAAAAGAACGAGTAACAATTGAGCAAAAAATTGAAACTAAAATATTTGAAGAAAAATTAGCAGATCAGCATATTAAAGAGATAAGTGAACATGAAAGAATTGCACAAATGGAAAGGTTAAGGGGAATTAAACTTCAAAAAATGGAACAGGAATTTTTTAAAGTTCAAATCGACAATATGGCAACAGAAGCCTCTAGAATGGCACGAGAGTATGAATTAGCAATGAAAAAAGCCATTAAAGAAGGAGGTATCGTAAAAGAATGTATTTATCCTGAAGTAATTAAAATTTACCAAAAGATCAAGGAATTACTTATTGATAGAGGGTGGAATACTGAAGCTGCGATATATGATGATACTATAAATGTCTACATCCAAAAATATGAGAAAGACAAAAAAATAAGAGTAATTGAAGCTGATAAGAAAAGAAAAAAAGTTGAAGCAGATAAGATGTTAAAAGTTAAGCAGAAAGATCTGGATGTGGTTATTGATGAAAAACAGCTAGCATTAATGGAAGAACAACGTCAAAAACAACTTGAACTTCAAAAAATTAAAAATCAAATTGAAGAGAAAACAAATAGAGCGGAACGTTTATCAAGAGAATATGAAGTTGCTTTGCGACAAGGGAAATTTGAATTAAAATGTCCTTATCCTGAGATTATTAATCTTTTTGAAGAAGCCAAAAAAATAGCACTAGAAAGAGGTTGGCAAACAGAAGTTACAATTTTTTCAAGTCAAATAAATACTTTTAAACAAAAATTAGAAAAGGATAATCGATTACGTCAAATTGAAGCTGAAAAGGTGAAAAAACAAGAAGAGATTAAAGAATTACTTAAAGTTAAAGAAAAACCTGTCATTGGCTTAGATGCTGAAAAGTTAAAATTATTAAGAGAAAAGAGAATTATGGAAAAGGAGAAGGAGGATTTTGATAATATTATTGATGTAATGGTAAATCGAGCAGAATCTATGGCTAGAGAATATGAATTATCTATGAAAAAGGCTATTAGAAAGGGCAAATTAGCAGAAAATCCTCCATTTTTAAAAATAATTGGTATTTATGAACAAGTAAAAAGAATGTTGCTTAATAAAGAAAGAAGAGAAGAAGCAGCAAGTTATGGAAATCAAATAAATTATTATACTCAAAAGCTTGAACAAGATAATAAATTAAGAGAGATAGAAGCTAGAAAGGTTCAAAGAGAAAAGGAACTTGAAGAAATTCATAAAATTGGAAAAGAAAAAGGTGTAGATGAAAAAAGATTAAGAACTATTAAAATGAAAAAAGAAGAAGAAGATTTTGAAAAAATTATTTCTGATAATGTAAACATCGCAGAGAAAATGGTTCGAGATTATGAAATACAAAAGAGAAAGGCTTACAGAAAAGGAAAGATCCTTGAGAGTACTCCATATGCTGAGGCTATTGAGATTTATAAAAAAATACGAGAAAAAGTTTATGATCGGGGATGGAAAGAACAAGCAGAAGTATATACAAATCAAATTAAAATTTATCAAGAGAAATTGGATAATCACAAAAAACTTCTGGAAATAGAAATCCAAAAAGCCCAAAGAGAACAAGCACTTGAAGATATGCATAAAATTGGAAAAGAAATAGGTGTAGATGATAAAAAAATAGAAATTATCGAAAGAAAAAAAAAAGAAGAAGATTTTGAAAAATATATTTCTGATAATGTAAATGATGCAGAGAAAATGGTGCGTGATTATGAAATAGAAAAAAGAAGAGCTTACAGACG
>Ga0209427_10008868_pt1 | contig 11260 bp, 9 predicted proteins | sample DeeMarSWOR136_30_FD_187465 | JGI IMG/M metagenome (GOLD analysis project Ga0209427, IMG submission 187465) | Marine sediment microbial communities from White Oak River estuary, North Carolina - WOR-1-36_30 (SPAdes) (version 2) | ecosystem: Environmental > Aquatic > Marine > Intertidal zone >... | reverse complement strand
CTTCATCGCGACCTGTCAAACTATAAATGATTACAAGACGCTGAAGGAATGGTCGAATGTTCGGGGAGAGATCAAGCCCCCTCTTGACTACTGCTAACGCTTCCTCATATCTGCCTACATTGATATAAGGGTCGGATAAATGAATGAAGTACCAATTTTCGGGAAAGGGATCCATCCGTATTGCTTTCTCAAGGGCCTCAATGGCCTCATTGTACCTACCTGCATATGCAAGACTCCTTCCTAAATTCCCATGGGAAGTGGCTGAACCCGGCTCAAGGGCAACGGCCTTTTCGGCATGTTCAACGGACTTATCATGTTGCTTTTTGAACGCATAGATAAAGCTTAATACCCTATTAGGACCAGCCAGGGTGTCATCTAAACTGAGGGCCTTTTTCTCCAGTTCATAGGCTCGTTTCAGTGATTCCCTCGGATTTTTGCTTATCCCAAGAATATTGTCCATGAGGTGAATATTACCAAGGAGTCCATATGCCTGCGCATATCCTGGGTCCAGTGTAATGGCTTCTTCACAAACCTTTCGGGCCATAATATTTGCATTTTTGTCAAACCGTAGGTGAAGCTCCCGCGCTTGTAGCAACTTTTCATAAGCTCTGAGGTTCTTAGCGCCTTTTGCATAACTACGAGCCCGCTCCCCTTCTGTCAGCTTCAACCTTAAAGCCGATGATATTTTCATCGTAATCTCATCTTGCAATGCGAAGAGATCGTTAAAGTCGCGGTCATATCGCTCGGCCCAGAGATGATATCCCTTGATGGCATCCACCAACTGAGCTGTTATCCTTATGCGGTCTTCGGATTTACGAACACTGCCCTCAAGCACATAGCGTACCCCCAAGTCCTCAGCTACTTTCTGGACTTTCACAGGTTTCCCCTTGTAGGTGAAGGCTGAATTTCGGGCAATCACAAAAAGCTGGGGTACCTTGGAAAGACTCGTTATGATCTCCTCTGTTATTCCGTCGCTCAAGTAGTCTTGATTGGGATCGCCGCTCAGGTTATCGAAGGGCAAAACAGCGATGGAAGGTTTATCCGACAGCGGATATGCCATCCTTTCCACAGAGGCAGGCTCCACCCGAGGAGCACGGAAATAGAAATTCCAGACCGTCAAAGCAGCGGCCACGAGTATTGTTGCCACCACAGCAGCCATAACAGCATAGCGCCAGGGTCTTGGCCTCGGCCCTTCTTGACCGATCACCTCTCCTGCTGCCTCAGGCTCCATCAGAACACGGTAGACTCGCACCGGTTTCTCGATATTCTTAACCGTTTGCTCACCAAGGTACTCATAGCCAAGAGGGAGCTTCTTCCCGATCTGGTCAAAAGCCGTGCCAGAGATACAGATTCCCCCTCCCTCCGCTAGGCTCTCTACGCGGGCAGCAATATTGACACCATCACCATAGATTCTTTCCCCATCCTCAACCACATCTCCCAGGTTGACCCCAATCCTAAATTCCATCCTCCGGTTCCCGGGTAACTGCTCGTTTTTCTGCTTTAGCTCCTTTTGGATCTCAACCGAACACTCCAATGCATCTACCACGCTGGAAAACTCAGCCAGAACATTATCGCCTGGTGAGTCCACAACTCGGCCTTGGAATTTGTCTATGAGAGTAGCCATGATCTCGCGATAGTTTTTCAAGGTCTCAATGGTGGCCAGCTCATCCTCACCCATCAGACGGCTGTAGCCCTTAACATCGGCGCTCAGGATAGCGCTCAGTTTTCTTTTGGCTCGCTCTTCTGCCATGGAATCACCCCTTCGAGACTGTGAATACCCAAAACAAAAGCCTCCAAGGGAGTACGAACACCTCTCGGAGGCTTTGTTTCTCGACCTTCTGGAAACCTTGTCTCATAACTTACTCCAGAAGGCTTAAGGTTATAGACTGCTTCAAATCGCTGTGATAGACATGGTCGAAGTCTTTCCCTCCTTATACCATAACGGTAGCTGAAGTCAAATCATATTTCAGAATCGGAAATATCTGTCTGTGTGGTGTGATGGTGGCCTGCCTTTTTTGTCTACAAAGGTGAAGAATACAAGATGAATCAGGCAATTTAGGCGAGATGCCAAAAGGTAAAGATTTGAAACGCTAATCGATAGATTTGAACAGAGGGGTACGGTTTCGAGTTCATCTTGAATCTTTAGCCTGTTAAAATCTCTCCGTATACATGGTCCCTGGCGGAATAGACCCTCTCCACTTTCCTTTCCCATAGAAATATCGTTCCAATTCTCAGTCTTCAAAATCTATAGAGTCCCGCCTACAGTCTCTGCCAACCAACTTGCAGCCTGAAATGGAAGTGGCTATGCTAAAACAGATTGGTACATCAGCGGTGGATAGGGGTTGTTAAGCTTATGCTAACGGTGTTCTCCAGAAGTCAGGAAACTCCGCGTATTTTTTTGTTGACAAAGGATATTGTACTATAATATTACATTATGACATATGGCTAATGATCAGCCTACAGAAAAAAAAATTATCCAGCCGGTCCGTTTGCCACAACAGGTCGCCGACCTTCTATCTTCGGAGATACGGAATGGTTCCTTGCCAGCGGGTAAGAAGTTGCCCTCGGAAGCCGCCCTTGGTAGAACGTATGGCGTAAGCCGAACTGTAATAAGGGAGGCTTTGGCGCGTTTGAATCATGACGGCTTAATAGAATCTCGTCAAGGTGTCGGAGTGGTAGTGGCGTCTTCCGATAAAAAGCTCGCATTCCGATTGGATGGGACCGGTTTTGGTGACTCGAGGAATGTAACCTATTTATATGAGATGCGTGCTATTTTGGCGATGGAATCAGCAGCCCTGGCAGCTATGCGGTGCCGCGAGGAGGACCTAGAAAAGTTGAGGTTTTACATGGAGTGTATGGCTGAAGCGATAAAGGTAGGGGCCGACGGTGCAGTTCCGCATAAGGCCTTTCATCGGGCCATTGCAGAAGCCAGCGGGAACCCTTATCTGAGTGATTTAGAGGACTTCGTCCAGGGCGGGCTGAAGAGCATGATGCAGGAGGCACGGGAACGTACCAGAAAAACGCCTGGGTTAGCTCCGGCAGTCCATAAGGAGCACGAAGCTATCGTCCAAGCAATCATGTCTCGAGACCCGGTTAAAGCTAGAGAGGCCGCTCTGACTCACATTAGAAATGCGGCCAAGCGGGCGGGGGTAATTATATTTGCCACTTAACAATGATACTCCTGTAAAAAGACCAATAAAATTTAGAGCGTGATTATGAACCTTCATTAATATAAATGAGACAGAGCCTTCGTCACTGACCCGGCCCATAGGGCCGGAAATAATAAACCCAAACAAAGAAAGGAGGAAAATATGAACAGAGCGGTCAGTTATTTAAGGGGAAAAAGTGTGATGAAATGTTTCATTTCGATTGCTGTCGCGATTACCTTAGCAGTGATGATGGTCTCGGTCCCGGTGTTCGCCGGGGCAACGCTCGACGCGGTCAAGGCCCGCGGTAAGGTCATTTGCGGGGCTAATGGCAACCGTGCAGGTTTTTCCGCGCTCGATAGCAAGGGGCAATGGAAGGGCATGGATGTGGACACCTGCAAGGCGATCGCCGCAGCCGTCCTCGGTGACAGTGAAAAGGTTCAGTTTGTGAAAACCACGACTCAGACGCGATTCACCGCCCTGCAAACAGGAGAGGTAGACGTGCTGACCCGGAACGTCACCTGGACACTGGGCCGGGACACCAAGTTAGGTATCGATTTCGTCGCGCCGACCTTTTACGACGGTCAAGGCTTCATGGTCCATAAGAAACTGGGCGTTAAATCAGTCAAGGATTTAGGCGGCGCTACCGTCTGTGTGCTGCCGGGATCGACCTCCGAAAAGGTGGCTGCCGATGTCTTCCGCACCCACGGCATGTCCTACACGCCCGTTGTGATCGAGAGTAAGAAGGAATTGAACACGGCCTTTTTCGGTGGACGCTGTGACGTCCATGTGCAGTCAACCTCCGGCCTTAGCTCCGCCCGGGCCACCGTAGCTCCCAACCCTGACGATTACATCATTCTCCCCGGTGTCTACGGCAAGGACCCAATGGGCCCGGTTGTTCGCCAGGATGATGCGCAATGGCGGGACATCGTCGCCTGGACGGTCTATGCTATGATAGAGGCTGAGGAAAGTGGCGTTACCTCAAAGAACGTGGATAAGATGCGGGAAAGCAAGGACCCCAATATCGCCCGCCTGGTCGGCACAAAAGGCAAACTGGGCGAGGGGCTTGGTCTGGATAACAAATGGGCCTATCGCATCATCAAGCAAGTAGGCAACTATGGAGAAATCTTCGAGCGCAATGTGGGCAAGGATTCTCCGCTAAGACTGGAACGCGGAATTAACGCGCTTTGGACTCAAGGCGGTCTTATCTATTCACCGCCGTTTAAGTGAGATCGGCGGCCGCGTCGTCAAGCCCCGCAGGCGGGACGACGCGGCTTATTCTCCTGTTTGATCTGCTACTAAGCGCTTCACCAGGGCTTTCCGGAAAGTAGCGGTGTAGAGACTCACCAGAAATATCTTAAAATGGCCGAAACCTCCCACAGACTACCTCCAAAACGGCCGCCGATCACCGTTGGGGCCCTCTGGCACAGCACTGGCTTTCGAAGCCTCGTCTACCAATTCCTCGTGGTGGTGTTGGTGGTCGCCACTTTTATATACCTTTTCTCCAACGCCCAGAGGGCGATGGAGTCACGCGGTATTGCCACCGGGTTCGGCTTCCTCTCAGAAGAAGCGGGATTTGCCATCGGCGAGAGCGTGATCTCGTTTGCGGCTGAAAACACATACCTACGGGCCTTCGGAGTCGCTATACTGAACACATTTAAGGTTGCTATCGTCAGCCTCGTGTTTGCTACTACAATAGGCACCCTGTTGGGAATCGCCCGGTTGTCTTCTAACTGGCTACTTAGCAAGCTGGCCTCGATCTACGTGGAGGTTTTCCGGAACACGCCCCAGCTGGTGCAGATTATCTTCTGGTACACGCTGATAACCCGTTTGCCCGGACCACGGCAGGCGTTCAACCCTATCGAAGGCGTCTATCTCTGTAACCGCGGTCTGTTCATGGGTTGGCCTATGCCCGATCCGATCCACCCTTGGATGGTGGTGTCCTTAATCCTGGGCTGTCTGAGTGCTTATGGCCTCAGTCGTTGGTCCCAATTGCGCCTACGGCGGACGGGATATTACGTCTCGGTCTTCTGGTACGGCCTGTTGATGATCGTCGGGTTTCCCGTGACAACCTGGCTGATCGGGGGAGCCCCAGCGGCCATGGATCTCCCCCAACTGAGGGGTTTCAACTTCGCCGGGGGCATAGACCTGTCACCAGAATTCCTGGGCCTGATGGTGGGCCTCTCGCTCTACATCGCCTCCTTCATAGCGGAAATCGTTCGCTCCGGCATTCAGTCCGTGGAACGGGGACAGATCGAGGCGGCCCGTGCCATCGGGCTTCGGTCGAGATTCATCTTCCACTTGGTGATTTTTCCCCAGGCACTCCGCGTCATCGTGCCGCCGGCCGCCGCCCAGTACATCAGTCTGTTTAAGAACAGTTCCCTCGGCGTTGCGATAGGCTACCCTGAGCTATTCAACGTCAACAACACGATCATCACGTTAAGCGGCAACACCATGGAATGCATTGGGATCATGATGGCCGTTTACCTGACCATCAGCTTGTCCATTGCCCTGATCATGAACTGGTACAACAAGCTCGTTCAGATAAAGGAGCGATGAAACGATGTTAGAGAGCGCCGCAATGCGCAAGGCTACATCGCACCGTTCCCCGCCCAAATATTCTATTGGCGTGTTTGGCTGGATTCGCGCCAACCTTTTCAGCAACGTTTACAATACTATTATGACATTGCTTGCTGCTTGGGCGATCTTCGTGACCTTGCCCGAATTCATCCGGTGGGCCTTTATCGACAGCGTCTGGTACGCCAAGGATTCGATGGTTTGCCGAGAAGCGGCGGGGGCCTGCTGGGCCGTGATCGCGGAAAAACATCGGGTGATGCTATTCGGCACCTTTCCCTTCGAGGAACATTGGCGCGGCGTGCTAGCCATCGCAATCATGATCGGACTGGCCATCATTTCAGCTTTTCCGCGGTTCTGGTCGTACAAGCTGTTCGGTGCTTGGATGGTTGCTATCGCGCTGGTTCTAATTCTCATGCTGGGCGGAATCTTTGGGCTGAAGCCCACAGGCACCCACGAATGGGGTGGCCTTCCATTGACCTTGATGCTATTCATCGGTGCGATAGTTGGAGGGTTGCCGATGGCCGTGCTCCTGGCACTCGGCCGGCGTTCCAAAATGCCCGCAATCAAGGCAATCTGCATCGGCATCATCGAGATAACCCGCGGCGTCCCTCTGGTGACCATACTGTTTATGGCGTCGCTAATGTTTCCCTTATTCATGCCTGAGGGTGTTACCATCGACAAAGTTCTCCGCGCCCAGATCGCCATGATGATCTTCTTTGGGGCTTATGGGGCGGAGATTGTTCGCGGAGGCCTGCAGGCGATCCCCATGGGCCAGTACGAAGCTGCGGACGCCATCGGCCTGACCTATTGGCAGAAGACCCGGAAGATCATACTTCCGCAAGCGCTTCGAATCGTCATTCCGGCGATGATGAATGACATCATCCGTGCCTTCAAGAACACAACCTTCATCAGCATCGTCGGCCTCTTCGACATCCTTGGCGCGACAGCGACATCGCTTGAGGATCCACTGTGGGTCAGATACGCAATCGAAGCCTACATCTTCATTTTCATCCTCTACTTCTGTTTCTGCTACACGATGTCCAAGTACAGCCAGTGGGTGGAAAAACGCCTAAGCGCCGGAAGGAATCTCTGATGATCGATCGAGCAATGTCCAAACGTCACCCGCACAATGTTCCCATGATTGAATTCATAAACGTCAATAAGTGGTTCGGCGAATTTCATGTGCTCCGGGACATCAACCTCACGGTCAGAAAGGGTGAAAAAGTGGTGGTCTGTGGACCATCAGGGTCCGGAAAATCGACAATGATACGCTGTATCAACCGTCTTGAGGCCCATCAAGAGGGCACCATCAGGGTCGTGGGGACGGAGATGACTGATGACCTCCGTAATATTGAAACCATCCGCCGCGACGTCGGCATGGTCTTCCAGTCGTTCAACGTTTTCCCGCACCTAACGGTCATGGATAACCTGACCATTGGCCCGATTTACGTTCTGAAGATGCCGGAAAAGCAAGCTCAAGAGCGGGCCATGGAACTGCTGGAGCGAATCAAGATTCCCGAACAGGCTCACAAGTATCCTGGGCAACTCTCCGGCGGCCAACAGCAGCGAGTTGCCATCGCTCGGGCACTTATCATGCGTCCAAAGATTATGCTTTTCGATGAGCCAACATCGGCGCTTGACCCGGAAATGATCAATGAGGTTCTCGATGTCATGGTCGAGCTCGCCCAAGAGGGCATGACCATGCTGGTCATCACCCACGAAATGGGGTTCGCGCGACAAGTCGCCGACCTGATGGTTTTCATGGACGAGGGTGAGATTGTCGAGACGGCTCCGCCTGAGAAATTTTTTACAAATCCCAAGAGCGATAGGACCAAATTTTTCATGAGCCAAATTCTTTCACACTGAGACTTGTATAAGGAGGAATTCTGCGGTGACATCGAAAACCCGTATGATAGCCGATACTGCCGCCATTTATTCGCCCTCGGCTGGTGACCCGGATTGGGAGGCGCTGCGCCGTGAGTTTCCGACAACTGAGAACTTCATCTACCTCGACAGCGCCCGAAAAGTGATCTATCCTCGCCGTATAGAGTCGGCCTTTCGGTCATGGATAGAAGATGTTTACGAGAATGCAGGGGGAAGGGCGTTTTCAATGGATTGCATAGAGGAGACCCGCAAGGTGATCGCTGAACTCTTCGGTGCACCGGCACGTAATATTGCACTGATCAAGAACACATCTGAAGGCGTTAATATAGTTGCCCAGGGATTTCCCCTCAAGCCCGGTGAGAATGTACTGATTAGCGATCTTGAGCATGAGAATAACACCTTTCCGTGGCGACACCTGAACTCGCGGGGTATTCAGGTCCGCTGGGCTAAGCCCGATGTCCAGGGCCGAGTGACCATCGATCGTTACCGATCGTTGGTGGACGACAGGACTCGGATTGTCGCGGCATCCTGGGTGACGTATGGCAACGGGTACCGTGCGGACGTTCTGGCCTTATCTCAGTTTTGCCACGAGCGAGGAATTAAGCTTGTTATTGATGGGATTCAGGCTGTGGGTGTATTGGCGACTCCTCTGAGGGAACTCGGTGCCGATGTCATTGTTGCCGGGGGCCACAAGGGGCAGTTTTCCCTAGCAGGGGCAGGCTTCATGTACGCCACTGACGAGATGATCCGAATGATCACACCACCCTACGTAGCGAAATTCAGCTTTACCTCCAACGACCGGATGCAGGAGATCCCGGTTCTGGCACCGGATGCACATCGTTTCGAATATGGCAATCCCAATTTCCTCGGGATCTGGATTCAACGGCATTCGGCGGAGTATCTAAAAAGCATCGGGCTTCAAAAGATCGAGGCGCGAATCAGGGAACTGACCACCTATTTAATCGAAAGGGCGGACAATATGCAATTTAAGGTCAGGACCCCTCGTCCTTGGAACGAGCGCGCCAGTATCGTCAGTTTCGATGTGGGAGAGAACGCAGGGGGAATGGTCGCAAGGCTGCGCAATCAGAGAATTATCGTCAGTGAAAAGGACGGCCACCTTCGTGCGGCTGTTCAGTTCTTCAATACAAAGGACGAATTGGATAAATTCCTCGAAGCTATTCGATCCGAGCACGATTCCTCAACCTGAAGGCAAAGAATAGCTGGCCCTAATGGGCAATGAAATACGAATCGACCTGCAGATCGAGATTGTGCGCTAACCTAGCCCATCGAGCTTTTGGAACCTCCCGGTCCTCCTGAAAAGAAAATCAGACATCAAGTGCTGAAGTCATATCTCTGACCTCTGTGAACTTCGGATCTGATTGAATTTTTAAGCATTTTTCAAATCCCAAATATTGGGCCATATGACACGGCATCATTGAACTTGCTTTGAGCAATGAAGAGGTGTCTTTATGATTGACCTAAGGAGCGATACATTAACTAAACCCACTGAAGAAATGAGAAAAGCAATGTATAATGCCGAGGTTGGTGATTCGGGAAGAGAGGATTCCAAAGGCAGAGGCGAAGATCCCACCTTAAATAGACTTGAGGAAATGGCAGCCCAGACAATGGGAAAAGAGGCAGCTCTGTTTTTGCCTAGTGGTACAATGGCTAATCTTACTGCCCTCATGACGTTTTGTTCCCTTGGACAACATGTAGGCGTGGAAAAGAACTTGCACGTATATCGAACTGAGAAAGGTGCATTTATGGACAGACCCGGAGGGTTGAAACCGGAATTTTTCGAAACAGACAGCCAATCAATACCTATACTTAACAGTGTAAAAGCGCTCTTGGAAGGAAGGGGAATAAGTCTCCTGTGTCTGGAGAACACTCACAATTTTGCTGGAGGGATATGTTTATCCAAGGAACAGATGGATTCTATTTGCTCCATAGCAAAAAGAAATGGAGTTCCGGTTCACTTGGACGGGGCTCGAATAATCAATGCGTCAATTTATCTGAATACTCCAGTGGATGAGCTGGTAGCCCCGGTAGACACGGTTATGTTTTGTTTATCCAAAGGCCTTGGAGCTCCTGTAGGGTCAATTCTATGCGGTAGTCGTGATTTTATTACTGAAGCAAGAAAGGTAAGAAGGTTGATTGGCGGGACTATGCGTCAAGCAGGGGTATTGGCTGCTGCGGGTATTGTTGCAATTCAAGAAGAAAGACACCGACTTATAGAGGACCACGAGAAGGCACGGTTGCTGGCAGAAAGAATTGAACATAGTGGTAAAATAAATCTCAATAAAGAAAGGGTCCAAACAAATATTATTAAAGTGGATGTTTCACCCACCGGTTATGATGCAGAAACTTTCCAACAGGGTCTGGAAAAACGGGGCCTCAAGGTAAACGCTGTATCGGAAAACTTCGTAAGAATGGTTACCTATCGTGAAATCCGGAAAGAGGATGTTATAGAAGCCTCAAATATTTTTAATGAATATTGTGAATCGCTTTAGGGCTTCTTATATTAAATGGAGGGGTATCTATCTATTCTTCCTCAACTCAGCCTCAAGCAACTGGTAGAATGCTTCAACGCTGAGCCTTTTTAGAAGTTTGCCATTAATAAAGATCGTGGGAGTTCCGCTAACGCCTGCCTGTCTACCGTTGTTCACATCTCTTGTAATCAATCCCTTAATAGCTGGAGATTCCATGTCCCTGTTCAACTTTTCCACGTCAAGGTTGAGTTCTCTTGCAATATCTTGAATTATGGCGTCATTGATGCTTTCATAGTTTTCAAATAACTTATTGTGAAACTCCCAGAATTTCCCTTGTAGATTCGCGGCAAGAGCAGCCCTTGCAGCCTTTTCTGAGTATTCATGGTAGGAAAGAGGAAAGTGTTTGATGACAATTCTTACCTCATTGGGATATGTATCCAGCACCTGCTGGAAAAATGGCTCTAAGTGAGCGCAGTGTGATCACTGATAATCATCAAAGACCGCGACTGTAACAGCGGCATCCGCGGGACCTTTAAAGGGTAGGCCAGAAAGATCGATTTTATGTATCGGCTCTCCCTGGATAATTTTGAGCCTTTTCGATGAACTGCTCGTTAGGATAAGGGTATTGGTTTTTTCAGAATGGGTTATCCTGTCGAAGTCTTTGTCAATAGGAATTCGGTTAGTGACCCTATCTTCAGAAATAGAGTAGATAAGGATTTCTCCAGGGACTAAAATGAAAATCGATTTCCCATCTCCTGATGCAGCGATATCTAGGGGCTTGGCGCCAAGGTTTATCTGTTTAATTATGGCCCAGTCTACATCCGCATGAACAATCTGGGAAGCCGATACCCAACTCGTGAGGATTATCAGAAATATTCCCAATACTCGGAATACTCTCCTTTTCATATAAATGTACCTCCTTCTTTATCACTTTACAGAAAATATACAGTTTTGTCTGGCGTGCCAGATGTATTACGTATAAAATTCGTTAAACCGAGTCGTAATTGATCTAATTTACCAAGTTTATACTATCATCGTGGATAAGGACAGTAAAGGGCGATATTTCTCTGTTATCCAGAATCTAAATTGTCCCCGTAATTCCGTATCTGAGATGTCTTGAGAAAAACTCCTCTGAGGTATAGGGTTGAGTATGAAATTTTTAGA
>Ga0209427_10008867_pt1 | contig 11260 bp, 9 predicted proteins | sample DeeMarSWOR136_30_FD_187465 | JGI IMG/M metagenome (GOLD analysis project Ga0209427, IMG submission 187465) | Marine sediment microbial communities from White Oak River estuary, North Carolina - WOR-1-36_30 (SPAdes) (version 2) | ecosystem: Environmental > Aquatic > Marine > Intertidal zone >... | reverse complement strand
TAACACCACGGACATCCCCTTTGCCGAAGGTTTCGTTATTTTTACAGGTTTGTTTTGCGTGCATGTAAGCAAGAAATCCGGCCACTGTTCCCCCCACACCAGGAATTGCACCAATGAATGTTCCAATACCGGAGCAACGAAGTACCAAGAAGGAGTTTTTCAACGTTGCTATGACACCTGACCACACCCCAGTTCCGTGCGAGGCGGACCTCTCATACGCAGCAATCGGTTTTTCCTTTACGAGAAGGTCTATGACCTCCCCGATAGCCAAGAGTCCAAAGAGTGCTGATACCACCTCAATGCCATCCCAGAGGTACTGCATACCAAAGGTATATCTCAATTCCGATGTCATGGGATCATACCCAACACAGGAGAGCATAATTCCAAATCCTCCGGCTGCAAGTCCTTTGAGGAGTGTTCCCTCGCTAAGCACAGCAATAATTGATAATCCAAATAAGGTCATCATGAAAAATTCAGGATAAGAAAAGGCCATTACAAATTTCGACAAGAGAGGGATGAAGCAAAAGGTGGCGATGAGACCTATAAATCCCCCTAGGGTGGAGGCGGCGGCTGCGGCTCCTAGGGCAATGCCTGACTTGCCCTGTTGAGACATAGGAAAGCCATCCAAAACAGTGGCAGCATTTGGGGGCTCCCCCGGCGTGTTAATCAAAATGGCTGGGACGGCCCCGCCATATGTGGCGGAGCCGTAAGCTGCCCCCAGCAGCAACATGGCTGTCACTGGATCCATCCCAAATGTCACTGGAATCAGGACAACCATGGCGGTGACCCCGCTCAAACCAGGTATCGCGCCAAAAATCATACCAATGATAGTCCCGCCAAGGAGTATGGAAATCCCCCGCAAGTCAAGCATAATTTTGAGCGTTACCACGAATACATCCAAATCAAACATTTCAATTTCCAGTTCTTCTCACATCTAAGTCCTAAAAAGTGCTTAATGCAGGTGCTTTTTTATTTTACGTAGCGTTTTAAAATGTCCTTAAAGGCGCCGTATTCTGTCATAACCTTTTTCATGACCTTTTCTGTGGCCTCTCCGTTCAAAGGCTCGACTGGCCGTTTGGCTGTTTTCGTCCATGCAACAAATTCCTTGTCGTGAAGAGTTTTCCAGATCACATCCCTCAAGTATTTTGTGCGTTCTGCAGGTAAATTTGGAGGACCTGCAATCACTCGAAAGTTGCCGAGGACTTCATTCAAATCAGCATGACCGAGTTCTGCGATGGTTGGCACATCTGAAATCGCAGGAATTCTTTTTTCAGATCCAAGGACAGCAATAGGGATGAGCTTTTTATCCAGAAGAAACTTTCGTAATGATCCAAAGGTAAATCCAACTGCATCGGCATCTCCCCTCAAAGCCGCAAGGACCGCCTCTTTACTGTTCTTGTGTCCACTAATATATGTCGCCTTGATTTTCAGTTTCTCGTTAGCCAGTAGAATGCCTGTTTCACTCGAAAATCCTACGATTGTGTACTTTACCGATTCAGCCTGCTGCAGGTCTTTTAGGGTTCTAAATTTTGAGTTGGGGGTAACGGCAATAACTCTGGGATCGCGTAGAATCATTGCCAACCAGGTGATTTTTGTCATGTCATACTTCTGTTTTTCAAACATTTGAGGGAAATAGAGACCTGGCATCATTGGCATTCCTATGGTATAGCCATCTGGCTCTGAGTTGTACATCATAGTAACAGCGATCCGGTGTCCGGCCCCCGGTCTATTTTCCACGATGATATGGACTCCTTGGGGCAGATATTTTTCCATGTACCGACCAATGGACCTAGAATAGGTATCAAACCCCCCCCCGGGCTTGCCGCCTATGATCCATCGGATATCTTTGCTTGGATAGTCCTCGGCAGAAGCCTCTGTCACAAGCCCGAGAAAAATTTCTGAAAATACAAACACCACCATTAAAAAAACAAAAAGTAGTTTCTTCATCTTTCCCTCCTTTCCTGTTGCTACAGTTGAAAAATTGTAACCCTCTATTCTTTTTTTTATCACCTATCACCTCCCTCGGCTTTGTAAGTGTACCTTTTATTTGAAGGCGCTTTCGCTAACATATAGGGTCTATTTATAACACAATATCATTATGGATAGATTTTTCAACCAGATAGTTTCTTCTACAGGAAAGGTCAACACGTAGGTATTCCAATGACAATACTCTTACGGATAAGGTACAATCAGTATTTCCGCTTTCTCTGATCCAAAGCATACATCCTCTGAGCACATGTCAATAAAGCACCCCAGTTGCGGTGTATCTCATGTCTTCCCGTACTTCAGAAAGGGTAATTTAAAACTGTACCTAAGAATGTTGGTGCCTTATGTGGTATATTGTTTTCCTATTTATTGCACGTGATAGTAACTATACTGATTATTTGCGATAATATAATACTATGTTTTAAATTATGCTGTTGCGATTATCTAATAAGTTCGAAATGTTTGTCAACAGAGACATGTGATATAAAAAAATACTGCAAAAGCAGTTATGCGATAGAAATGTTTGATTCGGTTTAGGCGGGTTCAGAGAGCACTGGAATTATCGGAGGCATAATGAGGTGTGAGCATGCAGTTTTGACATTGCAAATTCTTTGTTCTGCGCTGATGGAGGAATTTTGTCAAAAGTGTATTAAATAACATTTACATATAAAAGAGTCTCCCATATCCTTTAATCTCAGCATTGATGTTAGCGAGCCTTAGAAGGCGCCACATTGTCGCTTGACTGCTTGAAATGACCGGTTTTTTCAAATCCTCTTCCAGTTTCTCAATGAGTTCTATGGTATACAAATTGACACAGCTTATAAAGATCGCCTCGCTTTCCACCTTATTGGACTCTACTGCGAGGTTATATACTGTCTTGGCGGATATCTCGCTGATGGGCGTCGTTCTTGTTGTTATCCATGTCTTATGTAATACCTCGACTCCATTATCCTCGAGGAATTTTTCCTGCAGTTTAACTAGTTCTTCAGGATATGGAGTTGCCAGTGAAATCTTTTTTGCTCCTAGTGTGTTCAGCGCATCGAGTGCTGCTGTAGAAGCTGTGGTTGTAGGAATATCGCCATTTCTTTTCTTCATCTTCTCTATGAGCATTTTGTCGTAGCCGGCTCCGCCGACAAAACTTCCAGCAGTTCAAGCCATGCCTATTGCCGAGGGGTTCACGTGAGAGAGCATCTGAACTGCATCAACAACAAGTTCTCCTAACCCCCGCAGTTCCTCAATCATGCGTGATGCTTCAACTGGCTCCCCTGGGGCGAGCCCAGCTCTACCACCTAAAAAGGGAAATCTGTGGAAGTTACACGCTACACCATCTGGTGCCATCCTGTTAAATTCAGATTCGATAACTACGATCGATGAGGGAACTAAAACCCCTAATCTGGCACGCCATCCATCCATTTTTTTGCCCTCCTTTAGCGAGCGTTAAACCTTGTTGGGAGTTACTAAAAAGACTTCTCTATCCTTGATCATATGTTAAAGATCATTGCTTTTCTAACCACTGGTAAGTAACGAGGTAAAGATTTCCTCGATACTATGGCGTCGATTTATTATATCTTAATACTTTATCAAAATTCAAAAATCAAAACCTGCCCCCGAGTCCCCGTCGACAGAATAACTGATACCATTTTTGCCTTTGTGCTTGACCGAGTACATCAAATTGTCAGTTTTCTTGATCAGATCCTCAGCGCTTTGTGATGCATCATTACATATCAACACTCCAATACTAAATGTCAACGGCCAATCGTTCTTTCGCATTTTCTCCAAAAGACTTCGCTGAATTTTGGATAGTGCTGTCCGAGCCGCTTCTTGCCCGGTCTCTGGCAAGAGTAGCGCGAATTCATCACCGCCGAGGCGGGCAAATATATCGGTTTTTCGCAAGCAGGCCCTAATATCCACAGCCACCGTGCGAAGAACTTCATCTCCTCTGGCATGCCCAAACTGATCATTGATAGCTTTAAAGTCATCCAGATCAATGTATGCGATCGTAAAGGGGTGTTTATACCTGCCCACGCGATTGATCTCCCATTGCATTAGGTCGAGGAAGTATCGAGCATTCAATGCACCGGTGGTATAGTCAATGCGCGCCAATTCCTGCTCACGGCTTAAGGTATTTCGCAGGGCAGATAGGAGCAGCGTTACGATGATGAAGAAAATCAGGCGGATCCCAGTATTCCAATAATAGATGGCACCGTGCGAATATACGTGGCCACTCACAATATTGGCAACAAGCCACACGAGAGCACTACCGACAGAGATCGCAATGCCAACACTTCTACTTATGAACCAAGTTGTTAGTGCAATAGGAGCGAGATAAAACAGCGAAAAACTGAGTTCATAGCCTGTAAGATAGTCCGAGAGTCCCACCAACAGCATGAGAGCAAGCCCTGTAATTACCCAGAACAGCTTGCTTTGTTGTTCAAAAAAGGTCATCACGCTTGCTAAAAAAGTTCATTATGCTCGATAGAGCTAGGCTCCTCAGGCTAACATAGATTATCCCAACTATTTACGGTAATCTATCGCCGCGTCAGAATGCTTCTCATGGTGGAATTATCTAATAAATAAGACATGTTGTCAATAGAATATGTAATACGAAAAGAATAAGTACTGCAAAAACATTAAAGACAAAAAATTCTTGATAAGATTTGGGAGAGTTCAATATTTACTGGGCTTCATTGGATCAAAAGGGCAGGGGGTTATTTGCGGAAGAGGGTGAAGAAAAGGGTCAAGAGAAGACTGATGATAATGCAGGTCATGATGGGGAAGTAGAAGCTGAACTTTTCCCGCTTTATATAGATATCACCGGGAAGTCGCCCGATCCAGGGAATCTTCTCCCCCAGCATTAAGAGGAGTCCTATCCCCACCAGCACGACACCAAATATGATAAGCATCTTCCCCAGGCCCCCGAGGGGAAACATCTGGCTACCTCCTGCCTAAGTATCGCTCCTTTTCACTGTAAATGCAACCACAGTAGTTCTGGCGATAGAGCCCCAGAGCCTTCGATTCCTTGATTCCCTCTCTCCAGCCCTCGCGAAAATCCCTGTACAGAAACGTAACGCCGTGCTTTGCCCCTGAGGCTTCACCCATTTCTCGGATGAGCTCGTGGTTCTGATGCTTGCTGTGAAGGAGGGTAGAGGTAAAGGCGTCAAACTTTCCCTTTTTGGCCACCTGGGCCGTGGCCTCCAGCCGGAGGTGATGGCAGAACCGACACCGTTCTTCCTCACGAAAGGCTACCCCACGTAGAAACTCTTCCAGGTCATATTCATCCCGATAGATCACCTTTATGACGGCCTGTTTTTCATACTCCTTTACCGTTTGAAGCCTCCGCTGGTACTCCTGATAGGGGTGGATGTTGGGGTTATAAAAGAAGCCCATCACCTCGTCTCCCTCCTCACGCAAAACCTTCAAAGGGTAGATGAGGCAGTTTGCACAGCATATATGGACTAAAACCCTCAACCCTTTTTCTTCTCCTTCAACGCGGCGTGGGCGGCAGCCATCCGGGCAATGGGAACCCTGTAGGGAGAACAGCTCACATAGTCAAGTCCCACCTGATGGCAGAACTCCACGGAGCTCGGTTCTCCGCCATGCTCTCCGCAAATTCCTATCTTGAGCTCAGGCCTGGTGGCCCGTCCCTTTTGTACGCAGATCTCCATCAACTGACCAACACCTGTCCTATCGAGTTTTTCAAAAGGATCAGAATCCCAGATATCGGCACTCAGGTATGCCCTCAGAAACTTACCCGCATCATCCCGGCTTATGCCGAAGGTGGTCTGGGTCAAATCATTGGTACCAAATGAGAAGAACTCGGCCTCTTTCGCCACCTCGTCGGCGGTCAGGGCACCACGTGGGACCTCGATCATTGTCCCCACCTCGTACTCAACCCCCATTCCATAGCGAGCAAAGGCCTCGTGGGCCACATCATCGACGATATGTCTCTGGTTCGCCAACTCCCGTACGTCTCCCACCAACGGGATCATCACCTCCGGGCGGACATTGATCCCTTCCTTTACAACCTCGCAGGCTGCCTCGAAGACGGCTCTTGCCTGCATGGCAGTGATCTCAGGATAGACGATTCCCAGGCGGCAGCCCCTGTGTCCCAGCATGGGGTTGGCCTCGTGAAGCGACTCCACCTTCGCTTCGAGCTTATCCGCAGAGATACCCATTTTGCGGGCCAGCTCTTCGATCTCTTTGGGGGTGTGAGGAAGAAATTCATGGAGGGGAGGATCCAGTGTCCGGATGGTGACTGGTTTTCCCCCCATCACCCTAAAAATACCCTTGAAGTCTTCCTTCTGCATGGGAAGGAGTTTTGCAAGGGCGGTTTCTCTCCCTGATAGGTCCTCTGCCAGGATCATCTCCCTGACCGCATCGATCCGGTCCCCTTCAAAGAACATGTGCTCAGTACGGCAGAGCCCAATCCCCTCAGCCCCAAAGGCAACGGCTGTAGCGGCCTGGTCGGGCCTATCCGCATTCGTCCATACACCCAACCTTTTGACCTCATCGGCCCAAGACATCAACTCAGAATAGTAGCCGTAAATCTCGGATTCTTCGGGCTTCATGCTCCCCTCTATGAGCACCTGTATGATTTCTGATGGCCTCGTGGGAATTCTTCCGAAGATCACTTCTCCGGTGGTTCCGTCGATGGAGACATAGTCACCCTCCTTAATGATGCGGCCATCAATGTCCATCTCTCGCTTTTTATAGTCGATGTCCAGGGCACTGCAGCCAACCACACAGACCTTGCCCATCTGGCGGGCAACCAGGGCGGCATGGGAGGTCATTCCACCGCGGGCAGTGAGGATTCCCTGAGCAGCGTTCATTCCTCTGATATCTTCAGGAGACGTCTCGATTCTCACGAGAAGAACCTCCTCCCCTCGAGCTGCCCACTCCTCTGCATCGGGTGCGTTGAAAACGACCTTGCCTGTCGCTCCACCTGGGCCAGCATTGAGACCGTAAGTGATGAGGTTTCCTTCATCGATGGCTCGCTTTTTCTCTTGAGGATCGAAAACGGGCCGCAAGACCTGATTGAGTTGGTCAGGCTCAACACGCAACAGCGCTCCTTCTTTAGTGATCAACCCCTCTCGCACCATTTCAACGGCAATCCTCAGAGCTGCCAACCCCGTCCGTTTGCCGGTTCTTGTCTGAAGCATCCAGAGCGTTCCCTGCTGGATGGTGAACTCGATATCCTGCATTTCACGGTAGTGGTGATCGAGCTTTGTGCGGATCCCCTCCAGCTCTTGATAGGTTTCAGGCATCTCCTCTTCGAGGGAGGGGGCGGCCTTGTCGCCTTTTTGACGTTTGTTGATGGGTTGCGGAGTACGTATTCCCGCAACGACATCTTCCCCCTGAGCGTTGAGGAGGTATTCTCCATAAAAGACGTTCTCCCCTGTAGCCGGGTTCCTAGTGAAAGCCACTCCTGTCCCCGACGTCGCTCCCATATTGCCGAACACCATGGACTGGATATTTACAGCGGTCCCGAGGTCGCCGCGAATCGCGTTGAGCTGCCGATAGGCGATGGCCCGCGGATTTTGCCACGAACCGAAAACAGCCCCGATGGCACCCCAGAGCTGTTCTTTGGGGTCTTCAGGAAAATCAACGCTTAGCCTTTTCTTAATTTCCTGCTTATATTCATGCACGAGTTCCTTGAGATCCTGGGCACTCAATTCGTGATCGTAGTTGACCCCTCGCGCTTTCTTTTTAGCATCAAGGATCACCTCAAAGGGATCCTCTTCATCTTTCTCTTGAGGTTTAAGCCCCAGCACCACATCGCCATACATGGCCACAAAGCGACGATAGCAGTCGTAGGCAAACCGTTCATCTCCGGTGCGCTTTACCAGCCCTTGCACCGTGGTGTCATTAAGGCCAAGATTCAGGATTGTATCCATCATCCCCGGCATACTTACGGCAGCCCCTGAGCGAACAGAGAGCAAGAGAGGATTCTCAACGTCACCAAACTTAGTCCCCATAACCGCTTCAACTTCGGAAAGGGCACTCTCTACCTCCTGCTCAAGCTGAGGCGGATAGGATTTGTCATGATCGTAGTAATAACTGCACACCTCTGTGGAGATGGTGAACCCTGGGGGAACCGGTATTCCCAAATTGCTCATCTCTGCAAGGTTGGCTCCTTTCCCCCCCAACAGCTCTTTCATCGTGGAGTTTCCGTCTGCTCTTTCCCCTCCGAAGAAATACACATACTTAGGCATTGTAGCTTCCTCCATCTTTACGTGATGTTATATAGTAACTAAAGTTAATCGAGATCGCCAGTCCCGACCCGGGAGAAATCAGCTACCTGTGAGAAGAGTCCGCAGATCTCTCCAAGTAAGGCCAAGCGGTTTTCACGGAGCGTTTGGTTCTCATCCATGACTAAAACATTATCAAAAAACTCATCCACCGGGGCACGGAGCTTTGCCAACGACACCATTGCCCCTCCATAATCTCCCTTCTCCATCAGTGATAAAAACGTTTCACTGATTTCGAGATACCGAGCATGGAGCTCTTTCTCCTGAGGTGTCTCAAATAATTCGGGATTTGTTTCCGAACTGTACTCTACCTTTTTAAGGATATTGGCAACCCTTTTGAAGGCAACAGCCAGAGGCTCAAATTCGGGCTTCCCCCTGAATGAGGCCAGAGCCTCCACACGGGCACGGGCATCTACCAGATGATCTTTCTGAACAGCCAGTACAGCCTCCACCAGATCAATAGGATACCCTTGGGAGACCAGCAGGTTGGCGAACCTACCCCGAAAGAAGGCCAAGACATCTTCTTCGATCTCATCGGGGGAGCGTTCTATTTTCTCTATGAGCGCCTTCAATCCCATGCGTATTATATGAGAAAACGAAATAGAATACCCCTTCCCCAGGATGATATGAATGATACCCAAGGCCAAACGCCTCAGGGCAAAGGGATCGGAAGTGCCAGTGGGTACTAAACCCACACCAAAGCAGCCAACGATAGTATCCAGCTTATCAGCGATGCTGACAAGATCCCCCGCCGTGTGGGTGGGCAGTTCATCTCCGGCGAACTTGGGAAGATAGTGCTCATAGATCACCTGGGCCACGATGGGACCTTCACCGCTTCGCAGGGCATACTCTCTCCCCATCACCCCCTGAAGCTGGGGAAACTCTCCCACCATCTCGGATACCAGATCTGCCTTGCAGAGATAGGCTGCCCTTGCCACAACCTCTCTCTCCCCTGGGGCCAGGTCATCGGCCAACATCAAAGCCAGTTCCCGAAACCTCATGACCTTCTCATAGGAAGTACCCAGTTTAGTCTGGAAGATCACACCCTTTAGCGCTTCCACCTTCTCCTCAAGGGGAGCCTTTTGATCCTCCTGGAAGAAGAATTGGGCATCGGCGAGTCGCGCCCGCAGGACCCGCTCATTTCCCTGTCGCACCACATCCATATTCCGCGTCTTGGTATTGCTAACAGCGACAAAATAGGGTAAAAGCGTCCCCCCCTTATCCACTACGGGAAAATATCTCTGGTGATGTTGCATAGCACATATCAGTACCTCATTAGGGAGTTCAAGATACCCATCGTCAAAACCACCGCACACCGCCACCGGGTACTCCACCAGATACGTGACCTCCTCCAGAAGATTCTCATCTTCCATGGGAGTACCTCCCACGTTCGTAGCTGCCTTTCTGATCTCATTGCGAAGCATTTCTTTGCGCTGAGCTGGATCAACGACAACGTGGGCGCGACGAAGGATCTCCATATAATCTGTGAATCCTTTTACCTCTAATGGATCAGGCGCAAGAAAGCGGTGTCCACGCGTGGACGAAGAACTTCGCACATTCTCAAGGGTAAAGGGAACAACCTGCCCATCGAAGAGTGCGAGTATCCAGTGAATGGGACGGGCAAAGCGGATCTCGAAATCTGACCAGCGCATCGACTTAGGGAACGGAATGGAGGTGATGAGCCTGGGCAGAACTTCGGAGAGGATCTCATGGGTCGGTCTACCCCCCTCCTGCCTTCGCACACAGAGATACTCTCCTTTTTCCGTCTGGATTATTTGGAGGTCTTCGACCCGCACCCCCTCTCTCTGCGCAAATCCTAAGGCAGCTTTGGTGGGTCTCCCCTGGGCGTCAAAAGCAGCATTTTTCGGAGGGCCAATCCTCTCCCTCTCGAGGGGACGTTGCGTCTGTTCCAGTTCAGCGAACAGAGCGATTCGGCGCGGGGTACCCATCGCTTTGAGTTCCCCGCAGTCTACCCTCTGGGATTCCAGTTCTTTTCTGAGGATCTGCTCCATCGCCTCCAGGGCTTGAGGGATAAAAGGGGAGGGGATCTCCTCCGTTCCCACTTCTAAGAGCATCTCCTTCTTCATCCCTGGCTCCTCAACAGGGGGTACCCCATAGTCTCCCTCTGTTGGAGATAGCATTCGGCACAGCCACGAGCCAAATCCCTAACCCGGAGAATAAAGCCCATCCTCTCGGTGACACTGATTGCGCCCCTTGCCTCCAAGAGATTGAAGGTGTGAGAGCACTTCAGACAAAAGTCATAAGCTGGTAAGATGAGCCCCTTCGCTATCAGCTTCTTCGATTCTCCCTCATATATCTCAAAGAGTCGAAAGAGCATCTCCACATCGGCCTCCTCGAAGTTATACCGAGAGAATTCAACCTCCCCCTGGTGATGGATGTCTCCGTAGCGGATGCCATCGGTCCAGATCAACTCGTATACGTTCTCAACCCCCTGGAGGTACATGGAGATCCTTTCGATTCCATAGGTGATCTCCACCGAAATAGGCTTGAGGTCGATCCCTCCTGCCTGCTGAAAATAGGTGAACTGCGTGATTTCCATACCATCCAACCACACCTCCCATCCTAATCCCCAGGCTCCCAGGGTAGGGGATTCCCAATCGTCCTCTACGAACCTGATGTCATGGGCCAGGGGATCGATCCCAAAGCTTCGCAGGCTATCCAGGTATATAGTCTGGATGTCGAGGGGAGAAGGCTTCATGATTACCTGATATTGATAGTAGTGTTGTAAACGGTTGGGATTCTCGCCATAGCGTCCATCAGAAGGACGTCGGGAGGGCTCCACATAGGCCACTTTCCACGGTTCAGGTCCGAGAACACGCAAGAACGTAGCAGGGTTAAAGGTTCCAGCTCCGACCTCAACATCATATGGCTGTTGGATAATGCAGCCTTGCTCTGCCCAAAATCGTTCCAAAGCCAAGATCAACTCTTGGAATGTCACTCTTTCCTCCTAGCCTCCTTGGATCTCTTCCATTACCTTCAAAGATTTTAACCCCTTGCCCAATTGA
>Ga0209427_10008866_pt1 | contig 11261 bp, 2 predicted proteins | sample DeeMarSWOR136_30_FD_187465 | JGI IMG/M metagenome (GOLD analysis project Ga0209427, IMG submission 187465) | Marine sediment microbial communities from White Oak River estuary, North Carolina - WOR-1-36_30 (SPAdes) (version 2) | ecosystem: Environmental > Aquatic > Marine > Intertidal zone >... | reverse complement strand
CGACCACCGGACGGTCGGCTTTCGGCTCGATGACAGGTCCCAAAGTCGCACAGCCCCCGGATATACTCATAATCACTACTAACAATACTGTTATTGCGGTACCAGCCTGCGCAGGAACGGGTATTTTTCGGCGAAACCTGGTCAGTTCGCGCCAGGCACACCATGCAGCTGCCGCCACGGGTCCAACCCAAGTGAACAATGCCTTCAATACGGGCCAGGTAGCCGGAATCCTTGCTATAAGATATATTACAGCGGCCAGTGCTGCGACCATCGCAATCGGCCACAGCCGCCGCAGATAAACGGTAACGGCCGAGGCCGCAGCCAAGACCAGAAACACTACAATTACATTTAAAACCGTGATATACTGCCGCCAGGCAGGGATGATTACGGCACTTACCTGAAGTGCCTGGCCGGGATCGGTGTTGACCGCCTGTGAGTAGCTTATGGATGTTGCGGGTGCAGGTTTGTCTATGCTGCCGCACATTGCAGCTCCCACTCCAGCCCAGAGAAGCATAACCAGCAGTATTGCCGAGACCAACTCCGGCAACCACCGACGGAAATAGATCACACAGAGAACAATCAATACCAATACTGCTATGCCCATCACCCATACGGCCGGCTGGTCCGCCCATCGTTCTATTGACATGAGCCACAACTGTCCCGCCCGGCTGAGCACCCGCGCCAAACCCACGCGAATTCTAAGCCGAGGCCGTGCCTGCATGTTGCCGCCGTCTGCGGTGATTGCCCACTCATCAGGTACGCTGACATGCCAATCGGCGTATGTGATAGGGACGGCACTAAGCGGAGCGGCGAAGTCCAACCGGCGGCGCCACCAGCCACCGGATTTATGCACCTGTCCATACTCAAGCTCGATTGTCGTCGGGTCATTCGGATTGGCCTTGCGACTGAGCGGAACAAGCAGCCGGCCACTTCTGGTGTCGTATGATGCCGCCAGTCTCGTTGCTTTTTCACCGTCACCTTGGGTTTCGATTAAAGACACGGCCCAAACTCTGGTTCCCTTCGGCATGGCTAACGAGAGGAACTGGCCTGTTGTGTTCTTGACCTTATAACGAACGGTAGTAACCGATTCGATCTGTCCATCGGGACGTGCACCCACCCTTGTATGTAGTGCTGTGATATCGAGTACCACCGGCAACAGCCCGCTGCGGGTGTAGGGATCGATGCTGAGCGTTGCCGTATGCGGCTCGGTGACGTACTTGTATGCAGATAGAATCGGGCTGCTGGTCAGCAGGCGATAGTCACCCGGCAGCTCATCCAGGGTAATGGGCAGAAGACCATTACTATCGGCGTTTTGGCCCGGCATAATCTGCAGCTTCAGATCCAGATGGCTGGTTACAACCACATAGCCGGTTTGCGTCTGTACATTCCGGCAATTCAGCGTGCCTAATTGAATCGGTCTGCCGGGGCCATACTGCTGGGTATAGGTCACGGCAATGTTATAATCGCCGAGGACCTTGCGCGTGAGCTTGACCACCCAGATGTCGTTTTGCCGTACCCAGCGGCGAACGTCGCTGCCTACAAATTCGACATTTTCAAAGATTTTCGGCAAACTAAAACGAAGCTCGTCCACGGGTGAGCCGGTGATGATATAGTTAATCACCGCTGAGCCGTAGGCGAGGGCCTCGCCAATCGATTGCAGATGGAAGACTTCCGCCCGTATTCCGGTCGGCTTGCTCTGAGCTGTTAAACTCAAAATCCAGTCAGCCTCTCGAAATCGATAAGCGAACTGCGCCTGTGCCACGCGCAGCGGCACTGATGCCGTATGGACTTCACGCAGGTTTTCAACCTCGGGATCTTCGAGCTCGATTCCGGTTTCTGTGGCAACGACGACATAACCTCGCTGGGTCTTGGCGCCAGTCACCTTCAGAGCGGGGATTGTCTGTTTCTGTCCCAGCGGTCCATGACCCAGCTCCAGCCGCAGATATATCAGCGTGCGCCCTATCACGGGCTTGGCGAATACCGTACGCACCGTTGTGACCTTGTTGGCTTCGGGCATTTCGGAGAGGTGATAGTCCTCGACCTGATTGCCATCGACGGAAACTACCACCATATTCACAGGAACAAGGACCTCAAGCTGACGGATTGGTGCGTCGCGTACATCCAGCTCCAGCTCGGCATCGACGACAAGGTCGTCTTCTTTTATCTGTACCACGAAGCGGCCAGCCACGTCGTAACTTGGGACGATATCGTCCACGGAGAGCCTTAACCGGTAGTGCCTTCCGGCGTATGTGTAGAAAAACGCTTTGCTTTTAGGAATATTCCGATTCTGTCGCCCGCCAGCCAGAACACGAGGAAAGACTGCGGCATCGATTTGAGTCAGACCCGATGACTCCACAACCACCAATTGCAGAGCACTGTCGGTTCCCACCACCAGGTGGCCACTTGCGCGGATTCCTCCGGCAGGCTCAATGACCGGCACCTCAACCTCAGCAGGCAGCTTATCTATTCCGGCTTCGGCACGGATTCGCAGACGGTATTCCTTTTCCTGCGGCCGGCTCAGCTCGACCACAAGATTGCGAACGCCCTCGTTGGTATCCCTGATAGCCCAGGTGCGAATATGGGCCCCGTCGACTGCCGTAATGCTCAGGTTGGCTGGCACTGCGAACGTCAAAGCCTCCATCCTGCCCTGGGCGACTTTGAAATCGTATAGCGCATCGATGTGCAGCAGACCGGCCCGTACATCCACGATTGAATTGGCCTGACTGGACAGTACCAGCTTGGCATCGGCAAGCGTTACCTGAGGCTTCCATCGTATCACAAACGGTTGTCGTGGTCCAAGGATGGCAGTTATAATCAGCTGGTTCTGTTCGATTTGACGCTGGACGCGCATGGCACCCGGCAACTCGACTTCGAGGTCGGGCCGGTCACTTGTAAGCTGGATGCGTCGCACACGGCCAAACGGAAGCTGGAGACTCGTTTGTCGCCAGAGGCTGTTGGGATCGGCATCGGATTTTGTCACAAACGCCGCACTGATTCGATGTCGACCCGCCCGCGGCCAGCTTATATGATAGCTCTTGTCCGGCTGGTTGTAGTCGAGATTGTAGTCGGTCTTCACCTGATCAATCTTCTCAAGCACCGCATCACCCTGGATTAGTAATATCCTACGGTGTGCCCGCTTCGTCACGGCTTCAAAATCGAGGCTCAGGGTAAGCTGCCGGCCATCGATTTGGCTGGTGATTTGTACCTCGGCAATCTCAATTCCGGCTGACTGATCGTCCGGAAGTGTCGCCGTTTCATCGGCCCAAACCGCGGGTGTCAGTAACATCCAGAACAGCAGTAGCGATGCTATCTTAGATTTCATGATCATATCCTCTCAAAAAAGTAATCGCCGTTTCTCCCAATTGAGTGCGGTACGAAATACATTCCGCTTACAGGAAACGGCATTCGAATTTTGGACTTTCATACTCGACATTCAAATGGCCTAAATAACCACTCCATATAAACAATACGTCATGATTCGACCGAAAGGATGTAAAAAACAGGTAAAATACCGACACCGTGTTTAGGGCGATCTGGGCAGGTTTTCCGATTTGCGAATCAGCTCCGCCAGCTCACGCACGTCACGATCCAGCGGAAGGACCAGACTAACTTGCTCTACGACACGGAATACATCCATCAGATTCCCGTCTTGCGCGTGTTCCGATTGACGCAGTATCTCGGCAAACCGGGCTGCACCGGCAGCGAGGAAAAAGCGGGGGGCGCTCTCGACCGTAAGTCTTCGCACGATAGCACTGCCCAGGCGACTGGAGATTTCCTCAAACTGGCCTGTTGCGACGTTACGGTACCTTACGAATACAGTACCCAGGTCCTCCTGCCGGTCCGCCGACGGTCGGCCGATCAGCTCCAGCTCGTACAAGGCGGTGGAGCACTGGCCTGAACCGACCTCGCCTGCGTCGATAGTATCATCACGAAAACGCTTATCTTCTATATCCCTGTTCTCATAACCAATCAGGCGATAACGTCTAACTCGATTCGGATTGAAATCGACCTGAATGCGGGCATCCCTTGCCACCGTTTGCAATGTGGCCGCCAGCTGCCTGACGAAAACCCGGTGGACCTGCCGGAGTGAATCAAGAAACATATAGCTGCCGTCACCCTGATTGGCCAGGGCCTCCAGAAAGGCGTCATTGTATGAGCCGTATCCTACACCCACACATGTGATGGTGATGCCCTGTTTTCGGTCTGCAGCCACTTCATTAAGGACCGCCTCGGCCTCGGTCTGGCCCACGTTGGCCACACCGTCGGAGCACAGCACTACGTGATTTATTTGTTTCGGGGCGAATGATCGCCGTGCCGTGGCGTAGCCCAGCTTCAGGCCGGCCAATAGATTCGTGGGACCGGCCGGCTGGATGGCGTTGATGGCCTGGCGTATCCTCTCACGCTCGCCGGCCGGGACCGTCTCCAGGTGCAGATGTGCCTCATTAGCACAGGTTATCAAAGAGACACGGTCAACCGCAGAGAGCTTATTCACCAATAAGCTCAGGGCCCGCTGAACAAGCGGCAGCCGGTCGGGCTGGTCCATCGATGCCGAGGCATCCACGACGAAGATCAAATGGGCCGCCTTGCGCTGGTCGCGGCCAATCGTGCGGGCCTTGACGCCGATTTTAAGCAGTGTCAGGTCCTGTTCTCTGCGGGCAAACGGCGAGGGGGCCGCCTCGGCGTGGACCGCGAAGGTGGGATTGGTTCGCTGCGGGTAGTGGTAGTTGAAATAGTTTATGAATTCCTCCATTCGCACGGCACCGGCCGGCGGCAGAAAACCACCGCGGATATACCGTCGGCACAGCGTATAAGATGCCGTGTCCACATCGAGGGCGAAGGTGGAGAGAGAATCGCGCTCAGCCATGACCCAGGGATTTACCGGTACAATCTTGAAACGAGAGGCAGGAGGCAAATCTGGCTCATCTTCTCCGACGAGCGCGCCGGTTCGGTCAACTCCTGACTGCCCGGGCGGCACATCGATCTCCCTGATCATGTTCCTGACCGCTTCTCTCTGTTCCTTGCGGCCGAAAATAATTATCTGCTTATCCTGAGGAAGCGACTCTATCGAGAAATCCGGCAGAAACTTTGCACCCGACAGGTCCCTGAAGTCGCAATCTACGATATTTTCCACTTCCTGCGGGTTGGCGTATTTGAGTTTTATGGCTTCGAACCCCGGATCAACCGGCTCTCCTTCAGGCTGGGATTTCCTTTGCTCAAGATACGCGACAATCCGCTTTTTCTCTTCCTCGGTCAACTGCCGCTCCTTCTCAGTACGGAACAGACCGCCGACTAATGGTATATCTCCCAATACCGGCACTTTTCCTTCTCCATGTTCCTCCTTGCCGGCTGTCTCGCCCACCGAGGCCCGGAAATCAGAATCTATTATGTCAAGTTGTGTTTTATCTCCACCTGCCGACTCTAAAAGCTCTGGAATAGTTTTTTCTGAGCTTGATACGGATTTCTCATCACGCTCATGGGTCAATTCTTCCAATTCTTTGGAGATGTCACCCTCCCGGCCGCCTTCCAAGGCTTTAACATAGTCATAGTCAGGGACGTATGGTTTGACCGTCTGGATTTTTTCGGGTGCGAGTCGATGGCTCTTCTTGGCTAATTCTTCATTTTTCTTCCTCAAAACTTCTTCATGATCAAAGGCTCTCATTTCTGCCCACCACTCGTTGGTTTTTATGTCCTCCGCCTTGAGATGTAACTCCGTACTTTCAGTGCGCAACTTGATATCAGGCAGTTCGGTTATGCCGGATACATCTTTCGCTGGCTCTAAGGGTATGGGGGGAGTCAATTCAGGTGCCGTGATTGTGACCGGCTTTCCTGCAACTACGGTAACCGTACTCGGGGCACCATCGTTGTCTGCCGTGGTGAAATCGTCAATATGCAATACGTTCTCTCTTGAATCCGTTGGGCCACTCAATTTGAAGCCGGTCGCCTCGCCATTTTGAAGGATATAATTGCCGGTCGCCGGTATTCCATCGGCTACAATCCCGGTGGCATCAGGTTTATTGAACAAATTGATTTCTTTGCCTCCAGAGTCTTTATCACCATTATAAGTGCCGCCAGTAACAGTGATTGTATCGTCACTCACGAATCCACCGCTGCCGTCCACACCACTGCCGCTGTCCCCACCCCGGCTGCTGTAGCGGGCGTGACCGTAACTGTCATCCTTGCCCATATCAAAACCACGCCAGACATGACTATAGTCACCATAGGCGCCGCCACCGTAACCGCCGTAGCCACCCATGCCGTAATAGCCACTGCCGGGAGAGGGGGCCATTATGCCACCACCGCCCTCGCCGCTGCTGCTGTAGGCACCACCGAAGCCGCCCATGCCGCCAAAACCGCCGGGTGGATAGGGGTAGCTCATTATGCCATCACCGTTTTTATCGCCGTAGCCGCCCATCATGCCGCCGCCTTTGTCAACACCGTGGCCGCCACCATAGCCGGCACCATGGTCCCGTGTCCACCACCCACGATAGCCATCAACATCGTAGCTGCCGTCACCGCCGCCTTGGTCAACTTTGTAACCGGGAGCATAGCCACCGCCGGCGGATTGGCTTATTATGCGGTTTATAACGTCAGCGGAGCCGTTGTAGCTACTATAGAGGCCGTCTCCGCCGTCGATGGTCACACCTGATTGCGGCTTGCCCTCAAAAGAGCTTCCGGAGGCCCATTTTTCAGCCGAATCCGGCTTTTGGGGTAAGTTAGCATAACCAGGAGTGGATGTCTGTGCACCGCCAATCTCTTCGAAATTGTCAACTGTGAAATTGCGACTGTGATCCTGAAACGCCAAATCGGTGACTGTTTCAGGCAGCCCAGCGACTGCCCCCATATCCACAGCCTCCGGACCTCGAACCAAAGGGTCATAGGCATATCCTCTGTCCAAAACTTCCGGACGTCGAGCAGCAGGGTGAAAACCAAATTGGCGTATTGGATAAGTGGTTTCGGCAGCTTTCTCGCCTCGCGAAGGCGCACTTGCGGGAGACTCAGAGTGAATACTCTGGTCGTAAGCGAGACCAGTTTTTTGAAGCTCATATTTAGTCGCAGCATCGGACCAAGCAATTCCCCTCTCTGATGCTTTCTGCAAACCCGGTAGGAGCACAGACAGCCCAACTATGGATATGATGAAAATTGCTGCGGCAGCGGCCAGACGCGGGGCTGTGAAAATCTTCGTCCAACTGCGTTGGTGCCTGGCGAGTTTTGCCAGGCGCTTCAAACGCCGCTTGCCCAGGACCGGATCCGGCCCGTGCTGCACGGTGTCAGAGGCTACTTTTACCGCCATGCGCATGTCGGCTAAGCGTTCCCGCAATTCATTATCAGTCTGCAGATAATTCAATAACTCTTTCTTCGAGGCCTCGTCAAGATCATCGAAGATCAATGCAGCCAGTAATTTTTCTGCTTCTTTTCGTTGCATAGCTAACTCCTAACCCGGTCTTTTACCGGAAAGGTCGTGTTTCGTAATATCTGACCCAAAAGCTCCATCTACACAACTCCTGCTTTCTTTAATCGCCGCGCCAGCTCTGTCAGGCCCTGGTTGAGTCGATAGTTCACCAAAGAAACCGATATTCCGATTACCTTGGCCACCTGTCGTAACGACATTTCCTGGATGACCTTTAGCAGCACGACCTGTCGCTGCTGGTCATCGAGCTGGGCCAGTTCACGCAGGGCAACCTGCCGTGCTTCTTGGCGGAGAACCTCACCAAGAGCGTCCAGCTCATCCGCCGCATGTTCTTCCGACAAGGCGGAAGGATCAACGGCGGTAACCGGCGGGCGTCTGCGTTTTGATCGCTGACGCATCGTGTCAATTGTCAGGTTGTGAGTCACGCGGAACAGCCAGGTCGTAAGGTGTTTCACACTGCCCGAACCATGACCGGCAACCTGGCGGTGCAGACGGACGAACGTCTCCTGCACGATGTCCTCGGCCTCGTTATCTATCCTGCCCAACATCTGGCCCACATAACGCAGCAGCGGGCTCTGGTAACGTGCGACGACCGCCATCAAATCACTGGCATCCAGTTCTGGTACGCCTGCACTGGCTATTGCCTTAGGACTCGTTGTGCCGGTGTATTCGTTCATTTGGGCACTTTTACTGTTCACTGTATATATAGACGACAAATTTGGGTGAATTTGCAAACTTAAAATACATTTTTTTCCTGGAACTTTGTGATCTTGCTGCAAAGTAGCCTGGAAAGTCAATTCACTCAAGTAACGGGCGGGCAAAGCGGTCATCCGTAATACTGGATTCGGCTACGCTCAGGGCAGACTTTGCTCGGGGCTGAAGGCCCATTTTGCTTAGAATGGAATAATTTGTGTGTGGCTGATAGCCGTTTTTCGAGAATAGGGATTAAATTAGCTCAAAAACGTGGGTTCTGAAAAAAAAGAGAAGATTAAGTTATTTTACTTAGTTGACAAATCATTTGCTTTGGCTGTATCTTGAAAGCCATAAAGGATTTAAAAGGGAAATAAACATTCTTTAATTCAGGGGCGGTGCCATTGGAGGGCATAGTGGTAAAATACAATCTTTTTATTTCAGTTCTGCGATGTTTTACGAGGTAGTATCGGTGTATAGTTTGCACCGTATAAAATATCGTCAACTCTTTGAGAGGGCACGATATGAAACTCTGCTCCCCGTCATTTTTTGAAGTTTGAGTTGTAAAGGATTAGTGTTCATAGGGTGCACCGAAAAAAATCAACAATTCATGAAAGGAAAAAATACAACGCAAAAATCAACGAAAAGGAGCTGAAATCATCTCTTGATTAAAAGCTGATTTTGTCTCATTCTTGCTGAAGACATACGGGCATCACCTTCTTTCTATGTTCAAATAATTTCTGATTTTAGGTTGCATAATGGACGGCGAAATAGTATGATATTGATACGTTGACACTGCCTGTTCGTCACTTCTTCACACGAGGAGGCACAATCACTTTAGGAATTCGGAGATGAGAAAGTTATTCAGCGGATTGTTTATTATTGTGATAATCCTGACAGCAGACGAAACCCAAATCCGCTCAAGTGTTGCTCAAAGAACTGATTGCTCTGACAAGGTCTGTAGAGCGGTAGCCGAGGATGGAACGGCTACCAAAATCCATTCTCCTTCCGGCGAGGCCAAAATCTCGGCAGACTTGCCGGAGTATGCTCCTGATGAACTAATTTTCAAACTTATCGACTTTGACATTCAGCTCGATATTAAGCCCTTGCAGGCTCAGCAAAATATACAGCAGCGATTACAACAGGTTGTACAAAGGCATAAATTTATCAACACCGTGCCGGTTTTCAAAAATTGCACAAGCAAACAGCTAAAGCAGATTCATCGAGCACACCTCCCAGCAGACGTCTCAGTTACAAATGCCATTAAACGGCTCAAGGACGACCCGGACATTGAATGGGCTGAGCCGCAATACTACAGATACACGCAGACTACACCAAATGACCCTTGTTATTACTCCCAAAAACACTTGTCAACCATAAAGGCACCGAACGCCTGGGACATCACCACTGGTGACCCGAATGTCATCATCGCAATCATCGACACCGGTGTGGACTATGAGCATCCTGACCTGGCGGCAAATATATGGATAAATCCCGGCGAAGATCACGAACCCTTTGGTGTCGTAGGTCCTGAGGATTTTAACCGCGTCGATGATGATGGAAACGCTTATGTCGACGACATCCTCGGCTGGGACTTTGTGAGTGTCAATCCTGACGATGTATATCCTGGTGAAGACCCCGAACCACCGGACAATGAACCGAGTGATTTTCACGGTCACGGCACCCATGTTGCCGGCATCGCCGGCGCGGTTGGTAACAACGGTATCGGCGTGACTGGTGTTTCCTGGCGGTGCAGGATTATGGTGCTTCGGGCCGGTTACAAGGACACCGCCGGACGGGGACGTTTTCAGATAACAGACATCGCGGACGCACTTGTCTACGCCGCTGACAAAGGCGCACACGTGATCAATATGAGTTTTGGCAGTACGTTTCTTTCTCAAACCGAGCGGATAGCAATAGACTACGCCGCTAATCAAGGCTGCGTGCTCGTTGCTTCGGCAGGAAATGACGAGACCAGTTGGCCGTATTATCCGGCATCGTTCAACGGTGTGCTCTCCGTCGCCGCAACCTCCCAGGCAAATGACATAAAGACAAGGTTTTCAAACTATGGCTTATGGGTCGATGTAGCGGCCCCTGGAGAATCCATTTACAGCACCATGCCCGACCGTGACTATGGCACAAACAGTGGTACAAGCATGGCCAGCCCGATAGTGGCTGGCGTGGCTGCTCTCATCAAGTCCGCACATTTCGGATGGAGCGGTCAACAGATTGCAGACCAGCTCGTCGCCACCTCCGACGACATCGACTACGTGAATTATTTCTTTGCAGGCAAGCTCGGCGGCGGCAGGGTAAACGCCGGAACAGCCGTAGGGACGATTTTCAATCGTATAAAGTTGAACCTCGTCGCTATACTTACACAGGACACCGATGGTGATGATGACGACGAACTCGAGCCCGGCGAAACCGTCTCACTGTATGCCACCATAAAGAACTTCGCTGCCCCGCAGTATGTTACAGCGACCCTCAGCACAGCCGACCCCTGGGTGACTATTGTTAACGGAACAGCATCGTACGGAGTAATCAATCGTCACCAGGCCGTGACGAATCTTCAGCAACCTTTCAAATTCACAATCGATGCGAACACCCCCGCCGACCGTCTCGCCGCTTTCAACCTGAATATCTCTGCTGGTTCAAGCTCCGCCCCAAATGAGAGGTTTGAGCTGAGATTAGCGCCTACGTGGTCTCGACCACACACTATCTGGGCTGACGAGTCTGACAAACAAATCATCCGCACAATGAATGATGGCAGGCTCATCGCCGTAATGGATTTAGACACCTACCCTGCCGTTCACGATGGTATCTACGCCACCGTGCGCGAGCTTGATGGAGCGTGGACTCCGCTTCAGCGGCTCAGCGGCACTTCCGGCTGGAGTCGCGCACCCTATCTGGATTTCGGCGATGACGGTGATGCACACGTGGTCTTTGAACGAAACAATCCTTTTCCCGATATGCAGTTGTTCTATACGCGCTACGACACCGACACCGGCTCGTGGTCACCGGAAACCCAATTGAACACAGAGTTCGAGAAATGTGGTATAACCGGAACCAACGTTATGCTCTCTGCCGACTGCAATGGATTCATTCACGTCGTCTGGCTGGATTGCAGGTCGGGAAACAACCAAATCTTCTATATGCATCATGA
>Ga0209427_10008865_pt1 | contig 11261 bp, 11 predicted proteins | sample DeeMarSWOR136_30_FD_187465 | JGI IMG/M metagenome (GOLD analysis project Ga0209427, IMG submission 187465) | Marine sediment microbial communities from White Oak River estuary, North Carolina - WOR-1-36_30 (SPAdes) (version 2) | ecosystem: Environmental > Aquatic > Marine > Intertidal zone >... | reverse complement strand
GCTCGCGGCCCAGTTTGCGATGATCGCGCTTTTTGGCCTCTTCCAGCCGTTGCAGATGCTTTTTTAACAATAAACATATGATATTGAAGTATAAGAGGTAGTGTATTAGTAATTTTGTAACAATTTTGCCTGTTATATTACTTATTAAAAATAAAGCACCTCAATAGGGGTGATGATATATTGTAATAGTTAAGTTTTCTATGGTGATATACTTCATTTTTACAGTTCACTCAATCGATAGCCAGCCAGAAGAGGTTAGGGCTCCCCCTCTCCGATCCGGGATTTGGGATCCCATGTGAAAGGATTACGCGATATTATGTACGCTACGCGCAAATACGATGACATGAAACATTCTTACTACACATTCATTTATCTTGGGAGGAAGTAAAAATGAAAACAGTCATGACAGCAATGCTCGTAGTCACACTTCTTATCGTTGTCAGCTGCGCAACGCTGGAAAACTCATCTAAGGAGACAGGGCAGCCCTCAAAGCCTCCGGACGTAAGTCTCCACGAGGCAGCCCTTCAGGGGAATGTTGATGCAGTTCGGCAGCACATCAAGGCCGGTTCGGACCTGAATGAAAAAGATATATATGGGTCCACTCCCCTCATTGTTGCAGCGACATTTGGCAAGACTGAGGTGGCCAGGGCCGTGATCGATGCCGGGGCTGATATAAACATCCCAAACAACGATGGGTCAACTCCGCTTCACATCGCCGCTTTCCTTTGCCGCACAGAAATCGTCAAGGCCCTGCTAGACAAAGGTGCTGACAAACATTTAAGAAACAACGCCGGATCTACTGCGTATGATTCCGTTGCAGCTCCGTTCGATGATGTCAAAGGATTCTACGACAGCATCGGAAAGGCCCTTGGACCGCTGGGACTGGAACTGGACTACGAGCAGATTAGAATGACTCGTCCCAAGATTGCAGAGATGCTGCGACCTCGGACGGAGGATCTCGAAGCGGTTAGATACACACCGCTACCAGAAAATGACTGGGAGGTGTCGACTCCCGTAGAGCAGGGGCTGGATCCGATGCTTGTGGCGGAGCTTTATCTCGATGCGGCTGAATTGGAGACCCTCTATGGGCTGCTGGTTATCAAGAACGGCCACCTGATCGCTGAAGGGTACTTCAATGAAGGGGGGGTTGAGCAGTTGTCCGGCCGGCAATCGGCGACGAAGAGTTATGTCTCGGCATTGGTCGGGATCGCGCTGGATCAAGGTTATCTGTCAAGCGTGGACCAGAGGATGATGGAGTTCTTCCCGGAGTTCGCCGGGCAGATAGATGACCCGAGGAAGGAGCAGGTCACGATCCGGGACCTGTTGCAGATGCGCGCCGGATATCCCGATGAGCAGCGTACGCCTCCCTATTTTGACATTTTCTTTTTGAGCGGCAACTGGCACTGGGTGACTCACCTGGTTGACTTCCCTCTGGTAAGCGATCCGGGAACCAAGTTCAATTACAGCAATCTGACGTCCCATCTCCTGGGGGTCATCGTGGCACGGGCGTGTGATACAGATCTCAAGTCATACGCTCAGGAGCATCTCTTCACGCCGATTCACGCGGAGGTGGGCGGTTGGACCGCCGATGCAGATAACTACAACTTGGGTTGCACGGAAATCTACGTTACAGCTCGTGACATGGCACAGTTCGGCCTGTTATATCTCAACCACGGTGAATACGAGGGGAACCGGGTCCTTTCAGCCGCTTGGGTCAGGGAATCACTGCAAACGTATTCGGAGGGTATGTATGACAACGAGTGGCGAGGCGAAGCAAGTAACTACCCGGGCCCTTACTTTCGAGACATCGGGTATGGCTATCAGTGGTGGTCCGCCAGGGCAGGCGACCATCGTTTCAACTTCGCGTGGGGGCATGGCGGGAACCTGATCATCTTGCTGGATGAGCTCGACATGATTGTGGTCACCACCGCGAATCCGTTGCACGAGCTACCAGGGGAGGCAGGATGGAAACACGAAGGGGCGATCATCAATCTGGTGGGCAAGTTCATCAAATCCTTACCGAGGGGGTGACGGGCAGGCCGGAGTGACGTTCCGGCTGGCTCACTACTCGTTGAAGCCGACTTGACCAGGGTGTTCTTGATCCTATCAAACCTGGTCGGGGCCAGCCCTTAGACTGAAGATCTCGAAACGGTTGAATACACACCGCTATCCGGGTCGGAATGTATTGACAAGATCTGACATTTGTCAGAGGATTTCTGATAATAGAAATAGAGCATTAATTGGCACGAAACAAGGAAAATGGATTTACTCCACAGTGTTTTATAAGGTAAGATTGATCAAGAAGGAGGAAAGAAAATGACTAAAGAAAAGAAATCAACTAACTACGTTTGGGTGATCATGGTGATTCTATCGTCCATTTTTATTATTTGGACCATATTTGTCTTCAGTCAGGGTAATAACATTTTTCCAAGAGCACTTCAACTTGCGGGATCTACACAGGCAATTGAAGACATTGAAATAAAAGCTATCGGATTCATAAACATGTCCATGCTGAAACCCTTATGGGAAGAAATCTGGATCGGTGTATTTGGATTTTTCTTCGCTTTCGGACTCAAGCAGAAGAAAAAATATGCCTGGACATTGAGTTTAATTTGGGGTGTCATGTTTATAGCTAACGCAGCAGTACAAGGGGGGTACGAGGTTATTATACTAAAATGGTCAAATGCATGTTTACAGACATACCTATTTCTTATACTTGGTATTATAGCAGTTATCAGTCTGTTATTCGCAAGAAGGGAATACTCACGCTATCAGAATTTGTAAATCCAACGGTGAACAGGGAGTGGGAGTAAATTCGAGAAGTAAAGGTTGGCTGGTCACCAAAAGGTACCACGCACAACACGAAGGGGACTGTGAACACAAGAATGGCGAGAATATTGGCACTCGTATTTGCCCTCGTACTTACGATAGTAATACTGGCGGAAAGTGAGGCTCAAGAGGGTGCTTGGAGAATCGGTCATCGTACGCTGCCTGTTTCCGTCGATGTGAGCGACGTCATGCGGGAATCGCTTCTGAACACCCCGGCGCCGGATGTTGAAGCCGTGAGGAAATCTGTTCCGAAGACAATAGAGCAATGGAAAGCAATGATTAATAGGTGTGATGAACAAGCCGCAGCTGGGGCGTAAGACCTTGCCAAGGCGCTCTCAGTCGCCGTTGAGCACGAGGGTATTAGCGGCAGTTCAGGACAGGAAAGGCTGTCCATCAGAATTTCTAAAGCGGCCTGCCAAATTACTTTGCCAAATAGTGGATTTTGAAGCTTATCTTCAAGACGTTACGCCTCCATCATCAGGAAATTAATGGAAGTCAGGAGCTGAAACCTCGAAGCGTAATCTGGGAATACAGGTTTCTTTGTAGAAAGCTCGCGTTTTTGTGTTTTTACCATTATAAAATCCTTTAGGGATGTTCAGAACAATTGTTATCTCATCTATTCTTGTATGGCTCAGGAGGGAATTGGAACACGCTTTAAGAGGCTCAGTATCCCTTCATAGAGTCTTCCTCATGCGCAGGAAGGTATTTTCCTTGCGCTGTTCCTTGAAAATGAATTTCATTGGAAAGATTATCAACGAGTTTTTCTCCTCAATATTTTTTTGATGTATCGAGACATTTGTTCTACAATTATTAATAGGAAGAATATGAGTTTTTGAGGGGTCAAATGGCTAAGAGAGGCAGGGTACCAATAGGCCAGGTAAAACTCCTTGTCTCGTTGGTATTTGTATCGGTGACAATTATAATTATTGCTTTTGGATGTGCTTCTACGTCCTCACTGAGAAAGGAGAACAGGTCTTATAATGAGTCGGTAAAGCAAGATACCATTGAGGCATATTCGGAATTCATCGCAAATAATCCAGGTGGCGTACATGTTGAAGATGCGAAGAAAAGGCTCGTAGAACTGGAATGGGAAAAAACAGAAAGGGCAAATACAGTTGAAGCATACGATAGTTTCATCGCGAAATATAAGGGATACCCATCGGATTCAGACTATATAGGACTTGCGCAAAGAAACTTAAGAAAATTAAACGAACAACTTGCCTTGAATGAATCTGATACGGGATATGTGGCAAACAAAGGTGAAAAAGCATCGAAAATCACCTTATTTAAAAAATCAAAATCGCCGAAAGACAGGGAGGCCAAGGCAAAGTTAGTCTCAGTTGATAAAAGTGAACATCAGAAGTTATATAAAACCTTTCTTGCAAAATTGACATATTTATTTGTTCGAGTCTGGCAAAGAATTTTTGCATTCTTCGAATACATTTATTCATTAATTTTCAATTTCCAAGACGATGAAATCGACGGGGGACGCATTGTCCGAGTCGAAAAATAAATGGCATAATATAAATGCCATCATCCCATATCTTCAGCCATAAAACCATAAAATGTCCGAGAACTCTTACGTATCAGTAAGATATAAAAACCTTTCGTAGTTCCGACACACACGCTCCTTACTGCAGCAGCCTATGCCTTCATGTAACATTGGTTCCTCGAAGTGAAGTACAAACTCCCTGGGTTACCCGCCACTATTTTCCCTTTTTGCTCCAAATCAAGCAGAGAAAAATTCTATGTCGAAGGAGCAACCCAATGAGTTTGAGTATTACGGTAGATGAGTTGATATGTTATTGTTACACTCTTGACTCCCGTCTCAATCCTGGATAAGATGAGGCTCAACAGGACCAGGGGATTGTGCGGGCCACTCTATCTATGGGTATCCGATCGTCAATTAATTGGTTGACCATTTAGGAGATATCATAGACTATGTGCAAGATTTAGATGGAGTTGAACTGAACTAGGGTCTATTCAAGATCTGTGATAAATGCCTATTCAACCAGTAGGCTAAAGAGAAAGGAGGAGACAAACCAAGATGCAGCTAGGAATTTTTGCTTTCACGTTCGTTCGCTCGACAGTCGAAGAAGTTTTTGATAGTATCAAGGCCCATGGCCTTGAGCACACTGAGTTCAATTTCACAGCCATTCGCATGCAGGAAGTGCCGGAACAGATCGATGAGGCAATGGCCCAACGCGTGCGGACAGCGGCTGCCGAGCGGGGAATTACAGTGGATTCGGTTGGTGGCTATACGAATATCGTGCACCCCGATCTTGAACAGCGGCAGGCGGGGATGAAAAGGCTTTTGGGGCTCATCCGTGCGGCGCGGTTTCTCGGCACCGGTGTGGTCGCGCTTTGTACCGGCAGCCGTGATCCAGAAAGCATGTGGCGTCGGCATCCTGCAAACGATGATCCAGATGCGTGGGACGATCTGTGCGCGTCGCTGACCGAAGCGATTCGTGTGGCTGAGGATCACGATGTGATACTGACAATTGAGCCGGAAGTCAACAACATAGTCCATACCGCCGAGAAGGCACGGCGCTTGTTGGATGAAATCAAGTCGCCTCATCTAAAAGTGACCTTCGACGGGGCGAACATCTTCCATAAGGGTGAACTACCTAAGATGCATGAACTACTTACCGAAGCGATCGATCTCCTGGCCGGCGACATTATTCTAGCGCACGCCAAGGACCTCGATCACGACGGTGACGCCGGTCACTTGGCGGCCGGACAGGGAAAGCTGGATTACTATCATTACATAGGTCTTTTGAAAAAGGCGGGTTTTAGCGGACCCATCTTGCTCCACGGTCTGGAAGAAGACCAGGTGGAGGGTTCCATCAGGTACCTCAAGAGCTTCTTGGAATAGAGTACGACAGTAGACAATACTGTATATATCCCTGAGAGTAGACTGGAGGCCGGAGGATTTAGGACAGCCAGTTGAACCGACCCCGGTGGATATCTTACCGTATCAGCAGCTGATATAGTGTACCAAACGGGACCGGGCACGCTAGTTCGGAGGACGGTAATTATTTTACGCCGGCGAGGGTTAATACTTTATTAGCACTCTCGGCAACTGTTCGGAGAGCTTCTTCCAGCGGCATAGCCTGCAGACGGCTGGCAGCTGGCTCGAAAGGTTCCACCGTAACAGGTCCATCGTAACCAAGCTCACTCAACGTCTTAACTACCGAGACGCTATCGATAATTCCAGTAGCAAGTGGTAGTTCACGCTCCAGATCCTGCTGCTCATCTCGAGACCGACCCTTCTGTCCGTCATTTAGGTGAATGCCCACGACCCGATCTCCGCTACCGATAAGCTTCAGATCTTCCAGTGAGCTTCCCGAGGTGTACCAGTGGTATGTATCAACAAGTACACCTACGTCCTTTGAAATGGCGTCTGCCAGGGGCAGAATATCACGAATCTTGCGTATGAAAGGATATCGGAAGGAATCCGACAGTGGTTTTGGGCCTAGAAACTCCAGCCCACTCTTGATGCCGCGCTCTTGCGCCATTTTAAAAACCGGCGTAAACCGTTCGATGCACCATGAGAATTTCTCTTCCCAATCCAGTTCGTTGCTTCCAGGCCATACATGATTGTAGTATCTACGAACACCTGCGGCTTGTGCCAAGTCCATGTGTCGCTTCAATGCTTCCAGATCTGCCTTATAAACCTTAACTGGACACTCCCTCATTATGTCTATGTCCATTGGCATCAGGCCCCACCGCAATCCCCTGTCAATCACCTCGCGAGTAGCCTCCTTAGCTTGCTCAATTGTGGTGATCTCCCACAGAGGAAATTGAACAGTATCGTAGCCAGTGTTCCTGGCCAGTGGTAAGAGAGTTTTCAGTGGTACGTTTGTTCTCCAAGTTATAGCAGGATCAAGGTTAATCAACATAGCGGTAATACTCCTTTCATGGTTATTGTATTGCTCGTTGTTCGGTGGTAGTATTATATTCACCCGACAGAAATGTCAATTGAAGTAATTTTTGTAAATCGGAAGTGGTATGACTTTAACAATTTGTAACGATATAACGAAAACTTGGTTGTCCCATCATAACAAACACATATGACTATTACCTTGACACTGTATACCTCAATTAGGTATAATCAGTCATATTATGGCAATCCACTCCTTCTCTGATGATAGTACTGAACAGTTCTTTAAAAAGGGTACTTTGGGAAAAGGAGTTGGATGGGCTGATGTCAGTAAGATTGCTCGGAGAAAGCTTGACATGCTACATTACGCTGCTCGATTAAGCGATCTGAAAGCACCTCCAGGTAACAAATTGGAACAATTAAAGGGTGATCTGATTGGATACCACAGCATTCGAATTAATGATCAATGGCGTATTATCTTTATTTGGTCGGAGGTTGGGTCTACAAATGTTCGGATCACAGATTATCAATAGGTTGAGGTGAGCCATGATTACAATCGATCGGGAACCCACTCCTCCAGGTGAGATACTTGATGAGGAGTTCCTGAAACCCTTGGGTTTAACACAAAAACAACTTGCAGATCATATCGGCTGTGACGTGAAAGTCATCAATAGAATTGTCAATAACAGATCGTCGGTCAGTGCGGAGATGGCGGTTAAGCTGGCTTCCGCTTTTCGAACTTCTCCCGAGTTTTGGTTAAATGCGCAGCAGGCTATTGATGTCTTCAGAGCAAGGCGAAAGGTGATGAAGGTTCCTGAACCTCTTATTCAAAATAAATAGCGATAAACAGCAAGGCTATTGTAACAATTTGTAACGACTAGGCGGAAACTCGGTTATGCCCAAGTTTACTTGGTTATAATGGGTGGAATCCGGGCTTACCGCAATTCCTTGTCAGTTTTATAATTGAGTATAACGTAGAATAACCGAACACAGAAGGTTATTTGGTTTCCTGAACCGTGGTCCTATAATCGAGTCGTGTCTGGAGCAATTCGATAACTCTTTAGCCCACAATGAGTTTATCAATATTCCTCTATATCTTTTAATCCAATCATACAACGCTATCCAGAAAGCTTTTGACTCTCAAACCTAAAAGCTTAATGTATGTCTCACCTCATAGATTAATCACTGTGTCCATCCTGCAAGAGAATATTCAGTTGATTTTACGTATGTTTTATTTTCAGAGGGCCTTCTAATGAGTTTACGGAAAAAGAGAAATGCTGGAATGGTTATCACAGCATTTTCAGCAGCAGGTGCGCTTCTTCTAATACTCGTGTTTCCAGGTTTCGCGGAAAAGCCAATCGCTGAACATCAACCCGCTGATGCCAACTATGTACGTGCCAACCTTCACAGTCCGTTGCCTTCCTGGAATGAACCTGTACGAACTACCATAATTGACTTCGTTGAGAGAGTAACGACACAGGACAGTCACGAGTTCGTTCCCCCAGATCAGAGAATCGCTGTTTTCGATAATGACGGTACACTTTGGTCTGAAAAGCCCTTTTACTTTCAGCTTTACTTTGCCCTTGATCGAGTGCAAGTGCTTGCACCAAAGCATCCTGAATGGAAAACTAAACAACCCTTCAAGGCAGCGCTCGAACGGGACATGGAATCACTTGTTGCAGCCGGCGAAGAGGGGTCCCCGGGCCTCCTGAAGGGTATTGAGTAGGTCTTGGCAAGCAATCGGGGACAATCAATGAAAAATGTGGCCAGTCTGAATTGTTGCTTCAGGCTGGCCATATTTAGTATTATTTAAGAGCACGAACCAGCATGTTTTGAATGAGGTGCAATGTGGGCAAATCAGAAGGCAACTCTAAGAAAGGTGCACCCGGATTTCACATTATGGCAAAACCAATCGGCCCAGTGTGCAATCTAAACTGTCTCTACTGCTTTTACCTGGAAAAGGAGGCTCTGTTCCCCCGAGGCGAGAACTATCGTATGTCTGACGAGGTACTCGAGGTGTATATCCGAAAAACCGCAGAGGTGTCCCGGAACCTGCCCGAGCTACTCTTCGCCTGGCAGGGTGGGGAGCCTATGCTCATGGGTATCGATTTTTACAGAAAGGCCTTGGATCTGCAGAGACGGTATGCCGAGGGGAAACGGGTGGTCAACACTTTTCAGACCAACGGTACCCTCTTGAATGACGAGTGGTGTCGATTTCTAAAGGAGCACAACTTCCTCATCGGTCTGAGTCTCGATGGGCCTGAGCACATACACGACCGATTCAGAGTTGACCGGGGTAACAAACCAACCTTCGATGCTGTGATGAGGGGCCTTGGTTTACTCAAGAAGCATGGTGTAGAGTTCAACATACTCTGTTGTGTGACGCGGGAGAGTGGAAATAGACCGCTCGAGGTCTACCGATTCTTCAAGGAGCAAGGAGCTGAGTATATACAGTTCATCCCCATCGTGGAAAGGGTGCCCGACAGGGTGTCGAAGGAGCTGGGGCTACAGCTTGCATCGCCTCCAGAGTTGAAGAAAGAGCCGGAAACAGTATCGGTCACACCCTGGACCGTGGACCCGGAGGGCTATGGGGACTTCCTCATCAAGGTATTCGATGACTGGGTGCGGCAGGACGTGGGAAATATTTTCGTGATGAACTTCGACTGGGCGCTCAGCTCCTGGGCTTTTGGGGATTCGCTTGTCTGTTTCTTCTCGAAGCGCTGCGGCAGGGCGGTGATTATCGAGCACAACGGCGATGTTTACTCCTGCGACCACTTCATGTACCCTGCCTATCGACTGGGTAATCTCCTGGAGAACGATTTATCCGGGATGCTTGAATCGGCGCAGCAGATTGCATTCGGAGCACAGAAAGAACTGGCACTTCCCCGTGCATGCCGTGAGTGCGTGTACCTCTTCGCCTGCCGCGGTGAGTGTCCTAAGCACCGGTTTGTGAAATCCCCACACGGGGAACCGGGTTTTAACTACCTCTGCAAAGCCTACAAGAAGTTCTTCCGCCACGTCAACAAATACATGCGGGTAATGGTGCAGCTGCTGGAGAACAACCTCCCCGTATCCTATGTCATGGATGCTATTGACGGTCCGCTTGTTATCAAGCGCGGGTAGTATGAGTGTTGATTGCATTATGATTGGAACCTCCAGCACGACTCCTAATGGGGAAAAGAGAGTCAAGATGCCTGCAACTATGACCACATAGCCTATGCGCTTGCCGAAGACTCACTTCAACATAACCAGGCCTATAATGATAGACGCGACACAGAGGAGGATTAAGCCCATCATTGCGTAAATGTTTTGTGTTTCAATGGCAAGCTCTGCCGATGCCAGGTATGCTGCTTTCATGCTCTCGTAGGAAGACTTTGTTGCAAGATAAATACGAGGAGGACGAATATGACGAGGAATAATCCAGCTGCGAACAAAGAGATTCCGCCCCACTATAAAACTCTCTTCCAAGATGGGTCTATGTAAAATTCTTTTTCTTCAGCCATTTTCATCTCCTTTATTTACATTGTTTTGTTTTCCATATAATCTAAAAATGATCATTCGAGTATAAATGTGGTTCCTTCAAAATTAATTGATAGGAGTTTTTATAATTCGTGATTCGTCAACATACGAAAAAACCTTGAAAAGCCGCCGATTTGTCCCTTATTTATTTTCGCCTGCTCTTGCCAATGGAAAACGTCAGTCAGCACGGGTAATAGAATGAAAGCGCTTGTGGGCTAATGAAGACAAGTATATAATCGTATACGCCTTCATAGCTCAACAGATGTGGAGGATACATGTGCAAACGGAACCGCGCCGTAAGGATAGAACAATGAAGAGCACCCGTGAAATGAAGCTTTTGTTAGAACGTATGCCTGTCGGTCGATTGGCTGTCTCGACTAAAGATGGTCCATATATTGTTGCTGTGAACCACTTGTTTTTTGAAGACTGTATTTATTTTCATAGTGGATTATCGGGCCGAAAGATTGAGGCGCTTCGGGCTGACCCTCGTGTGTGCTTTTTAGTGGATGAGGTGGGGCCTCAGGTTATTTGGGAAGAGGGATGTGGGATCAGTCAGATTTATAAAAGTGTGGTCTGTTTTGGTAAGGTGGAGTTTCTTGAGGATTCGACTGAGAAGAGAAGAATCCTGGAACAAATGTTACAGAAATATGTGCTATCAAGTTATCAGGTAGTCCCAATGAATAATCGAAACATTGAGATGGCTGCTGTTGTTAAAATTGTCATAGAGTCAATGAGCGGAAAAAAGAACGAGCTCTCTCCTTCGCACACAGTTCTTGAGAACCGCTTTCAGAAATCAGATAAAATCCAACGATCAGAATAAACCTCTAACGTAAAGCCATTATGTATAGGTATCCACAGCTATCGAAAGTAAAACTTGAGGGGTAGTCGGTGAATAAAGAGAGATTGCTGCCGAATAAGAGTTTCAGATAAGGTTCCCGCTATTCCCGAATAATGATCCGTGATCTACTTGACCAGGCTGTTTGTTTGATCTATAAAGATCGGATTGCTTCATTTGTAGGTGGTAAAATTG
>Ga0209427_10008863_pt1 | contig 11262 bp, 9 predicted proteins | sample DeeMarSWOR136_30_FD_187465 | JGI IMG/M metagenome (GOLD analysis project Ga0209427, IMG submission 187465) | Marine sediment microbial communities from White Oak River estuary, North Carolina - WOR-1-36_30 (SPAdes) (version 2) | ecosystem: Environmental > Aquatic > Marine > Intertidal zone >... | reverse complement strand
CTACGCCCTCATGAGCCTCTACAAGATGGAGGCCCGGCCCCGGAGGCCGAGCGTCGAGTTCGTCCCCACAGTGCCGACGAGGGGTGCATGAAAGGCACGCTCAGCACTCTTTGGCCGCGCTAACCGTTAAACTCTTATCGTTGATTCGCGAGGGAGAATCGTCTCCTCCGGTGGAGGGATTTACGATACTCAATTCGTCCGAGATAAGGCGGCTCATCGAAGAGCGGCAGCTGATCACAGACTTCATAGACTTGGAGAAGCAGCTCCAGCCCTCGGGGTTCGACCTCTCAGTGGGGGAGGTGCTCGCCTACGAGGAAGGCGGGAGCGTCGACTTCTCCAACAAGGAGCGCGTCATCGCGCAAGGAAGGCCCCTCAAGCCGGATCGGGACGGGTGGTACAAACTAGGACCTGGATGTTACACCATCGTTTACAACGAGGTAGTTAGGATGTCTCTCGACCTGGCCGCGATGGCGAGGACGCGCTCGACGCTGCTGAGGAACGGAGCTTCCGTCGGGACGGCGATCTGGGATCCCGGTTACCAGGGGAGGAGCAGCTCCCTCCTCGTCGTCCACAACCCCCACGGAATGAGGCTCAAGAGGGACGCGAGGGTCGCCCAGCTCGTCTTCTTCAGGGTCGGCGAGGTTCAGGAGGGCTACAGTGGCGTCTTCCAGAACGAGAGAATGAAGAAGGATTAGTGTAAAATATCATCGGATCCGAGCCTCAAAGCCTTGCCCGGAAGTGCACCGGTATGTTCTCTGTCCCTTATCACGGGAACGCCGTTCACTAAGACATGCTTGATGCCGACAGGGTACCTGTATGGGTCGAGGTACGTCGCTGTGTCCGCCATAGTATCCGGGTCGAAGACGACGACGTCTGCCCAGCAGTCCTCTTTGATCAGCCCCCTGTCCTCGAGCTTGAGCCTCCTCGCCGGCGCCGAGGTCATCTTCATCACGGCCTCCTCGAGGGCCACGATCTTCGCCCCCTCGTCGTACACCAGCTCCGGCCTCGACTCCCCCCTCACGTACTTCCTGAACACCATGGGGAACGTCCCGTAGCTCCTGGGGTGGTTCCGCCCGCGGCCGAGGACGCCGTAGGGGGCGAGGGCGTACCCGTCCGACCCGATCATGCTCCTCGGGTGCCTCAGGACGTTCCTGATGTCCTCCTCGTTGTAGTAGAAGCCTACGACGCCCCCGACGGCCCCGGACCCCGCCAGCAGGTCGAAGTAGGCTTCGAAGGGGTCGACCTTGCTATCGGCGGCGATCTCGGCCATGTTTCGCCCTATCGGCCAGTCCTCCGGGTACAAGGAGATCACAATCTTATCCCATATTCCCCGTTTGACGAGGCCGCAGGGGCCGGGCCCGGGGATCTTCTCCTCGATCATGTCCCTCCTCATCCTCTCCCGGTCCTCGGACCTCCCGAGGCGCTCCACGATCCTCTCGGGGCCCCCGGCCTGAGCCCACGGCGGGAGGAGCGCGCTCAGGCTTGTGCTACCGCCGATGTAGGGGTGCATGTCGCAGGTCACGTCGACGCCCCTCGCCGCCGCCTCGTCCATCATCGCCAGGGTCTCAGGCGACCTCCCCCACGCCCCAATCTTCGCCGGGTGGTGGGAGACCTGGACGGGGACGCCCGCAGCCTCGCCGATCCCGATCGCCTCCCTCAGGGCCTCGAGCATCGTCTCCCGTTCGCCCCTTATGTGGGAGGCGTAGAGACCGCCGTGCCTAGCGACGACCCTGCAGAGCTCCACCAGCTCGTCGGTCTCCGCGTACCTCCCCGGCGGGTAAACGAGGCCTGAGGAGAGGCCGAAGGCCCCGTCCCTCATCGCGGCGTCCACCAGCCCCCTCATTTCCTCTAGCTCGCCCTGGGTCGGGGCCCTCTCCTCCAGGTCCATGACGCACCTCCTGACGGTGCCGTGGCCGACGAGGGCCGCGACATTAATGGCGATCCCTTTCTCCAGCCGCCGCAGGTACTCGCCGAAGGTGGACCAGTCTACATCCAGGCCGTAGAGGGCCGCGGCCCTCTTCGTGGAGTCCTCCTCGAGGCCCAGCGAGGGGGCAGCAGAGCCCCCGCAGTTTCCGACGACCTCCGTGGTCACCCCCTGCCTGACCTTGCTCTCGGCCCTCGGGTTGACCATCAGGACGTAGTCCGAGTGCCCGTGCATGTCGATGAACCCGGGGGCGACGACGCATCCTGAGGCGTCCATCAGATCGGCGTCCCCGCCGGGCTCGACTTCGCCTACCTCGATGATCTTTCCATCCCGAATGCCCACCTCCGCCCTGAAGGCGAGCCGCCCGGACCCGTCCACAACGAGGCCGCCTTGGACGACGAGTTCATTGCCCAGTGAACATCCCTCTCTGAATGGTAGTCCTATGGGCTCAAAATGTTTTACGGGTCCTCGACCATGGAAAAAAATCGCAGGCAAGGAAAAATCCCATCTTTGTCCCGAATGCGACATTGAAAGTCTCGTTCGAGGCATCCGTGTCGCAATGTATTTAAAAGCACCTGCCGATGAAGGTAGGCGTTGGTGGAGGAATGAGCAGCCTCTTCAGGTCAAGGCTTGCAAGGGAGTTCGACGAGAGGACCGCCAGGTTCCACACGTCGGTGGTCGAGGACCTCCGCATCTTCGAGGACGACATCGACGGCACCGAGGCCCACGACATCATGCTCCACGAGCGGGGGATAATCCCCCGGGAGGCCCTGAGGAAGATCCTCGGCGCCCTTGAGGAGATAAGGGAGCTTTGGTGTGGGGGCGAAGTCGAGATCGGCGCGGAGTACGAGGATGTCCACGAGTACATCGAGGCCGGAGTCATAGAGAGGGTCGGCATCGAGGTCGGGGGCATGATCCACACGGGGCGCAGCAGGAACGACCAGGTCGTCGTGGACATGCGCCTCAGGGTCAGGGACGAGCTCCTCGAGACATCCGGCCAGCTCCTCGAGCTCGTGTCTGCCATCCTCAGGAGGGCAGGGGAGCACGCCGAGACCCTAATGATGCTATACACCCACGGCCAGCACGCCCAGGTTGGTACCTTCGCCCACTACCTCGTCTCCTACGCTGATGCCCTACTCAGGGACTTCGAGAGGCTGATGGAGTGCTACGCCAGGGTGAACCTGAACCCCCTCGGCGCCGGGCCCGTCGGGGGCACGAGCATCGGTGTGGACAGGGAGAGGACCCGTGAGCTCCTCGGCTTCGACGGCCTCGTCGAGAACTCGATAGACGCGACGAGCGGGAGGGACTGGGCGTGCGAGGTCGCCTCGGTCTGCTCCATCCTGATGGGGAACCTGAGCCGGGCCGCGGCGGACCTCCTAGAGTGGTCCACTGTCGAGTTCGGCTACGTGGAACTCGCTGACGAGTACGCCTCCTCCAGCAGTATAATGCCTCAGAAGAAGAACCCCTCCACCCTCGAGCTGATCCGGGGCAAGTCCGCCGAGGTCTACGGCTGCCTCGTGGAGCTCCTCACGATGGTGAAGGGAGTGAACAGCGGCTACTATCAGGACCTCCAGCAGACCAAGATCCCCCTCTGGAGGTGTCTAGACACCACGAGGACGAGCCTCGAGGTGATGACTGGGATAGTCTCGACCCTCAAGGTGAAAGCCGAGAGGATGAGGGAGCGGCTCAGGGGGAGCCTCGTGGTCGCCGTCGAGCTGGCGGAAACCCTCGTGACCGAAGCCAGGCTCTCCTTCCGGGAGGCGTACAGGCTCGTGGCCGCCCTTGTCAGGGAATCCCTTGAGAAGGGGAGGGACCTCTCGGACCTAAAGCCGGCCGATTTGGACCGGAAGGCGAGGGAGACTCTGGAAAAGGGCGTGAAGATCGAGGAGGGCGTACTCAGGGAGGCGACCGACCCGGAGGCCTGTCTTGAGAGGCGCAAGTCAAGAGGAAGCCCGAACCCGTCCCAGGTCAGGAAGATGTTGGAGCGGCACGCTGGGCTGCTCAGGGAATCAAGTAACCGGCTGGAGAAAAAGAAGGAGAAGGTGTCGAAGACCAGAGAGGCCCTGCGAGAGGCTGTGAGAGACCATATATCTGGCTGAGACCACTTCTCCTCAGCGTATCAGGCGGTTAAAATAGCATAGACCAGTTTTATCGGTGCGTATGAGAGAGACATTACACCAACTCATAACGATTATATCAAGGCTACCAGAGCCTTCTCTAACGTGCGCCTTCCTCATACCTGTCCCACCCAGGCGCATAAAAAGGCGGCCCATGCCGCCGAGAGGCCTCCTCAGGGAATTCTTGAGGGTCCTCACATTCTTCCTGGGTACGAACTTCGACCACAGGTTGTCAGGATCGCTTGATCGGGGCCTAAATGAAGAATATCCCGATGATTAAGGGGCGGGGGTGATTTTTAAACGTCTTACATCCACTCTAATTTGGGGCGTCAATGAGGAGGATCTGGGTTTTCATCCTTTCCTTCGCCATACTCGGGGGTGCGGTAATATTCGAGCTATGGACCAATGTACTGTACCCCATATTCGATCTCGAGCCGGGGGCTCTCCCTCTTCTAACTGTCGGGGTAGAGAGAGAGTACGACTACTTCAAGGGCCATGAGAGGGTTGGGTCGTACTCCTTTTTAGTCGAGTCGAGAGGGACCTACAAACAGAGTGAGGCCTATTTCACCCGCTCGAAGGCATCGATCACCTACGGGGAGACGTCCGCCGAGCTGGAGTCCGTATATATTTTCAGCGAGGAACTCGCCCCCCTTGAGTATAGGTTGAACACTTCCATAGGCGGCGAGAACCAGTCCATAGACTGCTTCTTCGAGGGCCGGAGAGTGAACGGGACCTTTGTGCTAGGAGATGACGTGGTTCAGGAGTCCGCCGAGCTCCCCGAGAGCATAGTCCTCATCGACTACCTGATGCTCGGCCACTGGGACCTCCTTTTCAAATCCTCGCCTCTGGAGCCGGGGAAGAGGTACAAGGTGAACGCCTACATCCCGCAGAGCCTCTCCTACACGTCCCTGGAACTGTACGCCGACAAAAATACTAACACCATTGAAATCGGGGGGGTTGAGTACATGTGCAGAGTCGTCAAGGCCACTGCCCTGAACCTCGTCTTCCACATCTACGAGGGCGACATAGTCCAGCTGGAGGACACGGAGCAGTCCATCATAGTCTCGATTAGAAAATAATGGGGTAGGAACGAAAGAGCAACCTTTCCAGTCACTTCCCCTTCCTGTAGAGCCTCCACCGCTCCATATAGAGGTCGACCCTTCCGTCAAGGCCCTCGGCGAACTCGATCGGCATCAGGCCACCCTCAGGCAGGTAGACGTTGAACCTCCTGTTACCTGCCGCCCTGTTCTCGGGGATCAGCGGTAGGCTCGACTCGGACCACCTGCTCTTGCTCTCGGCGAACAGGAGGGCGCCCTTCTTCACCACGGAGACGCGGTTCGTCCCCTTGTACGCCTCGTACTCCCCCGTGAGCCCTTGGAGGTCCTTTTCCTCTGCAAGGTAAGGGATGTCCTTCTCCAGGTCTTTGCCCATCAGGAGGGCGAGGGCCGCGTGGGGGATGACGTACCCGAAGCCGCCGATGTTGGAGGCCGCGGCGACACCGATCTTCAGGTCGGGGATGAAACCCAGGATCGCCGAGGAGACCCCGGTCGAGCCAGAGTGGGTTACGAGTTCGTGGCCCAGGAAGTCCTCGACGATGCCCCAGCCGTACCCGTACATGTTCCTCCCGAACACCCCGGTTCCCCTGTCTGTGTGGCCCGTGTGCATTTCCTTAAGGAGCCCCGGGTCGACCAGCCGCTCGCCCTCGTAGGCTCCTCCCTCCATGTTCATGATGAGGTAGTTAGTGAGCTCGGAGACGGGGCTCAGCAGGCCGCCCGGGCCGTAGATGAGCCTGTGGAAGGGGTGGACTGTCGGCGTCAGCGACCCGTCCTTCTCCTTCCTGTAGGCCGTCATCGCGTCGGGGTCTTTCTCGAAGGCCTCCTTTTCGAAGGTGGACCTCCCCATCCCCAGGGGCCTTAGGATCCTCTCGGCGACGTAGTCCTCGTAGGGGGTCCCGCTGACCCGCTCGACGACCTCCCCGAGGAGGGTGAACCCCGTGTTGAGGTAGAAGTATCGCTGGGCAGGCCTCGCCGCGACCTCCTCCCTCGCCCCGTTGACGAAGAGCAGGAAGTCGTCCATGTCGGTCATGGGGACCCAGCTCTCCCCCACGCCGGTCATCCTCTCGATGAGTATCCCCGCCATCCCGAGGGACGGGATCCCCGAGGACATGGACAGGAGGTGGTGGAGTGTGACCGGGTCGTCCTCGAAGCCGAGCTCGAAGGGCAGGTGCTTGCCCACCGGGTCGCTTAGGTCCAGCTTCCCCTCTTCAACCAGCTGCATTACCGCCAGGGCCGTGAAGGACTTGGTGCAGGAGCCTATGCCGTATAGGGTGTTCGGCGTTGCGGGGAGGTTGCGCTCAACGTTCCTGGCGCCGAAGCCCTCGGCGTACATGACCTCGCCGTCCCTCACCAGGGCGATGCTCAGTCCCGGGGCGTGGACGCTTTCCATCGTGCCGGTGATTATGGTCTCGAGCTTCCTTCTGGACTCGTCGGAGAACTCAGATTTCATTTAGAACCACTTCGGTAAACTCCGTCTGACCCTTAATAAGGTGATTGATGGAGCCCGAGCTTCTTCGGGGACAGGTTTTTTTAGCACTTTCCTGGCTCTCGGAATGGATCAGATTGCTGCCGTTGCACCCCTCGCCAGCGCGAGGGCTCCGTAGAGGACTATGTCCTCGCCGAGGGGGGTGATGATGATCTCAGGCATTCTGTTGAGGAGGTGCCCCCCTATGTTCTTGACGATGGGCCCCAGGACCAGGTCCGGGTTCCTGAGTGCTATGGAGCCTCCGACCGTGATGAGCTCGGGGTCGTAGGCGTTCACGACGTTGGCGAACCCCACGGCGTTTATTCTCCCGATCTCTGACACGATGTCGAGGGCCACGGGGTCCCCCCTCTTGGCGGCGTCGAACAGCGCCTCCGCCGTCAAGCTCCTGGGTTCCCCGCCCACTAACCGAAGGTGGTCTTCATCTCCCCTGGCCTCGAGCAGGAGCCTAGCGAAGTTGGGGATGTTGCTCCCCGAGCAGTAGGCCTCCCAGTGGCCCCTGCAGCCGCAGCCGCAGACGAGGGGCGAGTCCGGGTCTATGGTGAGGTGGCCGACTTCGACGGCGTTCCCGTCCTTACCGATCAGGAGGTGCCCGTCGACGATCGCCCCTCCCCCGAGCCCGGTGCTCAGGGTGATGTACGCGAGGTTCCTCAGGCCCATGCCGGCCCCGAACTCAAGCTCCCCGAGAACGGCCACCGAGCAGTCGTTCAGAAGCCCTACGGGGACCTGGAACTCCTCGGTCAGGGGTTCGACTATGGGGATGGCGCCGAGGGGGAGGTTCGGCGAGTCCAAGACGCGCCCGGTAGACAGGTCCAGGGGCCCGATGGAGCCGATGCCGATGGCCTCAGGCCCTTCCATCCCGAGCCCCTTTATCATGCGGATGATCTGGGCCGCGACACCCGAGGCCCCGTGTGCCCCGTCCGTCCTTTCGGAGGTCTTCCCCATGATGCGGGAGGCGCTCCCGTGGGCGACCCTGACATTGGTCGCGCCCAGGTCGACCGCCGCGTAATGCCCGCCCATGCCTATCACAGAGGGAATGCTTACATGTGCGTAAAAAATGGGTTACTCCTTGATCTCTACCGGGTTGATGAGGGTGCCGATCTTCTCGACCCATGCCTCGACGACCTGGCCGGGCTTCAGGAACAGGGCAGGGTCCGTCTCGCCGTCGGGTCCCCTCGGAGTGGAGTCGAGGGCCGTCCCCGAGCATGTTCCGGCGCAGATCATGTCGCCCGGGTAGAAGGTCATGTCCCTGGTGAGGTAGCTGATCCAGAAGGGGTAGCCCCTTATCATGTCCTCCTGGGTGCCGTCCTGCCTCACCTCTTCGTCGACCTCAAGCCTCAGCCTCAATTTGTGGGGGTCCCCGATCTCGTCGGCCGTCACGATGCAGGGGCCCATCGGCACCGAGGTGTCGAAGTTCTTCGCCAGGAAGAGGCCCCTGTCGTTCTCCTGGTCCCTCAGGCTCATGTCGAGGACGATGGTGTACCCGTATATGTAGTCCATCGCCTCCTCCTCGGTGATGTCCTTCCCCCTCTTACCGAAGATCGCCGCGACCTCAACCTCGTAGTCGAGGCGCTGGGTCCTGGCGGGGTAGACTATGGGCTCGCCGGGGCCTACGACGTTCCGGGGATGCTTCCAGAATCCCCAGGGCGGCGACTTCCCCTCCTCGACCTGCCTCCTGATGTCCTCCTTTGTGATCTTCTCCCCCCTGATCATGGAGTAGGCGTCCGCGGCGTGGTCGTAGAAGTTGGCGCCCGCCATCGCGATGCGCGAGGCGAGACTCGGGAGAGGGGCATGGATCTTGACCTCGTTGCGCTTGAAGAGCAGCTTCTCCCCCTTCGGGCCGAATGTCACGCCACTGAGGACGAGGGAGACAGCCTCCTCGGCCGCCCTGAGCCCCGCGTCGCCCTCCTCGATGAAGGCGAGGAGGTCCGTCGGGACCTGCGAGTCGGCGTGGACGTACGGCCTCGGGGACCCCTTCTCATGGAGGAGGGCCGCCCGGGCGAGGTTCAGATTGACAACCGAGGCGTCCTCGAGCAGGGCCCCGAGCCTGTCTAGGCCGAAGACAACAAGCTTCATTTGAACCGAAAGATCGGCGGCTGTATATTTAAAGCTGAACTGGCTCCTCCTTCGCCCTCTCGGGCACCCTTAGGAGCAGGGCGAACCCCGTCAAGATCAGCAGCGAGGAGACAACGGCCGAGACCTGCACTCCCACAAGGTCGCCGAGGAGGCCGCCCAGCAGGGGGCCGAAGGCCCAGGCCATCCCGTTTAGGAAGCTGAAGAAGCCAGCGTACAGGCCGCGCTGCCCAGGGATGAGGGCCATCTGCCACGGGAACCAGGAGGCATTGATGAAAGCCCAGTACAGCCCGTTGAGCAGGTAGATGGGGACCAGGTAGGCCACTTGGGGGGCGAGGCTGAATACCACGGGGTACACGGCGGCCAAGGAGACGCCGATGAGCATCACTCTCTTCGTCCCCTTCTTGTCGACCACCCAGCCGAGAGGGGGGGAGGCGACGAGCCTCACGGTGAAGGCGAGGGAGTTGAGGGCGCCTATCTGGGGCTTCGAGGCGCCGAGGACTTTGACGAGGTAGACGGTGAGCACGGGGCCGAAGAGGGCGATCCCGAACCCTCTCGTCGCGAGACCGAGGCACCATCGGGTGTACTCCCCGCCGGCCCTCGCGACGGCGGGCAGCTCCCTCACCCCCTTTGCCAGTTCCCCGAAGCTCGACCTCAACAGGGAGAGGTAGTCGAACTCCGCATCTGCCGGGTCCGCCAGGCCGTACCTGACCAGGATCACGATCATCAGGTTGATCACGGTGTATCCGAGGAACGTGAACTGGTAACCGATCGCTGGGATCAGGAGGCCCGCCGAGAAGCTGCCAGCGATGTTCCCCGCGAAGCCGAGGGGGTTGTAGATGCCCATGAACCTCGCCCTCCTTGTAGGCTCCAGCACCTCGGCGAGCCTGACGGTCACGGCCACGCCCGCGATGGAGCCGAGGAGTGCCTGCACACCCGTCGCGAGGATGACCTGCCAGGGCCTTGTGGACATCAGCACGGGTAGGCTGAGAAGTGAGGTGAGGAGGAAGCCGGTCGAGACCATCCGCCAGCTGCGGCCCAGCCTGTCGCTGATGCGCCCCCAAGCGAGCTGCATGAAGGTTGAGGCGAGCCCAGGCACCGTCGAGAGGATGCCGACCTCGACGGCGGAGCCCCCCAGGTCCAGGAGGAATATGGAGAGGAACCCCCACACGCCGCCGGCGACCCCCTGCAGGAAGGAGAAAAGGTAGAGCTTCATGGATAGGGGGCTGTGGTTCGACTCTATCGATTCGTCCACCCGCTCTCCTAGCTTTTTAAACGGATTCTCCCATGAAAGGAACGGCTGATTAATAAGCGTTTATTTTTCCGGGTCCAATCGGGCTTCGGTCTCTTTTCTCTTTTGTAAAAATTGACCGCTCGATGATCCCCGATTTAATCCGTTTCCGAAGTTAATGACACGCGACGGTTATATTTATCACCGGAAGCCTCCGGTTGAAAGAAAAATTCGGATCTCTGTCTCGATGTCACTTGCCTGATTCAATTAAAGACCCCTCCCCTTGGATGCGATCATACACCTAGAAACTAGAAAATTAAAGTTACATTAAAGCCGCGGCTGCCTGTTCAATGAACCGGATCGGGCATCGACTTGTAACACAAATCCGCGCGCGCGGCGACGGGGGCACCGTCGACATAGGGTTCCAGGGCCTCTGGCCGCTGTGGAGAGGAACGAGGACTTCATCTGGATAGTCTACGACAACGAGGCCTACATGAACACCGGGGGCCAAAGGAGCAGCGCCACCACCAAATACGCCTACACGACGACGACCCCCGTAGGGGAGCTGAGCTGGGGCAAGCCGGAGAGAAAGAAGAACGTCCCCCTGCTCGTGGCCGCGCACAACGTGCCCTACGTGGCAACGGCCTCGGTCTCCTTCCCCGAGGGCCTCATCGGGAAGCTCCGGTACGCGCAGGAACTGGAGGGATTCCGCTTCATCCACATCAGCGCGCCATGCCCGACGGGCTGGGGCTTCAACCCGATGGATACGATAAAGGTCGGGAGGGAGATGGTCCTCTCCGGCCTGTGGCCCCTATACGAGGTCGTCGACGGGAGGACCCTGAGGCTCACCTACAAGCCGAGGGAGCTGAAGCCCGTCAGGGAGGTACTGAAGATGCAGGGCAGGTTCCGTCACGTCACCGACCCCGAGGTCGAGGAGATCCAGGGGGATGTCACAGATTTCTGGGAGCGCCTCATATTAAAGGACGGCGGCCCCCTCTTCTGACCCATTTCAACGTATGTTTTTCTTCAGATTCTCTTACTGGACACATTTTTATCGGCCGAATCGGACTTGAATACGTCTGAGATGCCGGTCATTACCCTCCTGACTGACTACGGGCTCAAGGACTCCTACGTCGCCGAGATGAAGGGCGCCATACTGAGGATACTGCCGGATGCCACCCTCGTAGACATCAGCCACGATGTCGGGAACTACAGCATCGATGAGGGGGCCTTCCACCTCGCCCGGAGCGTCCCCTACTTCCCCGATGGGACCGTCCATGTCGGGGTCGTCGACCCCACCGTCGGGAGCGAGCGGAGGGGCATCATAATCCAGGCAAAAGGAGCGTTCCTCGTCGGCCCCGACAACGGGCTCCTCGCCC
>Ga0209427_10008861_pt1 | contig 11263 bp, 6 predicted proteins | sample DeeMarSWOR136_30_FD_187465 | JGI IMG/M metagenome (GOLD analysis project Ga0209427, IMG submission 187465) | Marine sediment microbial communities from White Oak River estuary, North Carolina - WOR-1-36_30 (SPAdes) (version 2) | ecosystem: Environmental > Aquatic > Marine > Intertidal zone >... | reverse complement strand
ATCTTTCTCGGTGTAGGTTGAAGTCGCCAGGCTTTCCTGAGAGCCGATGACAAAAAGCGTCCCTTCCTCGACCTCTCTTTTCAGGTATTGAACGGGAATCCCTTCGATCTCGCAGGAGGAAACCTCTACAGCAGGCTGCTCAGCCTGTAGAGCTGATTGAATCTCTTCTTCACTCGAGGCGATGCGGAAAAGCTGCTCAAACCCGCTCATTTTGAATACCCTCAGGACATCCGGGGGCATTTTAAACAGAATGATCTCACCGCCTGCCTTGCTGAGCTGCTTCTGTGCCGCCAGAAAAACCCTTAAGCCAGCGCTACTGATGTAATTCACTTCCTCGAAGTCAGTGACGAAACGCCGCTCTCCCGATAGAATCAGCCCGTTGACCTGCTGCTGGATCTCCGTGGCACTCATGCTGTCGATCCGGCCTTTCAAATGAAGACATTTCAGGCCAAGCTCCTCTGATAAATGATATTCAAACATGAAACCTCCTCTTAGGGAAAAAGGCGAAAAAAATTGGAGAATAGGAAATTGAGGACAGTCCCCATTTTAATTAATCCCATTTCAGCCCGAGCCTGGAGGCGAGTTCCCGAATGGAGTCGAAATCCTTATCCTCAGAGGGAACGACCTTCACGAAATTCGCCTTTTCCAGGATGGCTTTGTGCTCCGGATCGCTGAGATCAAGCTTCAGCATGGCTGAGCGAATCTTGTCCAGAACGGAAGGATCAAGGCCCTTGCGCCCGGCATAAACCCATCCTGGATAGAAGGGCGTAGAGGCCAGCACGCGGATTTTGGAGATATCGACTTGGTCCCTCATCACCTCTGTCCGAGTCCCCTCTCTCACAAAACAGGCATCGTACTCGCCGGAGCAGACAGCTAAAAACGCTTCCTCCTGCTTTCCGGCTCCCTGGGCAAAATCAATGGTCAGCTCTTCATCCGGGTCTATTCCCGCTTCGACCAGCATCCCTCTCTGGAAAAGGTAGCCGCCTGCCGAGCTCCGGGACACAGCCATGATCCTCTTTCCCTTCAAATCAGCCAGCGTCTGCAGCGGTGAATCCTTCAAGACACATATCTCTCCCCTGAACATGTCTTTTCCCTCTTTCTCGATAATCTTGGCGAACGCCCGGGCTTCGTACTGATGGGCTATTTTGATGTAGACAAAGGGATTGGAAAAGCTGATATCGATCTCGCCGGAACCGACCTTATTCATATGGTCATCAAAGTTTTCGGGAAAAACCTGAACGATGTCCAGTCCTGTCTCCTTCTCTATAAAGGCGATAAGGTCATGATGCCTTTCCAGGGAAATTGCCTTTGAGTACTGGGGAAGGTAGGCATAAGTGACCTCCTGAGAGGCTGGCTCAGGAACGCATGCCGCTCCAATCAGGAGCATTATCACCAGGCTCACCAGCACTGATATCTTCCCTTTCATACCTTCACCTCCATAAAGAAATTGGGGACAGCCCCCATTTCTTGATCAAGCTCGGCCAAAATATTTTAAAATCATCATGGTGATGTCATCGGCTTGAGGAGCTCCCTGGGAGAAATCCTCAATCTTCTCCATCAGGCTCGAAACAATGTCCTTGATCGGCCTATCCCGGAAAGGGGATAAATCGTCCCGGAGTCTTTTCTCGGAGAAAAGCTCATCCCTGAGGTTGGCGGCCTCGGTCACGCCGTCGGTGTACATGAAGAGGCACTCACCAGGATGAAGAACAAGCTTCTCTGTTTTAAAAGAAAGGCCTTCCCTGGCACCGACCGCAATCCCGCCAGAAGTTCCGAGATATTCAGCTCCCTTATCCCGGCACAGGACAAGGGGAGGATTGTGGCCGGCACTCGAGTACAGGACTTCGCCGGTCTTGGTGTTCAAGATTCCGCAGAAGATGGTGACGAACATGCATGACTCATTATCCCGGGCCAGTTCGTTGTTCAACCGGGTCAGGATCTTATCCGGCCTGATGCCTTGGTCTGTATTTGCCTTGAAAAGGGTTTTGGTCACAGCCATGAAAAGAGAAGCCGGGACTCCCTTGCCGGATACATCGCCGATCATGAAGCAGATGTGGTCATCGTCGATGAAGAAAAAGTCATACAGGTCGCCTCCGACTTCCTTGGCAGGCTCGATAAAGGCAAAAATGTCGAATTCAGGCCTGTGGGGAAAGGGCGGGAATATCTTGGGAATGATGCTCATCTGGATCTCACGGGCAATCTTCAGCTCGCTCTCTATCCTCTCTTTGGCTGCTGTTGTTTCCGTCAAATCTTGGATATACCGCTTGAGCGAATCCTTCATGTAGATAAACGACTCTGACAGGTCCCCCACTTCATCCCTGGATCTAATCTGCGGAAATTCAGCGTCCAGGTTTCCGGTCGATATCACCCTGGTGGCCCTGGACAGCTGACGCAAAGGCTTGGTGATGGACCGGGCATTGAAGACAATGACGCCCAGGAGGAGGAAGAAGCCAACCAAAAAGAGAATGAAAACCGTCCTGTTCAGACTGAAGACATCAGCCATCAGCTCATCCTGGGGATAGATGACAGCCAGGGACCAGCCTGTCGAGGGCACAGGACAAAAGGCCATCCAGCATTTGTGCTCGGTAACTATGCTGGTGAAGGGAACGAAGCCGGTTTTTCCCTTGATCATTTCCCGTCCGATCTCCCGCAGATACGCATCTTCACGGGCCTCAGCCACACTGAATATGGTCTCGTGCATGATCAGGTCTTTGAACGGATGGGTGACGACAGTACCGTTCCTGGATATCAAAAAACCGTAGCCGCTCTTGAATATCTTGATCGAGGAGACGATCTCCTGGAGCCACTCCAAGGAGATATCCGCGGTCAGGACACCCAAAAACTCCTTCTCTCCCGAGACAGTTTTATACAGGGGGACAGAGAAGGTGGACATGATGATGTTGCCCGCGCCCTCATCATAATAAGGTTCGTTCCAGACAGGGCGGTTGAGTTCTTTGGGGAGCTGGTACCATGTCCAGTAAAAATAATGATACCCTTCGCCGCCGATGTAGGTGAATTTCGTCTCGCCTTCGCTCTTGTAGAAATAGGGAGAAAAATAGAGAGAGTTCTTATCATAGGCATAAGGCTCAAAGGCAATCGTGGAACCGTAAATCTCAGGATTGCATTCGACAAACGAACGAATCAAATCTAGCAATCTCTGTTTATCGTCATAGGCGGACTGCTGCAGAAAAGCGGACAGGTTCGTGGCCGCCACCTCCATAGAGCGCAGGATCTTATCGATCCGGTTGGTTGTTGCCAGAGCCAGGTTCCTGGCATTATCCTCTACATTCTTCAGGAGAATCCTTCTCGAGTAGAGGTAGTTGTAGCCGAAGATGAGGGCAAATATGAGGGTGATACCGGTCATGATAAACAGTATCAGTTTAAAAGCTATCCCGCGCTTTTTCATTCACTGCTTCTTTCTAAAAAATTCCCGGCCTTACTGACCGCGCTGCTTCGAGTTCATCCTCTCGGCACACAGCCCGGGTTCCTTGATCCCAGAGAGCATCACCGACACTTTTTGTAAAACTCCTCAAACGGAGGAATCTCCTTGATCAATCCGCTCTCCAAAAGGATTTGAGCGACCCGCTCGTAATCTTCGGGAAGAAGGGTACCCAGCGGGACAGATTTTTCCAGCGGCTGGATGATGTCTATCATCCTCTCCAGCATCCACCTCTGGTGGACACGGCTCGCCGGGATGTGGAGCTCTTTCATATGCTTGATAACTATATCCAGCGCTTCCTCATGATGCTCAAAACAATATTCCCATCCCTCTATGGTGGCCTGGACGAAAGCACAGCAGAGGTCCGGATCCTTGCGGTATGTTTCCTCAAGGACGTAGATGCCGTTCTCTGGAAAGTTCAGCCCAAAATCATCAAAGAAAAACGTGTTCAATTCGTCCGGATCAAGACCGGTATTGATGATCAGGTGATACTCGTTGTACCACATGGCGGTCGCCACATCCAGTGCATCCATCAGGAAGAGATCGATATAATCCGTGGAGAACGGCTGGGGAATGACCTTCACCTTCAGGTTATACTTCCGCAAGAAGGCCATGGGCTGCAATTGGAAGTCACCTCTCCAGAGCCCCACCTTTTTCCCGTTCATATCCTGAGGAGTCTCTATTCCGCTCGTTTTTTTGACGATGAACATCAAGGCCGATCGCTGGATGACCTGGCCGATGTTGACCAGTTTCAATCCCTGGGCTCTCTGCTGGATGGCGGTCGAAAGCCAGGTACCGCCGAAATCGGCTTTTTTGGATACGACGTAATCCACGGATGACCGCTCTGCCCCACCGGGAATGATGGTCAGGTCGATACCGCGTCGTCTGTAAATCCCTTTATCAAGAGCGACATAATAACCGGCGAACTCGGCCTGAGGGAACCACTGGGGAATGAACGAGATTTTTTTAAGCGGACTCTGGCCGCCGCCAAGGACGGTAAGAAGAAAAAAGGCGAAGGTCACTGCGCTACCTAAGACGACCGATGACCTAATCCGTTCTCTCATTCTATTCAGAAGCTGGATAAACCGGATGCGCTCGTACAGACTTATATATATACAAAAGGAAAAAATTTAAATCCACTTTTTTCTCAAGAATCACGGATCACAACCTGCTCAGGACCCTTGAATGAGAGGGAGCACGAGGGAGAGGATGGCAAAGGCATCGATGATGTACAGCATCCAATGTATCTCCCGCGCTTTGCCCACCAGGATCTTGATGAAGGTGTAGACGAGAAATCCCCAGACAATCCCCTGGGTTATGGAATAGGTCAGAGGGATTAGGACTGCGGCTACGAAAGCAGGAACAGCTTCTTCGTAGTTTTTCCAGTCCAGAAGTGTGAGCGGCTTGGCCATAAAGACCCCGATCAGGACCAGCACTGGTGCTGTGGCCACTGCCGGGATGAAGGCCAGAAGCGGGCTGAGAAACATGAAGGGCAGAAAGAGCAACCCTGTCACTACCGCTGTCAAGCCTGTCCGGCCCCCCTCCTCGATCCCGGCTGCACTCTCTATATAGGTCGTCCCGGAAGAGGTGCCGAAAAGACCAGAAAAGGTGGTCGAGAAAGCATCGACGAGCATCGCCTTCCCCACATTGATGGGCTGGCCTTCTTTATCCAGAAGCCCGCCAGCCTGCGCCACTCCGAGAAAGGTGGATATCGAATCGAACATGTCGGTGAAGAGCAGGGTGAAGATCGGACCGAGCATGCCGATAGTGAGGGTGGCCCGCAGGTCCAGCTTGAAGAACACCTCCAGCGAAGGAAGAGCAAAAATGCCTTTGGGCATGGAGACGATCGGAGCAGCCAGGAAGCCCGCAGCTACTCCGACAAAGGAGACCACCGCTGCCAGAATCGATGTGCCGATGATTCCGAGAATCAGGGCCCCGCGGACTTTTTTCACCAGCAGGACCGAAGTCAGCAGGAGGCCGATGACAAAGAGGACGATACCCACGTTCAAGCCCCCGAAGCTGACTGTGGTCGTCTCATCGGTGACGATGAACCCGATACTGGTCAGGCCGATGAGTGTCAAAAAAAGACCTATTCCGGCGGCAACCGCATAACGCAAGGAAACGGGAACCGCTTTAACGATGATGGTCCGGACCTTAGTGACGGAGAGAATAATAAAGATAACACCGGATACGAAGACCGCACCGAGAGCTGTCTGCCAGGAAATATCCATACTGAGGACCAGAGTGAAAGTGAAGAAGGCATTGATGCTCATCCCCGGGGCGAGCCCATAGGGAAGATTGGCATACAGACCCATAAAGATCGAGGACAAAGCGCAGACCAGGATAGTGGCAAAAAGTACTCCTGCAAAAGACATCCCCGCCTGGGAGAGGAGCTGCGGATTAACCACGATGATGTAGGCCATGGTCAGGAATGTCGTGATACCGGCCAGGACTTCGGTCCGGACGTTTGTTTTGCGTTCCGAAAGTCTGAACAGCTTTTCCATTTAACCTCCTTGCCGGGTTCAGGCGTTGTTTACTTCCGCATGAGCCCAATATGATAAATGCTCAGTTTATGCTCGCTCAATGATCCGGCAAAACTTTTTAAATATCGCTGCGAGAACGGAGCGATGCGGCAAGCTCATAGGGAAAATGGAGAAATTGGGGACAGTCCCCAATTTCGTATCAGTCAAAAATACTTTGCGTTTTTTGATAGGCTGTGTGCACCTTCTCAACAGATTCGAGGATCGCTTTCTTTATCCCTTTCCTGACAGCTTCTGCCAATCCTTTTACCGCGCTCTCCAGTTCCTGGACGGAACTTTTAAACTCCGCTTGCTTTTCAGCCAGGCGACCGGGCAACTGAACTTGCTTGAGTGGAGGAAGTTTTTCTCCCATGGCCCGAACAGCGGTGCGAATCGCTTCAAGGTCATAGCTCGGGGCATGGTAATGGTAGAGCTTGTATAGCTCTTGATGGAAAGCCTCCAGCTCGGACACCACCGGACGGATGGTCCGGACCAGGCGTTCGAATCCAGAATGAAAAGCCTCAACCTGCTTGAGCATTTCTTCTTTATTATCGGATTTAACGGCCTTTTTCAGGTTGTCGAGCGCGGATTTAAGAAATTCTTTTCCCTTGTCCCAAGCTTCCTGTTTATCGCGGAGAATTCCGGGCAGCTGGGCTGCATCCAGCCTGGCGGTCAGCGACTCCGCTTGAGGCAAGAGCTCTTTGATAAGGGCATAGTCCTTCTCGGGATAGGCGCTGTGCCATAGAGGGTAGACCACTTCATGGAGTTCCATCAATTCCGGGACAGCAGCTTTCAGTTCTTCCTGGGTTATCTCCGGCCTGGCTTCTTGCAGAAGCATCGCTTTTGTATAGGCCGAAGTGAACAAGAGACTCCCGGTCAGGAAAAAGGCCATTAAAAGAATATTTCGAGATTTCATCGGTTCTCCTTAAGATTGTATTTCAGTTTATTTTATACTCCTTATTTAATACTCCGCTTTTTAAAAGGTCACATGAAAAGAATTTACTACTGCGAGTATGCTCAGGTCAAAGATATTTACCATGATGAAGAAAGCCTGTCAATTCACTCCTCATAAAAACATAAAAAGGGGCCTGGCCCATTTCCTGAGCGAGTTTTATCCCCTGTTTTGTAGAAATGCTGAAATTCAACCTTTTTACTAATCCGGATTCAATCGATAATCTTAAGCTTAATATGGGAAGGAAATTGTCTGGAGCGGTACACCCTATGAACCGCCTTCTGAAAATCCTCTTCTCTGGCCTGATAGATATCCATAAACTTCTGAGGATTGCGGTCGATCACCGGAAACCAGGTGCTTTGTATCTGGACCATGATCCTGTGGCCTTTTCTAAAGCAGTGGCACTTGTCTCGAAGGTCATACTCGATCCGGGTCACCTTGTTCGGGACCAAAGGCTCAGGGTGTTCAAAGCTATTTCGATATTTGCTCCGGAAGACTTCACCGGCAAGGAGCATCTGAAAATCCCCCATTCTTATATCCTGGGGATTGGGCTGGTTATCAGGAGCGTCGCCGGGATAAACATCGATCAGCTTCACGATCCAATCTGCGTCCGTTCCCGTCGTGGATATAAAGAGGCTGGTGATAATGGGCCCGGCGATTGTGATGTCTTCGGTAAGCACATCAGACTGATACACCAGAACATCAGGCCGGCGGGAGGCAAACCGCTGGTCTTCGACCATCCACAGATGCCCCTGGCTTGTTCGAATTTCTTGAGACCAGGCCACAGGCTTATCTGGATCGCTAACAAAAGAGTCGCAGGCTTCATCTGATTCATTAGACGGAGGGTCAAAGGAAAGCTTGCCACTGGCGCGAAGATAGATGCTTCTCTTTTCCGACTCTTTCGGCGGCCACTCATCATAGAATCTCCATTTATTCGATCCTGTCTCAAAGACCAATGCCTCGGGCAGACCCAGCTTCCCCTTGTCTTTCAGGTAATAATTGAAGAAGGGCAACTCCACCTTCTCTCTGTAATATACTCCCGTCTTTGATTCGAACCGGATGTTTCCTAAAGCGTCACCGTCCATTCCTGACCATCCTCCGTGGAGCCAGGGCCCCACTACAAGGATGCTCTTATTTCCGGGATTTTTCTCTTCTATGGAAGCATAGATGCTCATCGGGCCGTAGAAGTCTTCAGCATCGAACCACCCCGCAACATTCAAGATAGGGTGTTTGATGTTACTCAGGTGCGGGAGGACATTCTGTTTTTTCCAGTATTCATCGTAATCGCCGTGCTCCATGTATTCATTCCAGGTGGGAACGCTGTCGCGGAAATATTCCTTATTCACGTTGGAGACAGGACCGAGTTCCAGGAAAAATTTGTAGCCATCCGGGGTTCCATAATTGAACCGGGCTGCACCAACAGCTGAAGGGCCCATTCTGACTCGCGCACTCCCTGCCAGCCATCCGAAAGTGTACATCAGACGAAAGGCCCCGTTGTGGTGAAAATCATCGCCGATCCACATATCCGCAGGTGATGCCTGGGGTGAGGACGCCTTCAGGGCAGGATGGGCATCGATCATCCCCATCACGGTATGCCAGCCGGGATAGGAAATTCCCCATTGCCCCACCCGGCCGTTATGGTTAGGGATATTTTTCAACAGCCATTCGATAGTGTCATAGGTATCGCTGCTGTCGTCTGTATCCTGAGAACTGCGTTTGATGGTTTTGTGCGGCCACATAACGATAAATTCCCCTTCGGACTTGTACTTTCCCCGGCAGTCCTGGTAGACAAAAATGTAGCCTTCCTCCACAAAAAGCCAGGAAGGTCCCAGGGAATTCCTGTAGATATTTTCTCCATAGGGACGGATGCTGTAAGGAGTTCTTCTCAGCATGATCGGATATTTCTGGGATGCATCCAGGGGAGCGTAAACCTGGGTAAAAAGCTTCACTCCATCGCGCATTGGAATCATATACTCTTTTTTCGAATAATGCTCCAGGATATGGGCGAATCTGAATCCATTCTCGTTATCGGGATTCAGGTCCAATGACTTCTTGTAGTTTTTTATGGCCAGTCCTTTCTGGCCATCGACCATGTACGCTTCCCCGAGACTGTCATAAGGATTAAAAGCATCGGGGTAAGCTTCCACGTTCAACTTAAATATCTCGATGGCATCCTTCACTCTTCCCATGTTCAACAGCCTGTAGCCCACATTATTCAACTCGTACTCATCAAAATTATAGGAATCGGGATGATTTTTCTTCAGGTCATGATACCGCTCTATGGCGGTCTGGACGTTTTCTTGTGTTATCGTCCTGAGCAGGACTTCTGTAATCGATCTTTTGACGGTTTCTTGTCCTGTATCTCCAGGGTAAGGATTGGGGCTCTCCATTGCAGTCGAGTAAGCGAAACTCAACAGGACAAAAATAATAAGAAGGAGATTCTTAAGCCTGTTCATCTTTTCCTCCTGATTTCAAAAAAATTCGCTGATTGTCTGCATTATTTCTGTTTTTATTGAACAACAATGTCAAGGGTTTTATCAATAGATTTTTGAATGAATTCTATTGGTGCAATTTCTTTGTTTCATTTTACTCTTGACAGTATGCACAATTGTGCATATAATCTAAAAGTAGAATTTGAATGGGATTGCAAAAAAGCCATTTCCAATCTCAAAAAGCATGGAGTAGATTTTGCAGATGCTGTATCTGTTTTAGAAGACGAAAGAGCAATCACTGTTCCTGATGATTATCCTGATGAAGACCGTTTTATCACAATAGGCATGGATTCTTTTGGCCGTATTCTCGTGGTTGTCTATACCTGGCCCAAAACCCGAATCCGTCTCATCTCTGCCAGGGAAGCAACGGCCAAGGAGATAAGTCAATATAAAGGTTAGCTCAATGAAAAAACAATATGACTTTAGTAAGGGAAAAAGAGGCCCAGTCATTAAAATTCCTAAAGGAAAAACGCGCATCACAATCCGAATAGACAATGATATCCTCGATTGGTTCCGAAGGCAGGTTCACACTGCAGGAGGCGGGAATTATCAGACACTCATCAACATAGGTCTAAGAGAATACATGAATTCAAAGAAACAAACGCTCGAGGAAACCCTTCGGTATGTCATCCGGGAAGAACTGTCTGCACACGGGAAAAAATCAAAAAGTTAATCCATAGTCTGTTTAATCAGGTCTCTGCTTTCCATTGCCCAAGGTCAAAAAAAGGAGCCTGGCCCCTTTTCTCGAATTTGGGACTGTCCCCAATTTTTTTATCCCAAATTTTTAGCCAATTAATGAAGTAACAATTCTAAGAAAATAAGCTTTTCATTCAATGCATTCAATGCGTTTGAAAGGCTCCTTAATCCTTTCTTTGGCATAAGTACTCGGCCGAAACCTTAATCCAAATTGCGACTGCTGCCACATAGAGTTATCGTTCATCTCCACGACTCGCTGGTAGGCAGAAACAGCTTCACTTCTTCTTCCCAGAAGGTCAAGCATATGTCCCTGCCAGATGAGTGCCAAAACCAGCCAACCTGAACCCTCAGACGTCGCTTCCTCAGCCTTCTTGAAGGCCTTCAGCGCCTCTTCGTACCTTTTGCTGTCATACAGGGCATATCCCAGCTGAAGCAAAGGCTGATAGTGATTGAGCTCGCTCAGCCATTCTTCCGAATAAAATGAAGAAATTTTTAGATAGCTTTCGTGTCCATGGCCAGATGAACGCAGAATATAAGCAGGGCTTCCTTCCTGTTTTTTCCTCCACTGAGCAAGATATTCCTTCCACTGAGCAACCTTCTCATCCGAAAATCGGGGGAGGCTTTTGATAAAATCCTTCAGTGTCTTGAAGAATAGCTCCGGCTCGTCTTCAAAAGGGCTGTGGCCGGAATTCTCGAACATCACCATTTGAGACCCGGGATGGTTGCCGCGAAGGATCTCCGGCTTGTCCGTGTTCCAGGTCAAATCCCATTGACTTTCGATGATCATGGTCGGAACCGGGCATTTCTCGAATGCGCCTGCCAAATCAATCTTAAAAATAGATTGACTCATATCATTTCGAAAATGGGGAGCGGGATTCCATTCGTAACGCGCCATTCGCGCCAGAGCTTCTTCGGTCGGCTTGTAATAGTTCTGACGTTTCCAGTCTCCGTTGAGATGAGCGTTGTAGAGCTTCTGCACCATGGACAGGTGCAGGGCATTGTGGATGTCTCTGATCTTTTGCCTCTCTTCTTTGGATATGTAATCATACTGTCTGGACGGCTTTTGCTCGACATGCATTCCCAGGCCCGAGCAAACCAGCACCAAACCTTTGACGCTTTCAGGATGCTGCGTCGAGTAATACTGGGCCAAGAGCCCGCCGTAGGAATG
>Ga0209427_10008858_pt1 | contig 11268 bp, 12 predicted proteins | sample DeeMarSWOR136_30_FD_187465 | JGI IMG/M metagenome (GOLD analysis project Ga0209427, IMG submission 187465) | Marine sediment microbial communities from White Oak River estuary, North Carolina - WOR-1-36_30 (SPAdes) (version 2) | ecosystem: Environmental > Aquatic > Marine > Intertidal zone >... | reverse complement strand
CATCGATGATCTCCTCGTGGGCTGCGAAGACGTCGGGATCGTAGTCGAGGCCTGTGCTCATGCCGATGCAGCCGTCCTTCATGGCCTTGTGGATGATCTCCCTCATCTCCGCCATTTCTTCCTTCGTCGAGTGGCGCTTGAAGTCGAGGCCCATAACCTTGGTGCGTATCGTGCCATGACCGACGAGGGGAGCGTAGTTTACGGATATCCCCTCTTTCTCCACCCGTGTGAAGTACTCGCCCATGGTCTTCCAATCTAGCATCCAGCCATAGATCTGCTCCATCCACTCGTTGATCCGTTCCAGGGTGTAGTAGGGCTGGTTCGGGTAGAACTTGTAGGGGTCTAGGTCGGGGAGGTGGTCGCTCAGCACCCCAGGAGTCCTGATGTGCTCCCCCAGCGGAGCCGGGGACCCACCGCACTGTCCTCCGACGAAGGTGGTGATCCCCTGCATAATGTAGTTCTGGCAGTCAGGGAACTTGAGGAGGCTCCAGTCTGCATGGCTGTGAGCGTCGATAAACCCGGGGACTGCGGTGAGTCCCTTAGCCTCGACGAGCTTCACTGCGTCTCCCTTAACTTTGCCAAGTGCGGCGATCTTGTCGCCCTTGACACCTACGGAGCCCGTGTAAGCCTTCTTTCCCGTCCCGTCTACGATAGTTGCGTCTTTTATCAGGACATCAAATTCTGACATAGAATCTCCGGAGTATAGGTGGTCTATCTGAATTTAATACTTGCAGATTGTGATTGAAATTTCTGTATCCTATAGCAAGTTTGTGAGTATAGTCATTATGACCTGGACGATGAGGGAACTCGCCATGAGGCCGGTGACGATTAGCCGGCCCTTCTCCTCGAAGAACTCCTTCCCGAACCTCCTGTCAGTATACCATCTAACTATACCCCCGACGCCGAAGGGGAAGATGTAGTGGGGCGGCAGGAGCATTCCCATCGCGATACCCATCATCGAGAGCGGGGTGAAGACCTCCAAGAGGGCCCCGAGAACGCCTCCGCCGAGGAAGGTCCATGGGTTGATGGTGCCTGTGATGTCGCCGGTAGCCAACATCGTCAGATAGACCTTGCTCTGGATGAGCTGGAGGGACGGCATCATGGCGGTGCCGAATCCGACATACCTCCAGAGCAGTAGCGTGTAAACGACGCTGAATAGCAAAGTCGGAACCCATCCGACGATTTTGGCCTTGATTATCTCTCTCCAAGAGAGGTCGAACTCGTCACGATACTTGAGGTAGGGCAGAATCCCGTTGGACACCCAGGGGCTCGGCCTGAAGTAAGGGTAGCTCCAGAAGCCTGGGAAGCCCCTGTAGCCGGTGCCGAAGATGGGTACGTCGTAGAGGAAGGTGGACATCACCCCCATGCTCATCCCTATCTCCCCAGACATCTTGCAGATGATCACGAACTCGATGAAGCTGCCCACGAAGAACATGTAAGCTACAATAAGCATGGAGGAGGTCCGGGGCAGGGGGCTGAACGGGTTGAGGAACCAGACCATTGAGAACAGCACGGCCATTATGCCCAATATGGCTATGAGACATCTCTTGTCCGACAGCAGACCCCTGATGAGAACCTTGTAGAGATTGACGTAGCCGAGGCTCCCATCTCCAGCCTCGGTACTCGGTGCCTTGGAGAGAGACCGCTTCAGTAGGAAGAAGATCGAGAGGAGTATCCCGCCGAGGAGCAGAACCCCGAGGGCCGGGCTTATAGTGAAGCCGAATAGAAGAGACTGGTAGAACTCCATCAGGTTAGGGGAGTACTCGACCATCCCCTTGGAGACGAGGTAGGGTGCTATCACGAGGTTCGTCAGGAGGCCCGCCGCCATGAGGCTGAGGGATGTCTTGTAGCTGATCATGTACCCTATCGAGGCGAAGCCCAGGCTCAGGGCGATGGCAAAGAGGGAGCCCTTGGGCATGTATGGGGTGAGGTCTATGGTGGTGAGGTCGTACCCCCAGAAGGATGGGACGTTCTGGAGGAAGGTGATGGCTAAACCGATGAGGGCTGCAAGGCCCACCAGCCTGGCCGAGCCTCCGCCCTCGATGCAGGCGTCGACGAGGGACGCGTTGGCTGCGGCGTTGGGCCAGATCATCCTCTCGCTCCGTATGAACTCCTCCCTGAGAATGTAGGTGAAGACTAGGCCCGCTGCAAGGGTCAGGAGGGTAGTCACTACCAGGAAGGTGATGGGCGTGATCCAGTACCTCAGTTCAAGGCTCCCCTGCGCAATGGCCTCGCTGGGAGGGGCCATCCAGATGGGGAAGGAGAGGCTGCTGTCGGTCTGCAGCATGTAGATGACCGTGGCAAGGCCGTAGTAGAGACCTAAGGTTGAGGCGCTGGAGATGAGGACGAATGATAGCTCCTTTCTGCATGAGCCACCTCCAAGCTTGTGGAACAGGGAGTAGGCCATTATCACGGACACGGTCCCGTAGCCGAAATTCATCCCGATGTTGATGCTCAGGTAGCCGTTTATCGCGCTGAAGAGGAGCGCCAGCAGGACGCCTAGCAGTATGGCCCTACCGTTGACCTTCCCTTCGCCCTCGGTCTCCACGGCATCCACCTGCAAGGCCTCAGCCACTTCCCTCAACTAGAAAGCACCTCATGGGCGTTAGGGCCTTGCCTTTGCATATAAAGGATAGTCACAATAGGAGAGTACATTATGAGACCTACCACCGTTCATGGGCAAACTCGGGGTGGTCAGGCTCAATAGGTCTTCTGGATAATTCTGATCAAGACGTGATCAAGTGCTCATATAGTGATAATTTTGCTGGGGCCTCACAACGCTTTTACCCCGCCTTTCGATAGGCTACCCCATGGTCGACGAAGTGGTATTCTCGGGATGCGGTACAGTCTGCGACGACTGTGAGTACTTCAAGGGCATGAGGGAGCCGAGGTGTGAGGGCTGCGATGCTCGGGAGGGGAAGCCATTCTGGGGTGAGTGCCCCACCTACTCATGCGTCGCGGAGCATGGCGTCGAGCACTGCGGATTGTGCGATGAGTTTCCCTGTGACAAGTTCATGGGGATGTATGATCCGGAGCACGGCCAAAGAAGCGCGGTTACAAGGGCAGGCCTGCTGGCATATCGTGCAAAGCACGGCGATGAGAAGGCGATAGAGCTGGCTAGGAAGATGGAGCACTGACCGGAGACGGCCTGCTTCATCCGCCCACGATGATCGGATACACCACGACCTTGTCGCCGGGTTTCAGCCTCGCCGAGGACCAGAGCCTCCTGTTATTGACGATGACCCCAACAACCCTCCTGTCGAAGGCGTAGAGGTAGTCCTCCCCCAGCCCCTCGATGAACTCCCTCAGGGTCACCGGCTCCTCGACGTACCTGACGGTGAGGCTCGGATACATGCCATGGAAGTTGTCCCGATTCCAGGTGTTATCTCTTTCGAGTCGAAGAGGAACAGCCTAGTCTCCGTAATACCTTTTTAATACCCTTAGAGCCCTGAGGGTGATCCACTTGGAGGGTCTGTGCTTCTCCTCGATGTCGACCCACATCTTACCGTTGAAGGTATTCTTCAGGAACCACCTCCCGTCTTTCTGCTGCGCCGCCAAGACCAAGTCTATGGAGCCCTGCATCCGCTCGTTGCGTACTCCAAGCCGCGTCAGGGTGTCGAGCACCTCCAGCACGTCGGACTGGTAGAAAAGGGGGAAGCCGAAGCGCTTCCACCCAGCCTTCTCCTTCCTCGAGCCGTCCGGGTTCCTCCTGTACAGGTATATCCGGTTATCGAGTATCTTCTCGACCTCCCCTTCAATCACCGCCCTAACCTCAAGCGGCCTCTTCTCCTCGGGGATCGCTGCGAGGGCTCTGAGTGGTTTCATAGCGCCCATGTAGCAGTTGACGGGGAAGACAGCGTTGGGGTCGATGGGGTATGCCCGGCACCTCCATCCGCCGGCGACCTTCGAGTGATCGGCGACGAGGAAGTCCAAGAGGCGCCTGGTCCTCGGGTCGTCAAGGTAGCCGAAGTGGTTGAGGTAGTAGAGGATGTTGCCGTCTAGGCAGCAGCCGTCGGTGACAGTGCTCGCGCGGCCCCTATCCGTTTTGGGAAGGTTTGTTAGGAAGTGGCCCGAGTCCCTCTGGAACTTGTACATGTGCTCTATGGCACATTCGATCCTGGGCGTCCGCTTCGCCCCGAGCTCGGCCAGTATCAGCAGGGAGTGGGTGGAGGCCCTGTACTTGGGGAGGTACATGTCGTCGGGCCTCACCCAATAACCATCCGCATGCTGGGCTGAGAGGATCGCCTTCACCGGACCAGAGCCCATGAGTTCATCCTGGGACTCTTCTACTTCTGGATCAGAGGCTTCTCTGCCCTCGATGTCCTTTAACGCCCAGAATCGGACAGAGGGATCGGAGGGCTCCAACAGCCAGTCTGTGGGATCGGTCCTGACGGCCTCTCTCCAAGACATGGTAGTTAGTTCACTTTAGACCTTGAAAAAGGTGTTCCGAGTGTCCCTCGCGTGGAATTATCTCTTGTACCTGTCGTTCTTCCAAGGGTCGGCTGTGTTGCTGTAGATGCCCGATTCCCAGTAGCCCAGCTTGTCCTCGAGCATGAATGTGATTTTCTTCAGCCACATGGGACTCTTGTACGCGTAAAATTTGGGCACAATCAGCCTCACTGGCCCGCCAAGGGGCTGCGGCAGGTCTTCCCCGTTCAGCCTGTGGGTAATTATAATGTCGTCGTCCATCAGCTTCTCCAGAGGGAGGTTGGTCGTGTATGTGTCGTAGCACTCGAACCAGACGTACTTAGCGCTTGTCTTGGGCCTTACTTCGTCAACGAGGGTCTTGAAGAGGACGCCCTCCCACCTCTGGTCGAGGACGCTCCAGCCCTCGACGCAGTGGAAGTCGCTTACCGACTCGACCTGGGGCAGGGCCATGAACCCCTCCCAGTCCAGAGTCGTTTGGTTCTCGACCTCGCCGTCGACGGTGAGCTCCCAGTCCCCCTTATCGATGCGAGGTAGGTCTCCACCGATTCCCGGGTGCTGTGTGCCCCAGCCGAGGATCGAGGGGATCGCCTTCTGGTTCGGCGGAAGCCTCTGGTCCTTCTTCTTCCTCTTCCAGAACACGATGATCAAGGCGATTAGAGGGCGGTTAGCAATAAAGTTGATGCCGTAGGGAGACGCTTATACGGGCTCGGGACGTAGGTAGCATCGTGAGCTTGGAGGAGTACTGGGCGAAGAGGGACTTCACGAGGACCCCAGAGCCCAAGGGGAGGGTGAAGAATGGCGCGGGCATGCTGTTCGTGGTCCAGGAGCACCACGCTAGCACCCTCCACTGGGATCTCAGGCTTGAGCGCGACGGGGTGCTCAAGAGCTGGGCCGTGCCTAAAGGCCCTCCGGAGGAAAAAGGGGTGAGGAGACTGGCTGTTCGGACAGAAGACCACCCCATCGAGTACGCCGATTTCGAGGGCACCATCCCCCAGGGGGAGTACGGCGGAGGGACTATCTCCATCTGGGATAGGGGCGAGTACGAGGTGGAAAAGTGGCGGCAGGGAGAGATAATCGTCCACCTCCGCGGGAAAAGTCTTAGAGGCAGGTACTGCATGATCGGGCTGAGGGGGCAGCCGAGGAACTGGCTGCTGTTCAGGTGCGGAGAAGATGGTTGGGAGAGGTGAGAGGATCATAGAGCTCCTTGAGGAGGCGTACCCCGACGTCGGCGGGACATCCCTCAACTGGGGCAGCCCCTTGGAGCTGCTGATCGCCACGATCCTATCGGCTCAGAGCACTGATGAGCAGATAAACAAGGTCACCGAGGAGCTGTTCAAGAAGTATAGGACCGCCGCAGACTACGCTGAGGCGCCCATCGAGCAGCTCGAGGAGGACGTCAAATCGTCGGGGTTCTACAGGCGAAAGGCCCAGTTCATCAAGGAGGTCACCATGGGCCTCGTCGAGGAGCACGGCGGGGAGGTGCCCGCCTCCATGGAGGAGCTCACGAAGCTGAAGGGCATCGCCAGGAAGACGGCGAACATCATCCTCGGGAACGCCTTCGGCCTCATCGAGGGGATTGCCGTCGACACCCACGTCTGGCGCATCGCCCACCGCCTCGGGCTCAGCGACAAGAAGTACAGGGACAAGATCGAGGCGGACCTGATGGAGGTCTTCCCCAGGGGGAAATGGCTCGCGGTGAACTACCTGCTGATAGCCCACGGAAGGAGGGTCTGCACGGCGAAGAAGCCCGACTGCGAGGGCTGCGTCCTAAGCGGCTTATGTCCCTCCGCCTTCACCTTCCCACACAATCAGCGGTGAACCCACTCCCCGAAGAGCTCCTTGTACTTCTTGGCCTTCGAGTAGGTCCTCTCGTGCTCCTTGGCGAGGTACTCCCTCTCACTATCCTTGACCTCTCGGACGGGCTTACCAGGTAGACCCAGAACCAGCTGGTTGGGGGGGATCAAGGCCCTCGGTGGGACCAGGGCGCCGGATCCGATGATCGAACCGTCCCCTACCTCGGCGCCGTCGAGGACCATAGCGCCTATGCCAACCAAGACCTTATCCCCTATCTTCGCCCCGTGCACCACAGCTCCGTGAGAGATGATGGAGTCATCCCCTATCTCCACGGGGAAGCCTGTTGGGGCCTCCACAACGCAGTTCTCGAGGACGGTGGTCCTGGCCCCGATCCTGACGGTGTCGTCGTCGCCCCTGACCACGGACCCCATCCAGATATTTGAGCCCTCACCGATGGTCACGTCCCCGATAACCCAGCTCCCAGGCGCCAGGAACGCGGACTCGTGGACCCTCGGCTTCTTCCCCTCGAACTCGACCTTAGACACCTCAAACCACCACACCTAGAGCTGCGAATGACACTCGAAAAAGGTTTACGTAGGATTCTACAAAGTATGAGAGGCTGACGGATGGAGTTCCCCTGGGAACGCTTCGGCTACCATGTCGTCTACGACAGGGACCTCTACGACGCCATAGACTTCGCCTCGACCCACAGGTTCGGCTTCATAGTACCTGACCTGATGATACCCCGGTTCTGGCCCGAGAGGTACGGTCCCTCGGAGAGGAGGAGGGTCAGGCGGTTCGCGGAGGACCACGACGTCTCCATCTCGTTCCACGCCCCCTCCGACAACCTCAACCTCGCCGCCCCATACCCGGAGGTAAGATCCGGAATCCTCAGGAGGATGGGGTCCTGCCTGGAGTTGGCTAGGGATCTGGAGGCCGAGAGGTTCACCATCCACCCCTCCCAGCCCCCCGACTTCGCCTCTGGCGGTCAGCCTGGCCACTACTTGGAGGACCATCACGGTGTGTACGCCGAATCCCTCGCCAATGGCCTCAGGGGCATCGTGGAGATGGCGGAGGGTGTCCAAGTCTGCGTGGAGAACGATCCTCTGACTCCGTTCGTCGAGGGGGTCCTGGAGGGGCTGCTTGAAGAGGGTTTCGACCTCTTCCTGACCCTGGATGTCCCCAAGGCCGAGGACCCCCGTAAAGGAGAGCCCGTCGAGAGGGTCGAGGCCTTCTACATGCGGAACAGTGACCGTGTGAGGGAGGCTCACCTGCACGACAGGAGGCCAGGAGGGCGGTACCACGACATCCTCGGCCAAGGCGATGTCAACTTCAAGAGGTACCTAGAGCTCCTCGCGCCCCTTGACGTCCACTTCAACCTCGAGATCCGCCCGAGGGAGGAAGCTTACAGGAGCCTGCTGTGGCTCAAGGCGCTCTGGGAGGAGCTCTTCTAGAAAAGCCTCATCCCGGGTTGTTGTAGTGTGTCGCCTCGTAGAGGTAGTCCGTGTAGATGTGACAGCTGTCGAGGGGGGCAGAGGAGGCAGAAGTTCTCAGACTCATCGTAGAACTCGGGCTCATCTTTTTCCACGATCATGATCCTACCGCGGAGAGCCCGGAGTTCGTGCTTCTCGCCCATCTCCGGCTAGCTCATCTCGAGCATCCGCTCTATCGGCACCCTTGCCCTTCGGGCTATCTCCTCTGGCACCCTGACCTCTGGGGCCTCGTTCAACAGTGCCTCGTAGGTGTTCTCCAGGGTGATCCTCTTCATTGCGGAGCACTCGTTATGCTCCAAGGCGGGGAGGAAGGTCTTACCCGGTATCTCCCTCCTTAGTCGGTCCACCATGCCGACCTCCGTGCCTATAATGAAAACCTTGGCGTCGGACTCCTTGCAGCGCCTGTATATGCCGCCTGTCGAGAGGATGTAGTCAGCCTTCATCTGGAACTCGGGTTCACACTCAGGGTGCACCAGGACCTCGGCGTCCGGGTACTTCTCCTTCAGCTTCATCGCCTCGGCCCCGTCCCCGTAAAGCCTGTGAACGTTGCAGAAACCGTCAGCTGGCACAGGTATGATCTCCTTGTCGGGGACCCTCTGGGATGCGTACCAGGCGAGGTTCCTGTCTGGGCCAAAGAGGACCGTCTCCTCGTCGAGCTTCGCTATGATCTCCGCCGCATTCGCGGAGGTGCAGACGACGTCTGCCTCGGCTTTCGCCTCGGCGAGGGTGTTGACGTACAACACTACTGCGGCTTCCGGGTGGGCTGCTTTGGCCTCCTGCAGAACTCCCACGGGGAGCATGGCCGCCATGGGGCATCGTGCGGAGAGGGATGGGAGGATGACCTTCTTGTCCGGGTTGAGTATGTACGCGGTCTCGGCCATGAAGTCGACTCCACAGAAGACGATGATGTCCGCGTCGCCCTCCTCCTGGGCCTTCCTGCTCAGCCCCAGGGAGTCGCCGAGGTAGTCAGCTATGACCTGGATCTCAGAAACTTGGTAGTTGTGAACGAGGAGGACGGCGTTCTTCTCCTCCTTCACTTCTGTGATCTTCCTCTGAAGCTCAGCTACTTTCGAACTTCTCAACACGATTCCTTCTAGAGCATCTCGATCTCAAGCTTAACGTTCAGGCTTCTTACGGAGTGGGTCAGGCACCCCATGGAGATGATATCGACGCCAGCCTCAGCGTACTCCTCTACGTTCTCCGGGGTGATGTTCCCTGAGGCTTCGAAGATCCTTCCCTCCCTTAAACCCTTCTCACCTAGGACCGATAGGCACCTCTCGATCTCAAGGGGAGGCATGTTGTCAAACATTATGATATCGGCTCCAGCTCTAGCGGCCTCCTCAGCCTCCTCCAAGGTTCCAACCTCGACTTCGATCTTCTTGGTGAAGCTGACCCGGCTCCGAGCCCTCCTAACAGCCTCCGTGATTGAGGGAAGGAGGGACAGGTGGTTGTCCTTAATGAGTACGCAGTCATCGAGCCTGAAGCGGTGGGTGTCCCCTCCCCCGAGATCCACAGCCTGCTTGTCCATGTCCCTCAACCCGGGCGCCGTCTTCCTGGTGGCCGCGACGGTAGCCCCGGGGTTGACGCCAGCGACCTTGGATGATAGATTCTCAACCGTTGTGGCTATTCCGGCCATGCGCCCTACGATGTTGAGGGCTGTTCTTTCCCCCGCGAGGAGGGCCTTGGCGGAGCCCTCGACCTCCATGAGGGCCTCGCCTGCCGAAGCGTTAGTGCCCTCCTCCTTCAGTATCTTCACCTTGCATCCGAGTAGGCTGAATACAGTCGCTGCCTCGTCCAGGCCAGCAACTATCCCCTCCTCCCTGAAGTAGAGGCTCGCTTTTGCCATCTGCCCCTCGTCGATCAGTGCCTCCGAGGTGATGTCCCCGTACCCGAGATCCTCTCTGAGGAAATCTCTGACCTTCTCCTCTATTGTCAACGTTGTTCTATCCATGCCTGAACGCCTCCGGTCATGCCCTCTATGGGTTCGAGAGAGAACAGAGTTTAAAGGTCTTTTATATCTTTATAGACTCCTCTCCCAGGGAAGACTTTTAACGGATGCAAGCTAGAATCGGTCGATGGAAAAAATGGACTACAGGAAGTACCTGTTGGAGGTAGGTACTGGTATTGACCTCCACGGTGAGGATGAGACAAAAGCCGCCCAGAGAGCCGTGAAAGACGCCATCAGCCACAGCAGCATGGTAGGACTTGGCCAGCTATTCAAGATAGGGAGTTTCCAAGAGATGTCAGAAGCCCTTATGGTAGATGTGACAATAGCTACACCCAATCCGGGAAAGGTTGACGGGGATGCGGTTCTGAGCGTGTTGCCCGAGGGGAAAAGGCGGATCAGTGTCGTGAAGGGCGGGATACGCTGGCCCGTGGAGTCAACCGTTGAGGAGGCGAAGTCTCACGGCGTCGTGGTGGCCAACGCCGTGATAATGGTTCTCGTGGATGTCAACAGGCTGGAGAGAAAGTAGCCGGCTGAATCTTGCCTTGATCCTTCATCCACATCAGGCTATCGTTAGATATGATAAGGAAAGGAAGGAGATTTCCTGGGCTTGAATCTCGTGCTACGAGGAAACGATGTCTTAAAGTGGTATTGAATATTAAGAATTAAGGAATACCTTTGAGGCCTCTAATCTTCGATGAATATCCGGGCCTTGAGAAGCTGCCGTGGATAGAGCTAGGAGAGTTCCCGACGCCTGTTCACAGACTCGAATCCTTCGGGGAGGCGAAGGGCTTCCCCGAACTCTATATCAAGAGGGACGACAGGAGCTCAAGCCTCTATGGCGGCAACAAGGTCCGCAAGCTAGAGTTTGTCCTCGCGGACGCGAAGAGGAAGGGGAGGGAGCTCCTGATTACTTTAGGTGCAACGGGTTCTAACCAAGTCCTCGCCACAGGTATCTTCGGGAGCAGGGAGGGATTCCGGGTGATGGGGTTGATGATGGACCAGCCCAACGCCGATTACGTGCGGAAAAACCTTCTACTCGGCCACCACTTCGGCGTCGATATAAAGTTCACTCCTAGCATCCCCATCGAACTCCTAGCCTTCATCTATAACTATGCCGTCAACTATTTGGCGGGTAATAAGCCGTACTACGTCCCAGGGGGTGCGAGCAGCCCTATAGGCAATGTCGGCTTCGTCAATGCTGCATTCGAGATACAGAAGCAGGTGGAGGAGGGGCTATTGCCTGAGCCCGACTATATCATAGCGGCCGCAGGGAGCGTTGGGACGATTGCGGGTCTAGAACTGGGCTGCAGGCTCACGGGGATGAAGACTAAAACCATCGGCGTCGGCGTCGCCATGTCCTTCTACGGGACGCCAGGTCGGTTCGCTGGAATGGTAAATAGTGTTTGTAACTTTTTGAGGAAGTCAGATCTCTCAGTTCCTGAGGTCAGGTGCAGAAAGGAGGAGATGATAATTTTCAACGACTATCTAGGAGAAGAGTACGCGGCCTTTACCGAGCTGGGAGTCGAGACGGTAAGGATGATGAAGGATCTAGAAGGGTTACAGATCGATCCCACTTACACAGGGAAGGCTCTTGGTGGAGGTCTA